>OLLW01000551.1_pt1 | contig 16197 bp, 10 predicted proteins | sample 1604611 | NCBI WGS metagenome assembly OLLW01 (sample SAMEA104055725, study PRJEB20765) | soil metagenome | biome: Arctic tundra; feature: Polygonal ground; material: soil | place: USA | collected 2011-09 | depth 0-0.5 m | reverse complement strand
TCGAATTGGCCTTGAGCGCGTTCAGCAAGTCCTCGAGCGCAACCATGGCGAACGTGCTGGCGTAGTCGCTCATCGCGTAGGGGATGATCAAATCTTTGCCGTGGATCTGCCCGCCGCAGCTATAGACAACGTTCGGCACGTAACCCTCGCGCTCGGTGTGCTCGGGCGAGAGCAGCGGCTCGCGAAGCCGCCCGATGACCCTCGACGGGTCATTGTGGTCCAGAAGGAAGGCGCCGATTGAGTACTTGCGCATCGGTCCGACGCCGTGGCTGAGCACGAGCCAACCGGCCTCGGTTTCGATCGGCGAGCCGCAATTGCCGAGCTGCACGAACTCCCAACCATAGGTCGGCTTGAGCAACGTTTCTCGCGTCTGCCAGAAGTGAAGATCGTCCGAGTACATCAGGAAGATGTTTTCGCCGTCTTGGCGCGAGAGCATCGCGTAGCGCCCGTTGATCTTGCGAGGGAACAGCGCCATGCCCTTGTTCTGCACTTGGGGGCCGTTCATGGTGCTGATCTTGAACCGCAAGAAATCCGTAGTTTCGAGGATCTGCGGAAAGGTGACTCGGCCGTCGTAGGCCGTGTAGGTGGCGAAGTACTTCGTCTGTCCGTCCTCCTCAGTGAATTGCACGAAGCGCGCGTCCTCGACACCGTTGGCCTCGGTGGGAGAGTTCGGAAAGATGATGCGCTCCGACATCTTGTGCGCGGGCTCGTAGATCACTTCGTAGTTAGCCTCGGCCAACGCGAGGATCGAGCGAGAGGTGACCGGGGGGAGGTTCTTCGACTGAGCTCTGTACTCGAGCTCTACCCCACGAACGGCGGCGCGCAGCTCCTTCATGTTGAAGGAATCCCCCAAGCGGCCGAGCACGCGTTCGGAGAAACCGTCCGCAGAGCCCAGCTCGAACAGAGTCCGCTGGAACAGGAATTTATCGTAGAAAGGATCCGGGACTGTCTCCGGCGTAGTCACGAACGGCGTGACCGGGTCCAGCACGATATCGCTTTGCGCGTCGATGACCCCGGAGCGAAAAGTGATCGAGGAGATGTGCCCCTCTCCGGTCGAACGCAGGCTGAGCACGAAGCGACGAGAGCCTTCGGGCAAACCGCTTTGGTCGGGGTGCCAGACCATGGACGGGTTGAACAGCGCGGCCGACTCCACGGAGTATTCCTGGGTGAAATAGGAGCCGATGAGCATCTGTCGCTCTTCGGAGAGCGGTAGATCCGTCACCATGTGACGGCGCAGCTGCTCGAAGCGGAGCAGAAAGAACTGCTGTAAGCGATGATGACGACCACGAAACTCGGTCATCACGCGCTCCAGAATCTGCGTGACCTCCTCGTCGCGCAAAGACATGACGCGAGCCACGATGCGCACGACGCGCGCCTCATCCACCTGATTGAAGGGACGAAATAGCACGCGCGCCGCATTCGGGCGAATGACGATATTCGTTCTGCGAACGATCATTTCAAGAACTTATCACGTCGAGCCTTGGTTCGCCGCGCTAAGCAGCGCCACCCGACCGCGCTCGCCCGACTCCGGGATGTCGTCAACGCCGACCGCGCACGTCTCCAGCGCTTGGATCTCGACTAACGCGCCGAGGAACGCCAGCGTGGACTCGGCGCCTTCGTTCAGGTTGACGCGATCGACATGCAAGCCGTCGCGGCAGCCGCCGGAGTCCGGATTGTAGACGCTAGTATCGAGGTCATTTTGGCCCAAAAACCAGCTAAATGCGCGGCGAGCTTCGTCCACCCAAAAACGGTCGCCCGTAGCTTGGAAGGCTTCGGCACAAGCCGACACCGTGGCGTGTGCCTCGAGCGGCTGCTGATCAAAGCGCGCTCGCGCTTCGCCCCGGCGATAAAACCCGTTCGAGCCGATGGGCCGGAAATGGCCGCGCTCGGCGCGCTGTGCGTCCAAAAGCCAACGGAGCGACTCGAGACCGACTTCACGTTCATGCGACAGCTCAGGGTTCTTGCCGGCGGTGGCGATCACCGCCTGAGCAAGACGCGCGTTGTCGTACGAGCACACATCCTCGAACCAACTCCAGCCCGGAGTCTTGACTCGGTCGTACAAGTCGACCAGCCGTTTGACGAGCTCGACCTGAATGCTCGAAGCCAGCCGATCCCCTTTCAGGCGGCGTAGGTACTCGCGGATGCCGAGCAGTGCGAATGCCCAGGCGCGAGGAGAGCCCGAGCTGAGGATGCCGGGCAACGCGCGCATGAACAGCTCGGCCGCCCAGGCGCGCAGCTCGCGCCGCTGCGTGTGGCCGACGCACGTGCCGAGCGACCAAAGCGCGCGCGCTTGGCTGTCCTCAGAGCCGACCTCTTCCATCCATCGGCGATCGTAGCCCATGAAGTTCCGGAATTTGCCGAGCTCCGCGTTGTACGCGTAGTCGACGAAGCTGGCGTAGCGGGTGCCTAGCGCAGCGAGCTCCTCGCCGCCGACGCCGCGCTTCTCGAGCTGAACGGTGAGCATGAGAGCCCGCGCGTTGTCGTCGATGCAGTAGCCCTCCGCGTAGTTTGGTAGGGTGAAACGAGCGTGCTGCAACATGCCCGTCGAATCGGACATGCGCTTTAGGTGCTGAAAGCCTAGCTCCGGCAACTGCAGCTCGCGCGAGCCCGTGGTTCGACGCGGCACGACCTTGAGCGGGCGTTCGCTGCGGAATTTGCGTGCGGCCTCGAAGGTCGACAGATAGTGCTCGGCGGTCTTGCTCCAGACCATGTCTCGGCTGGAAAGGTATGCGCGCTTGCGCATCGCGTGGCGACGGCTCTCGTCACGCAGCAGTCCGCAGATTTCGCGCGACATCGCCGCTGAATCGCCGAAGGGCACGAGCACTCCGCGATCATCGGCGAGTAACTCCTGGGCGTGCCAGTAGGGGGTTGAGACCACGGCCTTGCCGCAACCGAACGCGTACGCAAGCGTACCCGAGGTGATCTGCGCTTCGTTCAGGTACGGCGTGACGTAAATGTCTGCTGCGCCCAAGAAACGCTTGAGCTCTTCCTGCTCCACGAACTGATTGAAGAAGCGCACGTTCTCCGAGACACCCAGACTCTCGGCGAGTGCCTGCAGGCTCTCGCGGTACACCTCACCGTGGTCGCGCACCAAGTTCGGGTGAGTGGCACCGAGCACGATGTAGACGACGTCAGGGAACTCAGCGACAATCTCGGGCAGGGCTTCGATCACCTTTTCGATGCCCTTGTTCGGGGAAAGGAGACCGAACGTGAGCAGCACGCGTCGCCCCTCGACCGAGTACTGGTCCTTGTAAAAATTCGGATCGGCAAACGCCATGTCCGGAATACCGTGCGGAATCACGTCGATCTTCCGCTCGGGCACCGAATACGTCTCTTTCAGGATGGCGCGCCCTACGTCTGACATCACGACCAAGCGCGACGACAAGCTCGTGAGCTCTTGCATCACCCGCCGCTGCTCCACGCTCGGCTGCTTCAGGATCGTATGCAACGTAGTGACGAATGGCATGCGCAAGCGACGCAGCATATTTAGCACGTGGCCGCCGCTAGGGCCGCCATAGATACCAAACTCGTGCTGCAACGAAACGACGTCGACGTTGAGCAGGTTCAGGTATTCGGCCGCGCGCAAGTAATCTTCGGGAGACTGCTCGGCGATCTCGAAGCGCACTTCATCCGGGTACTCGTAACCCTCTTTGCGGTCGCTAACCGAGATTACGGAGCACTGGCCATTGGGCAACGCGCCCTGGACCGCATTCCTCAAATCATGCGTGAAGGTCGCAATGCCGCATTTGCGTGGCAGGTAATTGCCGACAAACGCGATCTTTCGGAGATCAGTCATGGGAGCCCACTCTCTGCAAGGGCCGTTCCGGACAGCGAAGCTGCGCTGGGGTCGGCTTTCCGCGCCGACCGACTCAATTGTCCCGCTGTTTCTGTGGCGGTTCGTCACGGCCCTCAGAGCGGGCGTGACAGAATGCTGCTTTTTGTCGCATGGAGTGCTCCAAACAACGCTGAGCACCCGTGTTTTTTCGAGCCAGAAACTATATCTGTAAAACTGGCACAGACGCTGCAACGCCCGACACCATACACACTTCCCCACGGAGGATTGCGTCATGTTGTATTGGGCAGCCGTATTTTTCGTTATTGCGCTATTAGCAGCGATCTTAGGCTTCGGTGGGCTCGCTGCCAGCGCGGCAGGCGTCGCGAAAATTCTGTTTTTCGTGTTCCTGGTCTTCGCGTTGGTTTCGTTCCTATTCGGACGCCGTAGCGCCGTGTGAGCACTCGCAGGCAAACGCGTCGCGGCATCGCTCGCGACGCGTTGCGTGCTCAGCGACGCGAAGCCTGAGCAACTGCAGCACTGAGCTGCGCGGGCTCAACCGGCTTTGCGACGTGCGCCTGAAACCCCGCAGCAAGCGCCTTGGCTACGTCCTGTCGCGATGCATAAGCGGTGACTGCTACCGCGGGCAGATCGTGATTCGCTTCGCGAATCCGCTTGAGCAGCGCAAAGCCATCGCCGTCGGGCAAACCGATGTCCGACACGAGCACGTCGGGGCGACGCATTCGTACAGATTCGAGAGCCGCGGCCGCGCTGGAGACCGCCGTCACTTCCGCCCCGAATCGACGCAGCATCATCTGCATTAGATCGCAGCCGTCGGGGTCGTCTTCCACGAGTAAGGCGTAAATTCCCGCCAAGGCGGGCAGGGCCTCGGGAGCCGCCTCTGCGAGTTCGGGCGGGCTCGGCGGCGAGCCGGTGTCCCGATGCGCCACAAGGGGCAAGTTGACCTCGAAGCGCGCTCCAGTACCCAAGCCCTCACTGTACGCAGTGACCGAACCACCGTGAAGCTCCACCAGATGTTTGACGATGGCGAGCCCCAGCCCGAGTCCGCGCTTGGCACTGTGCGAGCTGGGCGTCGCCTGCTTGAAGCGGTCAAAAACGACAGGCAAAAAGTCCGGCGCGATGCCCGGACCGTCATCGGTGATCACAAGTCGCGCGCTGTCCGTGCTCGCCTTCAAAGACACGGAGACATGACCACCACCCGGCGTAAACTTGAGCGCGTTACCCAGAATATTGCCGACCACTTGTTGCAGGCGCGTGGCGTCGCCGACCGTTTGCAGTGCGCGTTCCGGCAATTCCGCCGCCAGCTCGATTCCGCCTGCCACTGCCGCCGGACGGGCCGCATCGAGCGCGGCTTCGACGATGGCGCGAAGATCCACTCGCTCTTCGTCCACGTGCAGATTTCCGGATACGACGCGCGAAACATCCAGCAAATCAGCTACCAACTGAGCCAACGCACGGCCATTGCGTTCGATGGTGTCAATCGCTCGCTGCTCGGTTTCTTGGGTCAACCCGCCGGAGCGCAGCATCTGCCCCCAACCCACGATGGCGTTGAGCGGCGTTCGGAGCTCGTGCGAGACCGTGGCCAGGAACATGTCCTTGGCGCGGTTGGCATCTTGAAGCTTGGCACGCTCGCTCTGCGCGAGCTCATACAAGCCGACGTTATCGAGAGCGGTCGCCATGCGACCGGCGACGTCCTTGGCCAGCTCGACATCCGAATCTAAGTAGTGCCGTTCGGGGTCGCGATTCAAGAAAACCAAGCTGCCGAAAACGCGATCGCGAACGAACAGCGGCCAGCAGATGTAGGACGAGACGCCGAGCTCGTGCAGAAACCAAACATGTTCCCTCGCGCGCTGAGGCCCAGATTCCGCGAGTATCTCCGCAACGTTGGCGAGCACCTCGGGCTTGCCATCGAAACACACGCTGGACGGCCCAAGGTCGAAGCGTGGGTCATCGAGATTGAGATCGCGTGACAGGCTCGCCGAGGCGCGCTTGGAGATCTGTTCTTCGCTGCGCAGGTACAGGGCCGCGCTGTCGCCCAGCAGCGGCAGGGTCGATGCGAGCACCTCGTCTAGGCCGTGGCTGCGATCGGTCAACTCACCCAAACGGCGGGTCAGCCCCGCCAGCATTTGCAACGCTTGTTCGGCGCGCTTCCGGGCATCGATGTCCGTGCTCGTGCCCACCCAGCCGCTGATCTCGCCGGCTGCGCCGCGCTCAGGCAGCATACGCACCAGGTGCCAACGAAAGCGGCGCAGCGCGACGTCGCCCAAGCGAAACTCCGCCTCCCACGCTTGCTGCTCTGCCACCGCTTGGGCCAGGCCGCGCTGGAAGTCGGCGTACTCGGCGGGGTGTACGATGCTTTGCCAAGACATGGCTTCGGTCTCGGGCAGCCCAGCACACTCGAACCAACGCCGGTTGCCGTAGCACAGCACACCCCGACTATCTGTCGTCCACACCACCTGCGGCATGGACTCTGCGAGCATCGTATAGCGCTGCTGGCTGCTGCGCTTGAAATCAGCGAGCTCGCGTTCCGTCGCACGGCGCAGCTCCTCGGACTGGCGCGCGATGATCTGCCCCTTTTGGTACAGCTCGATGAACACCGCCACCTTGCTGCGCAAAATCTCCGGATCGATCGGCTTCTTGATGTAGTCGACCGCGCCAACGGTGTAGGCGCGTGCCACCAAGCGCTGATCGCGATGAATCGCCGTGAGGAAGATGATCGGCACCGCACGCGACTTTTCCCGGCCGCGGATTAGCTCCGCCACCTCGTAGCCGTCCAGCACCGGCATCTGCACGTCCAGCAGTACCAAGGCGAACTCGTCTCGCAATAGAAAGCGCAACGCTTCTTTGCCCGAGCTCGCCTGCACGACCTCTTGCCCAAGCGGCTCCAGCATCGCATTGAGAGCCAGCAGATTCTTCGCTTGGTCATCGACCAACAGGATTTTGGCCTTGGGCAGTGTGTCGCTCGCGAGCAAGCGGACGCTCGGCGCGGCGGACTCTCCGTTCACGGAGCCCTCGCATCGCTGGCGCGTAGCACGAGCTCAGTGGCGATTTGATCCAGACTGAGCACGCAGTCTGCAGGCACATTCTTGACGGCATTCATGGGCATGAAGGCGCTCTCTGCCGAGGTCGGGTCTTGTACGATCACGTAGCCACCGCGTTGTTTGATTTCTTGCAGGCCGCGCGTGCCGTCCTGATTCGCGCCCGTGAGCAGCACGCCGATGACCGCGCTGCCGTGAGAATACGCCGCTGACTCGAAGAGCACGTCGATCGACGGGCGGCTGTAAGCGACCGGTTCTTCCGTAGACAACGCGATCGACTCTGGCTCGACCAGCAAGTGGTAGTCCGCCGGGCCTAGGTATACGCCCGGACCGAGCAGAGGCTCTTTGTCCTCGGCCTCGGACACGGGGAGCGGCGAGGCTCCGCCCAGCAAGCTCGAGAGCCGCTCGTCCGAATCCTTGGAACGGTGTTGTACGACTAGGATGGGCAAGCGATAGCTGGCTGGCAGAGCGCCGAGCAGACGGGTCAGCGCGTGTAGGCCGCCAGTGGAGGTGCCGACGACGACTAGGTCGTAGCGAGCTCTCACCCCTTCACCCCTTCGGGTATCTCGAAGCGAGTCGGGCGTTTCGAAGCGAGTCATTTGGTTCGCCGGAAGATCCGCTCGCGCGCCGAGAGTGCGGAAAATTCCTGCTCGAAGGCCGTAAAACGCAATGATTCTTTGCGCCCGAGGCAAAGCACGCCGAGCGTGCCAAGGCTCTCCGAGAACAGGCCGAGCGCGTGGTCCTTCAGGGTGCGGTCGAAATAGATGAGCACGTTGCGACACACGATCACATTGAATTCGCTGAAGCTCTTGTCCATCGCCAGATTGTGTTGCGTGAAGAGCACATTCTTGGCGAGCCGCGGCGCGAACAGCGCGCCGTCGTACTTTGCAGTGAAGTAGTCGCTGAGCGAGCGCTTGCCTCCGCCCGCGAAGTAGTTGGTGGTGTACTCCTTCATGCGCGCGAGCGGGAAGATGCCATGCCGAGCATTGTCGAGCACTGTCCCGTCCATATCCGTGGCGTAGATACGGCAGCGTTCGGACAGGCCCTCCTCTTCGAGCAAGATCGACATGGCGTACACTTCCTCGCCGGTCGAGCAACCCGCATGCCAGATGCGCACCGTCGGGTAAGTTCGCAAGAGCGGTACCACGCTGGTGCGGAACTCCAGAAAAAAGCTCGGGTCGCGGAACATCGCGGTAACGTTCACGGACAGGTCGTGAAGCAGCCGTTGCAGCGCGCTTGGGTCGTGCAGAATCAGCTCGGTCAACCTGGAGATAGTGGTCAGTCGCACGCTCTCCATGTGCCTTCGAATGCGCCGGTGCAAGGACGCCGGTGCGTAGGCCCGGAAGTCGAAGCCGTGGTGGCGGTAGATCGCCAAGAGCAAGAGCTCCATCTCCAGGCGTTCCAGCTCGCTGGTCGACGACGCGAAGCGCCGGGCCCGTGCCTCGCTGGCCAGGTCCGCAAGCTCGGGGATTGTTGTCACGCCCATGTGCGCCTTGCATCACCCCGTCACGCTCGGCGCGTACATCCAGACTCGCATCAGTGACAGCAAACGGTCCGGATCGACGGGCTTCGTGATGTAGTCCGAGGCGCCCGCCTCTAGGCACTTTTCGCGGTCGCCCTTCATGGCTTTGGCGGTCAGCGCGAGAATCGGCAATGTTCGGTACTCGGGCAGATGACGGATCTGCCGCATCGTCTCGTAGCCGTCCATCTCGGGCATCATTACGTCCATCAGCACGAGCGTGACATCTGGAGTCTTCTTCAGCAGCTCGATGCCGTCCCGGCCGTTCTCGGCAAACACGACCTTCATGCCCTGCCCTTCGAGCACAGTGGTGACCGCGTAGATGTTGCGCACGTCGTCGTCGACGACCAGCACCTTGGCACCCTCGAACGCGGAGTCGCGCCCGTGCGCGATGTGCAAAATACGCCGCTTTTCTTCGGGCAAATGCGCCTCCACGCGGTGCAAGAACAGCGCAGTTTCATCTAACAGCCGCTCCGGCGAGCGCACGTCCTTCAAGATGATCGACTCCGCGTACTTGCGCAGGCGCGTTTCATCCGCCCCGGACAGCTCGCGGCCGGTGTAAACGATCACGGGCAAGTTGCGCAGCGACTCTTCGGTCTTCACCTGCTCGAGCAACTGAAAGCCGCTCGCTCCAGGCAACCCGAGATCGAGCACCATGCAATCGAAGTGGTGCGACGCCAGCAGCTCTAGAGCTTCCTCCGCAGAGCCGACTGCGGTCGACGTCACGTCGCCGTTGCCGATCAGCTCGACGATACTGGATCGCTGCACGTCGTCGTCCTCGACGATTAGAAGGGTCTTTTGCTTGCGCGACAAGAAACTGAGCAAGCCTGCAAAGCCTTCATCCAGCGCTTCTTTGCTGACGGGCTTCTGCGCGTAGCCGACCGCGCCTAGACGCAGGCCGTCTCTGCGGCGATCCATACCAGATACGATGTGAACCGGGATGTGCCGCGTATCGGGATTTTGCTTCAGACGATCCAAAATGCTCAGGCCGTCCATAGCCGGCAACCCGATATCGAGCAGGATGGCGTCTGGACGCACCCGCCGCGCAAGCGCGAAGCCAGTGTCGCCACGTAGCGAAACGATGCCCTTGAAGCCGCGTTCCCGCGCGGCATCCAAGAGCAAGGAGGCAAACGACACGTCGTCCTCGATGATCAACAGTACGCGGTCGCCGGGGCGCACGCTCTGACGGTCGTCCGGAATCTCCGCGGCGTGCACGCCTTGGAAGCTACCCAGATTGTCTTCCGGCTCCGGCGCTTCACGCGGCTCACTGCCCGGCAGGTCCAGGCTCTGGTACTCACGCGGTAAGTACAGGGTGAACGTGCTCCCCTGCCCCGGCTTGCTCCGAACATGGATCTCGCCACCCAACAGCCGAGACAGCTCTCGGCTGATCGACAGGCCGAGGCCCGTGCCGCCGTACTTGCGACTGGTTGTGCCGTCTGCCTGTTGGAACGCCTCGAAGATGAGCTGCTGCTTGTCACTCGGGATACCAATCCCGGTATCGCTCACGCTGAAGGCGATCACACTTTCAGGGACGGCCCGCAGCAGATCCGAGCGCAGCACGACGCCTGGCTCGGGCAAACCGATGCGCACCGAGACCGTGCCGGTCTCGGTGAACTTGAAGGCATTGCTGAGCAGATTGCGCAGCACTTGCTGCAAGCGCTGCCCATCCGTCCGGAACGTGTCCAGCGCGGCGCGGTCTGCGTCCAACAGGAAGCCCACGTTCTTTTGCTGTGCCATCGGCCGGAACGTGCGCTCGAGGTACTCCGTGACCTCGTCGATACGCACCTCGCTCGGGTAGATCTCGATCTTTCCGGCTTCAACCTTGGATAGATCCAAGACCTCGTTGATCAGATTCAACAAATCGGTGCCTGCGGCCTGGATGGTCTTGGCGTACTCGACCTGCTTCTCCGAGAGCTTGCCTTCCTTGTTGTCGCTCAGCAGACGCGCCAAGATCAGCAAGCTATTGAGCGGCGTGCGCAGCTCGTGGCTCATATTGGCCAAGAACTCGCTCTTGTAGCGCGAAGAGACGGCGAGCTGCTCGGCCTTCTCTTCGATCGCCATGCGGGTCATTTCGACCTCGCGGTTCTTCTGCTCGACGGCCTTGTTCTGTTCGGCCAAGAGCGCCGCCTTCTCTTCCAGCTCCTCGTTGACTTGCTGCAGCTCCTCTTGTTGCTCCTTGAGCATTTCCTCGGAAGCCTTGAGCGTCTTGGTCTGTTGTGCGAGCTCCGAGTTGGAGCGCTTGAGCTCGCCCTGCTGCGACTGCAGCTCGAGCGACTGCGACTGCAGCTCTTGCGCGAGAGACTGCGACTGATTCAGCAGTTCTTCCGTGCGCATGTTGGCGGCGATCATGTTCAGCACGACGCCGATGCTCTCCGACAACTGATCCAGGAAGATGCGATGAATCGGGCTGAACGGCTCGAAGCTCGCCAGCTCCGTCACCGCGCGCACTTCGCCCTCGAACAGAATCGGCAGCACCAGGATGTTGAGTGGTGGGGCTTCGCCCAAGCCGGAATTGACTTGGATATAGTCCGACGGCACCCGCGTCAGCAAAATCGGCTTCTTTTCCAGTGCGCACTGACCAATCAGGCCCTCGCCGCGCGTGAAGCGGTTCGACACGTTTTTGCGCTCTTTGTACGCGTAGCTCGAGGTTAAACGCAGTGTCTCATCCGGTTCAGCCGCAATGAAGAACGCGCCGTGGCTCGCGCCGACGAGCGGTGTGAGCTCGCTCATGATCAAGCGTGACACCGACTCGAGCGTCTTCTGACCCTGCATCATGGCGCTGAACTTGGCTAGGTTGGTCTTCAACCAATCCTGCTCGCGATTCTTCTCCGTCGTCTCACGGAGGTTCGCGATCATCTGATTCACGCGCTCTTTGAGGGCCAGGAGCTCGCCTTGTGCTTGCACGGTGATCGACCGCGTCAAATCGCCCTCGGTCACGGCGGTAGCCACGTCTGCGATGGCGCGTACTTGGCCGGTGAGGTTGTTTGCGAGCTGATTCACGTTGTCCGTCAAATCACGCCAGGTGCCCGCGGCGCCCGGCACCTTTGCCTGACCACCGAGCTTGCCTTCCGTACCTACTTCACGTGCCACCGTGGTCACCTGTTCGGCGAACACGCGCAGCGTGTCGGTCATGGTGTTGATGGTGTCGGCGAGAGCCGCGATTTCACCTTGCGATTCCATCAGGAATTTCAAGGTCAAGTCGCCATTGGCGACCGCCGTCACGACCTTGACGATACCGCGCACCTGCGTCGTGAGATTCGACGCCATGCTGTTCACGCTGTCCGTTAGATCCTTCCACGTGCCGGCGACGCCTGGCACACGAGCTTGGCCGCCGAGCTTGCCTTCCGTGCCCACTTCGCGAGCCACCGTGGTCACCTGCTCGGCGAAGATGCCGAGCGTCTCGGTCATGTCGTTGATCGTTTCGGCGAGCTCGGCGATTTCGCCTTTGGCTTCCACGACCAATTTCTTCGACAGATCGCCATCGGCGACGGCGGTCACGACCTTCGCGATACCACGCACCTGCGTCGTGAGGTTCGACGCCATGCTGTTCACGTTGTCGGTTAGGTCCTTCCACGTACCTGCGACTCCGGGCACGTAGGCTTGACCGCCGAGCTTGCCGTCCGTGCCTACTTCACGCGCGACGCGCGTCACTTCAGCGGAGAAGCTGCGCAGCTGATCGACCATGGTGTTGATCGTGTTCTTCAGCTGTAAGACCTCACCACGCACGTCCACAGTGATCTTCTGGGACAAGTCCCCGTTGGCCACGGCGGTCGTCACCAAGGCGATATTACGAACCTGATCGGTCAGGTTGTTCGCCATATAGTTCACGCTGTCGGTCAGATCCTTCCAGGTACCGGCGACCCCGGGCACTGCAGCTTGCACGCCGAGCTTGCCTTCACCACCGACCTCGCGCGCGACGCGCGTCACTTCACCGGAGAAGCTGCGCAGCTGATCGACCATGGTATTGATGGTATTTTTCAGCTCCAGAATCTCACCTTCCACGTCGACGGTGATCTTCTTCGACAAGTCGCCGTTGGCCACTGCGGTCGTCACCAGCGCGATGTTGCGCACCTGACCCGTCAAGTTCGAGGCCATGTAGTTCACGTTGTCGGTTAGATCCTTCCAGGTGCCGGCGACGCCGGGCACACTGGCTTGCCCGCCCAAGTTTCCTTCCGTGCCTACTTCCTTGGCGACGCGCGTCACTTCTGCGGCAAAGCTGCGCAGCTGCTCCACCATGGTGTTGATGGTGTTCTTGAGCTCGAGCAGCTCGCCCTTCACGTCGACGGTGATCTTCTTGGACAAATCACCGTTGGCCACAGCGGTCGTCACGAGTGCAATGTTACGCACCTGGTCGGTCAGATTACCGGCCATGTAGTTCACGTTGTCCGTCAAATCCTTCCAGGTACCTGCGACTGCTGGCACGTGGGCTTGGCCGCCCAGCTTGCCTTCCGTGCCTACTTCGCGCGCGACGCGGGTCACTTCCGCGGCGAACGTGCCGAGGCTGTCGACCATCTGATTGATCACGTTCTTGATCTGCAAGATCTCGCCTTGCGTATCGACGGTAATCTTCTGGGTCAAATCTCCGTTGGCGATTGCGGTAGCGACCTTGGACACGTCGCGCAATTGCACGGTGAGGTTACCGGCCATCGCGTTCACGCTGTCGGTCAGACCCTTCCACGTGCCGCTGACGCCCTTCACTTCGGCCTGCACACCGAGCTTGCCTTCCGTACCTACTTCGCGCGCTACGCGAGTCACTTCACCGGCGAACGCGTTCAGCTGATCCACCATGGTATTTACGGTGTTTTTCAGCTCCAAAATCTCGCCCTTGGTTTCGACGACGAGCTTCTTGGATAAATCGCCATTGGCGACCGCGGTCACGACGCCGGCAATGCCACGCACCTGGGTGGTGAGGTTCGTGGCCATACCGTTCACGCTGTCGGTCAAGTCCTTCCACGTCCCTGCGACACCCGGCACGTGCGCTTGTCCTCCGAGCTTGCCTTCCGTACCGACTTCGCGCGCGACGCGCGTCACTTCGTTGGCGAAGGCGTTCAGCTGGTCGACCATGGTATTTACGGTCGCGCCAATGCGCAGGAACTCGCCGCGCACCGGCTTGCCTTCGATTTCGAGGGCCATCTTTTGCGACAAGTCACCAGAGGCGACCGCGGTGATCACCCGCGCGACCTCCGTGGACGGGCGAACCAAGTCGCCGATCAGCGCGTTGAACGAATCTCCCGTGACGGCCCAGCCTCCGGCCCACTCGTGGGTCTCGACGCGCGCTGTCATATCGCCGTCTCGCCCGACGACCCGGGCGACGCGCGAAAACTCACGCGTCGAGGCGTCGAGCTGCGAAGCCAAGGCGTTGAACGCAGCGGCTAAGTCGCTCGGGACGCCATCCTGGTTATTCAAGCGCTTGCCGAAATCCCCGCGCGTGAGTGCAGCAAGCGCGTCAACCAGCCTGAGGTTCTTGGCGGTGGCGGCGTCTCGCTTTGGGCTACTGGCTTTGTCTTTGTCGGAACGAGCAGTCGTGGAACGTTTTGGGGGGGCGTTGAACGATGAAGTTTCTGACAAGGCGGCCTCCGGATTGCCGCGACCGAATGCAAACCGAGTGCCGCCGGAAACCCTGCGAAAGCGCCTCAAATTCCCACTCGGGTAAGACGTCGCCCCCGAGCCCAGCTGTCACACTGAGGCAAACCGCCTCGCGCGAGACCGGGCCCCGATCGAAAAGTAAGCTTAGGCCGGCCGCGTGGGCTTCGGCGCCCGCGCCGGATTCTTGAGCTTCGGACCGGCCTTGCCCTGTTGCTCGGCCCGCCTCAGCTCCGGACCCTCGGGACCCTCGATCGCGCGTCGAGCGTCGTCGGCGGCGGCCTCGATGTCTCCGCTGGCGATGGCTTCGCCGAGGTGCTGATTGTACTTGCGAGTCGCCGAGTAACTACCTTCGCCTTCCAGCTCGGACTCGGACTTCTTCGATTCGTCTTTGATCATTGGGTACCTCTCCTGGCTGCACTCAATGGAGCATGAGCACGTTGCGTGCCGAGCACGCGGCGCGGCTTGGTACGCGGCGTGCTCTTGGGAGCAGCACAGTCAGGACAAGGAGGCGATCATGATGGACGTATCGGGAACTGAGAAATCTTTGCACAACCTCGAGGCTCTATGCCGTGGCGAGTTAGCCGCAGTGGAGACTTACAACACCGCGCTGTCGTCGGCTTCGCTGGGCCACTTTCGTTCCCAGCTCATTCAATGTCAGCGCTCGCATCAAAACCGCGTACACCTCTTGGGCTGGCGCATCCACTTGCTCGGAGGCACTCCGCCAGAGTCGTCTGGGGCGTGGGGCGTGTTCGCCAAGGCCGTCGAGGGTGCCGCCGCGATTATCGGAGAAAAGGTGGCGATCTCGGCGCTGGAAGAGGGCGAGGATCACGGCCTGAACGAGTACCGTGCGCGTCTGAGCGAGCTAGACGCGGACACTCAAGACTTCATACAGGCGCGCGTGCTGCCGGCGCAGAACGAGACCCACGGCATCGCACGAGCGCTCAAACTGGGTGCCTCGCAGCCGCCCGCGCGCGCCTGAGGTTCAAAAACAAGAAAGCCGCCGAGCTCTCCCAGCGGATTGGACCGTGCCTCGGCGGCTCTTGCCTAGGGCCCGCCAATGGCCAAGTCGATCGCTCTCGCCGCCGATGCATCCCGGCCTTCCCGGCCGGCTTCGTTGCTCCTCGGTTACATACCCGCAGTGTGCGCCTGCGTTGCGCCCCGCCAGCCGGGCGCCGGGGCCGCGATCATCGACCTACTTAGCCATTCTCGGGCCCTCAGCGGAGGCGCTATTCGGCAGGCTGCGCTTGAGTGCTGTCGACCATCGCTGCGGTCAGCAGGCGCTGCGTGATGCGCCCGGCGAGGATGCCGAGGGCGGAGAGTGCCGCGCTGCGCGCTGCCTCTGCCAAAAAAGAGCGTTCGCGAGCGATGCGCGGGTGATGCACGCCCGAGCGGCTCGCGTACACGGCGACGCCCACGAGCGCAGCGCCCACCGCGCCCAAACCAAGCAACACGGGAGCCCTGTGAATAGCGGTTTCGGTCTTCTGAATCATGTGGTCACCCATTTTCTTTATCTGACGAATGTCCTTGATGAGCTTGGCGCGCGCGAGATCGGCACGGCGTGCGTCGGTTTCGTGCGAGTCGATCACTTGACGGTCTCCATGACTTGTTTGGCGTCGCGCGCCAGCCGTGCCGTGGTTTGCGGCAGCTTTCGCTGCGCGAGCGCACGCCGCGCGATCAGTAGAAGCGCAGCGCCGACGGCGGCGAGCGCAATCACTACGCCGGCCGACGCGACACCCACGCCGAGCGCAAGAACCAACAGCACGCCGAGCGTTACCACCCCCGCCTGCAGGAACATGACACCGATGACGAGCAGGCGCAGCGAGCTGGCAGTGCTTTTGAGCTCCGTTACGAGCTCGCCACGCGCCAGCGAGAGCTCCGCTTGTACCAAGCTCTTAGCCTGATGCAGCGCGTCTTCCAACAGGTCACCCAGATCGGGAGTTGGCTGCTCGGGAGCGCCTTTGAAGGAAGACTCGATCATCGACAGCGGTCACTGCACCGGTCGTGCCAGACCGTCTCGCTTAGCCCCGACTGCGTTCGCGCCACAAATCGCGTGCCGAATTTGTCGTTCGATCACTGCCAACTCGTGGCGGGGTGCCTCACCGCGGGGCGATCCGTCTCGCCAAAGGCTGGAAAACACCCTGGCCAGCAGTTGGCACCGAGCTTGCTGACGACAACGGAGACGCCAGCAACCCCAAGAAGGAACAAAGCCATGAGTGACCAGCAAGCTGCCACCGTAGACATCCTCGCCCTGCACGACCGCG
>OLLW01000278.1_pt1 | contig 16213 bp, 10 predicted proteins | sample 1604611 | NCBI WGS metagenome assembly OLLW01 (sample SAMEA104055725, study PRJEB20765) | soil metagenome | biome: Arctic tundra; feature: Polygonal ground; material: soil | place: USA | collected 2011-09 | depth 0-0.5 m | reverse complement strand
CGAACTCGGCGAGGCCGAGGCTAACGGTTACGGGCAGGCGCTTCTCTTCGAAGGTCGGCAGGTTGCTGGCCACCGCAAGCCGGATTTTCTCGGCGCAAACCTTGGCGGTGGCGAGTGAGGTGTTGGGGCAGAGCACGGCGAACTCTTCGCCACCAACGCGAGCGAACAAGTAGTCTGGAGCAGTTTTTTTGACCGCGTTCGCGGTGGCGCAGAGCACTGCGTCCCCTGCCATGTGGCCGTGGGTGTCGTTCACCTTTTTGAAGTGATCGATATCGAGGACGATCAAGCTCACAGGCTTGCCTTGCGCAGTCGACAGCGCGACGCGCAGGCTCTCGTCGAAGTGCCGCTTGTTGTGCACACCGGTCAGCGCGTCGAACAGCATCAGGCGCTGCACCTCTTCGTGGTATGTGCCTTCGATGTTACCGCCGGCCAAGTACTTGAGCAGGGCTTTTCCGATCTGCACGCGGTCGCCGTCTATCAGGGCGCGCTCCTTGACGCGCAGACCATTCACGTAGGTGCCGTTGGTCGAACCGAGATCGGTCAGCAGGTGACCTGCGCCAATGGGCTCGATCTTGGCGTGGCGGCGACTGACTGAGTCCGCGTCGAGCACCAAGCCGCAGGTCGAACCGCGGCCGATCTCGACCGCCGCGTCAGACAAAACAGTGCGATTGCCCAAACGCGGGCCCGAAAGCACCAAGAGCAGTGCTTGCTGCTGTCCCGCGACCCGGATCACACTGCGCATGTCGCGCGAGATCGTGACCTCGAGAGTCGACTCGTATAGCTCGTCGTCCGCCAAAGTTCGTCTAGCCGCGCGCAATTTGGAATGCGCCGACCGCTTTCAAGCATAGCAGATGCGCGAGCGCCTATCGGTTCGAGGATCTGATTGGTGACACGCAGCAATGTATGCGCGCCGCCTACATTGTGTTCACTGCGCACGCTGAGAGCGAGCCGGACGACCGGAAAAACTCACACGTCGTAGTACAGAAAGTACTCGAACGGAGTTGGTCGCAAGCGAGACGCTTGGACGTCGTGCTCGCGCTTGTAGTCGATCCACATGTCGATCAAGTCCTGCGTGAACACGTCGCCCTTGAGTAAAAATTCGTGATCACCTTCGAGCGCGTCGAGCGACTCTTCGAGTGAAGCGGGCATGCGCTCGACGTCTCTCAGCTCTTCGGCCGACAAGGAGTAGATGTCCTTGTCGAGCGGCGCGCCCGGATCGATCTTGTTCTGGATGCCGTCGAGCCCCGCCATCATCATCGCCGAGAAGGCGAGATAAGGATTGCACGTGGGATCGGGGAAGCGCAGCTCGAGCCGGCGCGACTTCGGCGACGGCGAGTACGTGGAAATGCGAATCGCCGCCGAGCGATTGCGGCTCGAATAGGCCAGGTTGACGGGCGCTTCGTAGCCAGGCACGAGGCGCTTGTAGCTGTTGGTCGTCGGGTTAGTGAGCGCGGCAAGGGCATGCGAGTGCTTCAGAATGCCGCCCACGTAATACAGCGCCATTTCGCTCAAACCCGCGTAGCCGTCACCGGCAAACAGCGGCTTATTGTCTTTCCACAGCGATTGGTGGCAATGCATGCCGTTGCCGTTGTCACCATAGAGGGGCTTGGGCATGAACGTGGCGGTGCGGCCATTCCTGTGAGCCACGTTCTTCACGACGTGCTTGAACCACATCAGCTTGTCGGCGCACTTGAGCAAGCTGTCGAAGCGCATGTCGATCTCGCCCTGCCCCGCGCTGGCAACTTCGTGATGGCTGACCTCGACCTCGATCCCGATGCGCTCGAGCTCCAAGCAAATCTCGGTGCGTAGATCCATGTGCGAGTCTTGCGGGGGGACCGGGAAGTAGCCCTCCTTCGCGCGAATCTTGTGGCCGAGGTTCGGGCCTTCGTCGCGCCCACTATTCCAGCCTGCTTCGGCCGAGTCGACGGCGTAGAACGCCTCATGACCCTTCACGTCGAAGCGTACGCCGTCGAAGATGAAGAACTCCGCCTCTGGACCGAAGTAGCAAGTGTCGGCGAGCCCCGTGGACTGCAGATAAGCTTCTGCTTTCTTGGCGATGTAGCGCGGGTCGCGGGAGTAGCTCTGACGAGTGAGCGTGTCCTGGACGTTGCACAGCAAGGACATCGTCGGAAAGCGCGTGAACGGCTCCATGACTGCCGTGCTCGCGTCTGGAATCAGCAGCATGTCGCTGAGATTGATGGGCTGAAAGCCGCGGATCGACGAGCCGTCGAAGCCGAAGCCCTCTTCGAACGCGTCGCCGGTCAGGCGATGAAACGGCACTGAGGTGTGCTGCCATTTGCCGATCAGGTCGATGAACTTGAGGTCGACCATGACCGCTTCGTGCTTCTTGCCCAGCTCGATGGCTTCTTTCGCGTCCATGAGCCTACCTGTATCGCTATCGGGCGCCCGGGGCTACTGCCGGCTTTTTGTCCGGCAGTAGGTCTCCCGTTCGCGCGCGGGCGAAAGACGCCCGTCAAGCGCCGCATCAGCGAGCGGCAGCCGTGCGGCCGATCAGATCGCTTCTTCGGCGCGTTCGCCGGTGCGGATACGCACTGCTTCGTCCACCGGGCTGACGAAGATCTTACCGTCACCGATGCGGCCGGTCTTGGCGCTCTTCTCGATAGCGTCGATCACCTGGTGAACCATTTGGTCCGGGACGACGATCTCGAGCTTTACCTTGGGCACGAAGTCCACGACATACGCGGAGCCGCGGTAAACTTCCTTTTTGCCACCGGTACGTCCGAAGCCTTTGACCTCAGTCACGGTCATGCCCTGGATACCGACTTCCGACAAGGCATCCTTGACCTCGTCCAGCTTGAACGGCTTGATAATCGCCTCGACCTTCTTCATCTGGCTCTCCATCTCTTTCAGGTTTGTTTGGGGCCCCGACCCCAAACGTTCAGGTTTGTTTGGGGCCCCGACCCCAAACGTTCAGGTTTGTTTGGGGCCCCGACCGTTCGGGTTGTTTGATCCCAAACGTTGGGGGGGACTGACCTCTTGCGAGGCCACCCCTCCTGAGCGCGGGGGCACCGCTCGATTCGATAAGCCTGACGTTGTGCGGCAGGTGCGTTTGAGGTACTGCCCTCTATGTTTCTGAATTGTTTCCGATTCGAGTCTACGTAACGCTCACGGGAAATCAGTCCTTTTCTTTCGATTCGGAAACAAGCGCGTTCAAAAACCGCGGCGGTTTGGGAGCCAGCACTCGCCGCCAGCCACTTTTGAAGCCCCGCCTCTAAGCCCACCGAAGCAAGCCTTCGGCCGACTAGCCGAACCCCGGACAACCCTCTGGGGTAAGACGCAATTCGGGTACTGTACCGCGCTCAGCCCGCCCGGACTCCCGCACACCCGCCGTCGTAATGCCGTCTCAGAATCAGTCGCAAGTCCCGGTCGGGACAGTCCTCGAGGGCAAATTTAGGATCACGAAGGAGATCGGCCGTGGCGGAATGGCGGCCGTCTACGAAGCCGAGAACGTCGACATCGGTAAGCGAGTCGCCGTAAAGATTCTCGCGGCAGAGCTCATCACATCCCGCGTCGTGCGCGAGCGGTTCATTCGCGAGGCGCGCGCGGCGGCGGCGATTCGCAGCCCGTACATCTGCGACGTCTATGACTCGGGCATGTTCGAGGAGCGACCGTTCCTCGTCATGGAGCTGCTCGAGGGCGAAAGCCTCTATGATTTGATGACACGGGTTCGACAGATCGATGTCGAGACTACGGTGCGCATTGCAACGCACACGGCACGCGGGCTAGCCAAGGCGCACGAGTCGAACGTCGTGCACCGCGACCTGAAGCCCGAGAACATCTTTTTGACCAAAGACGAGGACGGCAAGCTCGTCGTCAAGATCGTCGATTTCGGGCTCGCGAAATTCTATGAGCCCACGACTGCTGACGCACAAACCGTGCGTTTGACCCGGGAAGGCGCGCTGTTCGGCACGCCCGCCTACATGAGCCCGGAGCAGGCCAAGGGCAAGGGCGAGGTCGATCACCGCGCGGATCTGTGGGCGCTCGGCTGTATCGTGTACGAGTGCCTGACGGCGCAGACGGTGTGGAACGTCGAGCAAGGCGTGGCCATGATCTTGGCGCAGATTGCCAGCGCCCCGCTGCCCCGCCCGAGCAAGCTGCGGCCCGACCTGCCGCCAACCTTCGATACCTGGTTTGCGCGCGCCCTGGATCGCGACCCCGACAAGCGCTTCCAGACCGCCAAGGAGCTCGCCGAGACGCTCGCCAAGTCCTTGCTGCCGCACCGTGGCCCGGCGCGCTCCGTGTCATTGTCGAGCGACGACGAGGGCATGGTCGTGGACGAGATGATGGCTGCCGAGCCGTCAGCGGTCAGCGATGCGCGGAGCGATCGCCTGCCCGCGACTAGGCGCGAACCCCCTCCGCCTCCGCCTCCGTTGCCACCCCCGGTAGCAGTGCCCTCGCAGCGCCCGGAATCGGGTACGGGTCGCGCGATCTCGATATTAATGCTGCTTTCCGCGCTCAGCCTGGGTGGCTACGCGGTCTGGCTGTACGTGCTTCACCCTCCGGGTCAGGCGCCTGTAGTGCAAGCGCCGGCGCCCAAACTCCATACTTCCGCGGTAGCGCTGAGCCCCGCCGCCATCACTTCAGCGCGCGCAGCCGAAGCCGACGCCGCAGCGGAAAAGATTGCCCGCGGCCAGGAGCTGCTCGCGAAGGGTGACGGCAAGGGCGCGCTCGATGCCTTCAAGGAGGCGCTCAAGACCGGCACTGCGGTGGCGCGCTCAGTGCTCTCGCACATGTCGGTCTCTATCGAAGAGCCGAGCGGCCCGTGCAAGCTGACGGGCATCAGTCGGCCACGGCCTTACTCGATCGAGCTACCCGTATCGCGGCCCTCGCTCTTGCACAGCAGCGCGGGCACCGTGTTCGTCTGGATCGACAATCATCAAGACGCGAAGAAGAAGCAGGCCTACGCGGTGCTGCTCGACGACGCGCTACGCCGCACGGCCACCGAGGTGCCGCTGACGCCCGAGGTGTCGGACGCGCGCCAAGCGCAGCTCTTGCCGGCAGGCGACAAGTACGTGCTCTTGTATTGGGACGACGGCGGAACGGATCCGGGCGTGTACGCGCGCTTCGTCTCCCACGACGGGCACATCGCAGGTCCCCCGAAGCGCATTTCCGAAGCAAAAAAGGGCGATCTGTTCGCGGGGCTCGCGGCCGCGGACGGCAACAAGTTCTGGGCGGTCTGGCAGGAGGAGGTCGACAAGGGCACGACCGACATCATGGCGCGCGAGCTCGACGCCGATCTCACGCCGCTCGCCGAGCCGGTCCGGCTGACCGCGATTCCGGCTGCTAAAGCCGCGACGTGGGCCGCAGGCACTCCGGCCGTCGCGGTGCAGAACGGCCACCTATACGTCGCGTTCTCCGTGAACCGAGGCTTCGAGCACATTCAGGTGTACATACAGCGCATCGCACTCAGCGATCCGGCGCTGAAGACGGGCCTCGTGTCCTCGAAGAAAACGCTCAACAAAGAGCGCTACCTCGGACAAGCGCAGCTGATCAGTACGCGCGAGGGCAAGAACACCACGCCGGGCCTGGCTTGCTCGGGCGACGGCTGCTTCGTCACCTGGGACGACGAAAAGGCGGGCGCGTCCGTGGCCTTCATCGAAAAGGACAAAGGGCAGGTCTTATGGCGGCGTGACTTGCCGGCCAAGGTCGTCCGCCCGGCGGTCGCTTCGTTCGGCAGCAGCTCCGTCATCTCTTGGTTCGACGAATCCAGACTGCGCATTGCGCCGCTCACCCGGGACGGCCTGGGCGCCGTGACCTCGCTCAGCCGAGTCAGCGGTTTTCAGCCCCAACCGGACATCGCCGCGGGCGAAAAGCCGGGGCAGTGGTACATTTCCTGGCGCGACTACGAGTCCGCGCACCTCGAGGTCTTTGCACTGCGTACGGAATGCCTTTGAAGAACCGGGAAGCCAACGAAGCTGCAGCTTATCCGGGCTCTCAGCCCATAGCGCACCTTTTGTCGATCCCGTCGCGCTCGGCGGTGCGCCGCACGCCGCTCGAAACCGCTCGCACTGTGCTGGTGCCGCTCGAGCTCGGGGACGGAGGCGAGCTATGGGACGCAGTCGAGAGCTCGCGTTGGCACCTCGAGCGCTGGTTGCCCTGGGTGCCGTTCAACAACGCGCCGGAAGCGAGCGTCCGCTACGCAGAGGCGTGCGTGTCGGACTGGGACGGCGGGCGCGCGGTGCGTTTTGCGATCAAGGACAACCAGTCGCGCGAGCTGCTCGGCGTCGTCGGGCTGGACAGCTGCGTGCATCTGCACCGCTCGTGTGAGCTCGGCTATTGGCTGAAGCGCGAAGCCACTGGGCGCGGGCTGATGACCGAGGCAGCTCGGGCCTGCGTCGACTTCGCATTCGCGCGCATGGCGGTGCATCGTATCCGCTGCGCGGCAGCAACCGACAACAGCGCGAGTCTGCGGGTGATCGCTCGGCTAGGCTTTCGTTTCGAAGGTATCGCGCGGCAAGCTGAGCTCGTCGGCGCGCGCTGGCTGGATCACGCGATTTTCGCCCGTCTAAGCAGCGACGAATAACCTCGGTTGTCGGGGATTCTCCCCGCACCCGCTGAAGTGTCCCCCTACGGGGATTACCAAGGGCATAATTCAGCGGGGCCCCACCCCCGAGTTGGGGCCTCGGCCCCAAACGAGCTAAATGACGGCGCGACAGAGGAAAATCCCGTTTCTGGTGATCGCGCCAGCGGTGGTGTTGATCGTCGGGTTGGCGGCGGGGCTTGCGCTCGCGGTGCTCGGCACGATGCGCCTCCGGACGCAGAGCGACGACGCGGCCGCACTGCGCTCGAAATTGCTTTCGCTGACGCTCGCCGAGCGGCTGCGCAGTACGTCTGAGGAAGATCGCTGGGCGGTGCTCGAGCGCGCCGCGCGACGGTCGGGCGCCGAGCTGCTCATGGTCAGTGCCGCAGGCAACGTGATCGTCGACGCGACGCAAGGCGCGCCACCCAAAGCGCGTATCTTGCAGCTGCTCGTGGCCGGCGAAGGCGAGACCACGACTGCGCTGGGGCGCGCGCGCTTCTTCTCGGCTGCGCTGCAAGCGCCCACCGAATACATGAACCTGCTGGCGTTCGTGGGCGCGCCGGAGACACCCTTCGCTACGGGCTCGCTATTGGTTTGGGTGGCCACGCTGACCGCGCTGCTGGTCGGCGTGGCAGCCTTGGTCGCGTTGGCCCTCGCGCGCGACGTGCATGCCGACGTGACCTTCGTGCGCAAACGCATCGTGCAGATGGCCAAAGAGGGCGCACACCCCACGGGCATTCCGATCCCCGTGCGCTCGGTGGATTTAGTGGGCTTACTCACCAGCGCCTTCAACGTCTTAGTAGACCGCTTCACCGCGGCCGAGCACGCGTACCGGCAAGATCTGTCCGGCGCGCTCGCCTACGATCGCGATCGCAGCGACTTTTTGGCTGCTTTGAGCCATGAGCTGCGCACTCCACTGAACGCGATTCTGGGCTTCACCGACGTCCTCTTGAGCGAAGTCGACGGCCCACTGAGCCCCGACGCGCAAGAAAATCTGTCCGTCGTGCGCAACAGCGGGCAACACCTGCGCGCGCTGATCGACGACATTCTCGATCTTTCGGCGCTCGAGTCGGGCGAGCTGCGGCTCAACTGCAAGATGATCGACGTGCTGTCGATCGGCCAAGAAGTTATCCGCGAGGCGCGTATCGCCGCCGAGGCGAAGAACCTCGAGGTCAGCGTGATCGGCAACCGCGCGATGGCTTTCGCCGACGCGCGGCGCGTGCGCCAAATCATCGGCAACATTGTGGGCAACGCGGTGAAGTTCACGTCCAAGGGCGGCGTGATGCTCCGTATCGAGCCGCGCGATGGCGGCGTGACGATCGCCGTGTCCGATTCGGGACCGGGCATCGCGCGCGAGGATCACGAGGCCATCTTCCAAGAGTATTGGCAGGCGGGTGAAGTGAAGCGGCAGCGCGTCGGTACCGGGCTGGGGCTCGCGATCACCCGCCGCCTCGTGACGATGCATCGCGGCTTCATCGATTTGAAGAGCCAGCTCGGAAAAGGCTCGACGTTCACCGTCGTACTGCCGTCACGGCCGCCGATCATCGTTCAGCTGCCGCCCGAGCCGCCGCCGGCACGTCAAAGCATCGACTCCATCGATTCCGACATCGGAGGGTTGCGATGAACGCCGGCGCAGCTCGGCTTATTTTGCGCATTCTGAGCATCGAGATCTCGTTCACGATCTCGTCGAGCGTGCTCTTGGCGCTGCTCACCTCGCACTTCTTGGTGCTCAGCGGTCAGGTCGCGCTGGAGGGTGCCGAGACCCTCGCGCTCTCGGTGCTCGCAGGCGGCGCCTTTTCGCTCGCGCGCAGCTTCTTCCGTTTGCGCCGCTATCGCTTTCTGCTCCGCGCGCTGTCACTGGGGTCGAAAGCGGTGGAGGCGCGTGAGTTGTTCGCGCTCAGCGATGAGCCGTTCTACGTCGTGTTTTGGTGGTTGGTTTCGTCGATCCTGAGCATCACGCTGTTTCACACGGCGTTGCGGCCGAAAATCGTCGATTTTTCGACGGGCATCAACTTGGTCTTGCTGGGCGTGGTGATCGTGGCGGCCGCGTCGCTGCCGATGTTCGTGGTCGTGCGGTCTACGTTCTTGCGCGCGCTCGAGCTCGCACCGCCCGAGATCATGCGCGAAGTGGTGGAAGAGGCGGACTTGCACGGCGTGATCGCGCAACGCGTGCCGCGGCGTTTGGTGGCAGCCGTGACCACGCCGGTCGTGTTTCTGGTCTTTGGCTGCGCGCTGATCGTCAGCTCGCATTTACGGCGCGCCGACGAGCGCAGCCGGGAAGAAACGGCCCGCGTTTTGGCGCGCGCCGCCCTGGAATTGCGGCCCGGTGTGGTGTCTGGCGCCGGCTTGGAAGGTGCGATAGCGCAAGGCAAAGCCCTGGGCTTCACCGCTGCCGTCCGCCACAACACCGACGGCTATCGCGTCGAGCGCGGCGACGACGGCATCGTGACAGTGGTCACTCCGCTCGACGAAGGCAGCGCGGAAGTGCGCTTCGAAGGCTCGGTGGTCGGCGTGCTGAGCGCATCCTTCGTGCTCGTGGCGCTACTCGGCACCGGCATCGCCAGCGGGCTCGGTATTGCGCTCGGACGAGCGCTTGGCCAGGACCTGCGCGCAGCCACACAAGACGTGCGCGAGCTGGGCACGGACGCGGTGCTCAGCGGCGGAACACACGTGGTGCGCGCTGCGCGCTTCCGCGTGGTTGCTCGGCTTGGGCTGGCCATCGAGCGGCTCGCCGCGCGCTTTCGCGTGTTCGCCAAGGCGCAGGAACGCGCGATTACCGCGCGCAAGGCAGCTGCCCGCATGCGCGGCTTATTCTTCGCCAGCGTGAGCCACGATTTGAAGAGCCCGCTGAACGCCATCTTGGGCTTCACCGAGCTGGTCCGAAAGAGCGAAGAGCTGAGCGCGGGGCAGAGCGAGAGCTTGAGCCTGATTGATCGCCGAGGGCGGGAGCTTTTGGCGCTGATCGAAACCATTTTGGACGCCGCGCGCGTCGACGCCGGACAGCTGAGCCTGGTGGTCGACCAGTGCGACGTGCGCACGCTGTTCGCCGAAGCAGTAGCCAAGGGTAAGGATCTGGGCGGCGATCGCGGAGTCGAGATTTTGTCGGACATTTCGCTGGGCGTGAGCACCGTGCGCGTGGATCGCGTGCGCATGCCGCGCGCGCTGGCGACGTTCATCGGGCACGCGGTGCGCGTCTCCGAGCTTCCAGCGGTGCATGTGCAAGTCGTCCCTGAAGCGGAGGGCGTCCGCTTCGACGTCGAGGTGCCCGGCTCGCGCGTGGATCCGCAAAAGCTCGAGGCGCTGCTCGATCCCAGCCCCGCGCTCGGACCGAGCGAGCACCGCGGGCTCGCGCTCGGCCTGCGGCTGGCGCGCTCCGTGGTGGAGTTGCACGGCGGCTCGGTCACGGTCAGCGCGTTGCGCGGCCACGGCGCCGTGTTCTCGATTCTGCTTCCGACGGGCGACGCCGAGTCGCGCTTCTCACCACCGATTTCCACTCGCTCGTGAATTGAGCGCGTAACACTGCTAGGCTCGAGCGAGAACAATGGCAGCCAAGAAACCGCGCGCAGCCGCGCCGCCCGAGCCCGCCGCCAACGAGGAAGAGCGTGTCATGGGCACGACCTCACGCCCAGACGACGACCGCTTCGACCGCCTGTTTCGACCTGAGTCGCTCGAAGAGTTCGTCGGGCAAAAGACGCACCGCGAGAACCTGAAGGTGTATGTCGAAGCCGCGCGCCGCCGCAACGAGCCGCTCGATCACATCTTATTGTGCGGCCCGCCCGGCCTGGGCAAGACCACGCTGGCGCACATCCTGGCCAAAGAAATGGGCGTTACGCTGCACCAAACCAGCGGCCCCGCGGTCGAGCACAAAGGCCTGCTCACCGGTCAGCTCACCAAGCTCGCGCGCGGCGACATCCTGTTCATCGACGAGATCCACCGCCTGAGCGCCACCGTCGAAGAAGCGCTCTACCCCGCAATCGAAGATTTTCGAATCGACGTCATGATGGGCGACGGCGCGTACGCCGAAAGCATCACTCTCGATATCAAGCCGTTCACGCTGATCGGCGCTACCACGCGAACGGGGTTGCTCACCAAACCGCTGCAAGAGCGCTTCGGCGTGACACTGCGCTTGGATTTTTACCCACCAGAAGACCTCGAGAAAATCATTTTGCGCAGCGCTCGTTTGCTAGGTGTGCCGTGCGACATCAAAGGCGCCCGCGAGCTCTCGACACGCTCCCGCGGCACCCCGCGCGTCGCCAATCGCCTAGTGCGCCGCGTCCGCGATTTCGCCGAAGTCCAAGGCTCCGGCAAAATCGACACCGAGATCGTGCGCCACACCTGCGATCGCCTAGGCGTCGACAACGCTGGCCTCGACGAAATGGACCGCCGCCTGCTCGGCATCCTGATCGAACACTACGAAGGCGGCCCGGTCGGCGTCGAAACCCTAGCCGCCGCCCTCGCCGAACCCCGCGACACCATCGAAGATGTGTACGAGCCCTATCTGCTGCAACAAGGCTACCTCGGCCGCACCCCGCGCGGCCGCATCGCCACGAAGAAAGCCTACGAGCACCTGGGCGAAAAGCAGCCCGCGAGAGCCCAAGGCTCACTCTTCTAACCTTCCCCGCCAGATTCGAATTTTTGTTGATGGTCACGCGGCGCGCGTAGTCCGTCACAGCCTTCGGCGTCGCGACCAATCATCAGAAAGAATTTGCATTCGTGGCGAGCGCAAGAAAGCACCGGGAACACGCCTTCCGTCCCGGGAAATTTCGAGCCCAGCGCTCGAGCCCGTAGCGGCTCCAATCCGGTCATCGGACACCGTTTTCGAGCGAGCTAAACGGTGGCTGCTCCCCGCCAATCGCTCGTTTGAAACGGCCACTTTTATCGGGGAAAGTAGGCTTTTTTTGCGGACGCTTTAGGCTTACGCGGACGCGGACGCGGACGCGGACGCGGGCGCAGGCGCAGGGCCGACCACCGCGCCGCGCCGTACGCCCATAGCGCGCAGGCGCAGGGCCGACCACCGCGGACCCACTTCGTCGAGGGTCGCTCGCCACATCGGGCGCAATTCGCAGGGACTTGCTCGCACGCGGTTGGGGGTGGTGGGGGTCGGGGGCGGCTGCGACGCCGAAGGCTGGGTGCTCTTCGGCGTCGCGCGTGACCATCAATAAATCTTGGTCAGGATCTCGAGCTGCGCGCCCGAATGTTGTGATCGCGAGCTACCAGGTGCTCTGTATGTTCTTTAGGAACGAGTAGGGGTAGCCGAGCTCAAAGGAGGACGCTTCGTCGAGGGCTTTGACTTGGGTGTCGCTGAGGGTGACGTCGTTGGCTTTGACGTTGGCTTCGAGCTGCGTGATGTCGCGGGCGCCGAAGATGACGGAGCTGACCTGGGGCTGTTTGAGGAGCCAGGCGAGCGAGACAGCGGCGGGCGTAGTGCTGAGCTCGCTGGCGATGGCGCGCACGGCGTCCAAGATGCGCCAATTGCGATCGTTGTCGAACCCGGCCAGGCGCTCTTTCCACTGTTCGAGGCGAGTGCCGGCGGGAGGGGCCTGATTTCTGCGATATTTTCCGCTCAAAAAGCCGCTGGCGAGGGGTGACCAGGGCAGGATACCGAGGCCTTGGCTGCGGCAGGCGGGTACGTGCTCGCGCTCGAGCTCGCGCGACACGAGGCTGTATTGAGCTTGCAGCGTCACGAACGACGCTAGGTTCTTCGTACGGCTGAGCGATAGCGAATCCATCAAGCGGTAGGCGGCATAGTTCGAGCAGCCGGTGTACAGCACTTTGCCTTGCGTCACGAGGTCGTCGAGCGCGCGGAGCAGCTCGTCTTCCGGCGTGTCGATGTCTTGCATGTGGATTTGGTAGAGATCGATGTGGTCCGTGCGCAGCCGCTTTAGGCTGTGCTCAGCGCAACGCATGATGCGGTAGCGCGAAGCGCCGCTCTTGTTCGGGCCTTCGCCCATGACGAAGCGGAACTTGGTGGCGAGCACCACCTCATCGCGCCGTTGATCGCGTTCGAACCAGGCGCCGATAATGCGCTCGCTCAGGCCGTCTTGGCCGTACACGTCCGCGGTGTCGATGAAGTTGATGCCCAGCTCGAGGGCGCGATTCATGACGTTGAACGACGTCTTCTCGTCGCTGCCGACTTTGTGCATGAACGACTTATCGTCGGCCTCGCCAAACGTCATCGCTCCCAGGCAAAGCTGCGAAACTTTTACGCCAGCGGAACCGAGTTTCCGATATTTCATGATTTGGGCCGACCTTTCGCCATCGCTCCGCGCGAGCGGCGGCGGAGCATACACGGAAGCCCGAGCACGCAAAGTGCGCTCAGCCCCACCAACAACGGACGGCCAATCATGGTAAGGCCTCGCGCATGGGAAAGACGATGGATTTCCGTAACCGCTGGGTGCTCGTCACCGGCGCTTCAGGAGGTTTGGGCCGCGAGCTGGCTCGCCAATTGGCGCGCGAACACGGAGCAAACTTGCTCGTACTCGCGCGGCGCAAAGACCGACTCGAAGAGTTGCGCACAGAGCTCGAGCAAGCGGCGGGCGTGAAGGTCATTCCGCTAGTCGCCGACCTGTCTCAAGCCCGTGATGTGGAGCGTGTGCTCGCCGAGATTTTGGCAGGGCCTGCAGTGTATGCCGCCATTTTGAATGCAGCGGTCACCCATTTTGGCCCGCAAGAACAGCTCGATACAACGACCTTCGAGGCCATGCTTGGCACCAACGTGAGCAGCGTGGTCCGGTTCGCGACCGCGCTGATTCCGCGCATCGTGAATGAGCAACCGGGCGGCGGAATCATGTTCGTCGCCAGCATCGCGGGCCTTCAGCCGGTACCGTACCAGAGTGCATACTCGGGCACGAAGGCGTTCATGATCCATTTTGCGTGCGGGCTGTGGCACGAGCTGCGCAACAAGCCCATCTCGATCACGACTTTTGCACCCGGCGGCATTGTCACCGAGATGACTGCCGGAGAGAGCTTTGCACCGCTCTCGGGCTGGCTAATGCCGGCGGAGCAATGCGCGCGTGAGGGCCTCGCGGCCTTCCGCCGGCGCGACTACCTGTACGTGTCCGGATTCAGCAACCGCTTTGGCGTTGGCCTCGGCCGCTTGCTGCCGCGCCGATTCGTGACCGCGCTCGTGGCGCGCACTTATCGACGCGCTTTGGAGGCTACGGGCAAACCAGCGGAGCTTCCAGCGTCAGAGTGACGAACGTGGGCTTCTGATCGCGCTCACCAGAATTGGGGAAATTCGTCTCGTTTTATCTACAAATCTTGAGCCGCGCAGATCTCAGATATGGGGCTACACTCGCGCCGTGGATCGTACACCGGACGACGCGCAGAGCGAGACCAACGGCATAGCCGGCGCAGAGCCGCCCCCTGAAGAACGAGATCCAGAACAAGTCCGACGCCACAAGAGCGCTGCGGGCCTGTACTCGATCTACGAGACCATGAAGCGCGGCGTGAACGAGATGGGCGCATCGCGCAGTTTCCGCACATTGCTCAAGGTCAACCAGAAGCAGGGCTTCGATTGCCCGAGCTGCGCCTGGCCCGATCCGGACGGCGAGCGCAAGCTGGCGGAGTTCTGCGAAAACGGAGCGAAGGCCGTCGCCAGCGAAGCCACGCGGGCGCGCATCACGCCAGAGTTCTTCGCGGAGCATGACATCCCGGATCTGCTGCAGCGAAGTGACATCTGGTACGAGCAGCAGGGGCGCATCACGCACCCGCTGTGGCGTCGCCCCGGCTCGGATCGCTACGAAGCGATCTCGTGGGACGCGGCCTTCGAGCTCATTGCGCGTGAGCTCAACGCGCTCGACTCTCCGAATGAAGCTTCGTTTTACACGTCGGGCCGCGCCAGTAACGAAGCCGCGTTTTTATACGGCCTGTTCGTGCGGCAATTCGGCACCAACAATCTGCCGGACTGCTCGAACATGTGTCACGAGTCGAGCGGCCTCGGGCTGACCGAGACGATCGGCATCGGCAAGGCCACGGTGAAGCTCGAAGATTTCGAGCTTGCGGACGCCATCTTCATCATTGGTCAGAATCCCGGCACGTGCCACCCGCGCATGCTCACCGAGTTGCAGAAGGCCGCGCGCAAGGGCTGCAAGATCGTGAGCGTGAATCCGCTGCCCGAGACCGGCATGCTCCGCTTCAAAAATCCGCAAGAGCCGTGGGCCTTGCTCGGCCCAGGGACGCCGATTGCTTGCTTGTTCTTGCCCGTAAAAATCAACGGCGACGTCGCGCTGCTCAAAGGCATCATGAAGGAGATGCTCGACGAAGATCGCCGCGCCGGCGGCAACGTGCTCGCGCATGACTTCATCGCCCAGCAGACGCAAGGCTTCGAGGCGTTACGTCTCGACCTCGAGGCCGAAAGCTGGGCCGACATCTGCGAAAACAGCGGCGTATCGCGCGAGCTGATCCGGCAAGCCGCGCAGATCGCCAGCGAGTCGACGCACGCCATCTTCTGCTGGGCGATGGGCATTACGCAGCACAAGAACGGCGTCGCGAACGTCCAGAGCATCGTTAACTTCGCGCTCTTGCGGGGGCAAATCGGCCGGCGCGGAGCCGGCCTGTGCCCGGTGCGTGGGCACAGCAACGTGCAGGGCGACCGCACCGTGGGCATCTGGGAAAGGATGAGCGACGAGTTCCTCGACGCGCTCGGTGAGGAGTTTGCCTTCGCGCCACCCAAGCCACACGGCCTCGATTCAGTGGCCACAATTGAAGCCATGCACGCAGGCATCGTGAAAGTGTTCGTGGGGCTCGGTGGCAACTTCCTGAGCGCCACTCCGGACACCAACTTCACCGCCGCAGCGCTGCAGCGCTGCAAGCTGACGGTGCAAATCTCCACCAAGCTGAACCGCGGGCACCTAATCACCGGAGAGCAGGCGCTGATTCTGCCCTGCCTCGGCCGCACCGAGCACGACATGCAAGCGTCCGGCGAGCAGTTCGTCACCGTGGAAGACACCATGGGCGTCGTGCATCAATCGCGCGGGGTGTTGCCGCCAGCGTCGGAGCACCTGCGTAGTGAGCCGGCCATCGTCGCTGGCATCGCGCACGCCACGCTCGGCGAGCGCGCAACGACGAACTGGCACGCGCTCATCGCCGACTACGATCGCATCCGCGAGCACATCGAGCACGTCGTACCCGGCTTCGCGCAATACAACGCGCGCGTTCGTGATCCTGGCGGGTTTTACCTGCCCAACGGCCCACGCGAGGGCAAATTCACGACCAAATCCGGACGCGCGCAGTTCACCGTGCACCCGATCCCCAAGCACGATTTAGGCGCCGGCGAGCTACTACTCACGACCATCCGCAGTCACGATCAATTCAACACCACCATCTACGGCGACAGCGATCGCTATCGCGGCATCCAAGGTCGTCGTGTGCTGTTCCTGAATGCCGAAGACATGAGCGAGCGCGGCCTGGCAGCGGGCAGTTTCGTAGACCTGATCAGCCGCTTTGGTCGCGAGCGGCGGCGCGCGGCGCGCTTCAAGCTCGTGCCGTATCCGATCCCACGCGGCTGCGTCGCCGCATACTACCCAGAAACCAACGTGCTCGTGCCCGTCGGCGCGGTCTCCGACGGTAGCCACCAGCCCGCGAGCAAATCAGTGATCGTCACCATCGAGCAATCCGCATGATGCCTCGAGTCGCCCGCATCGATACGCTGCGCTCCGAGCCCGGCTGTCA
>OLLW01000622.1_pt1 | contig 16317 bp, 12 predicted proteins | sample 1604611 | NCBI WGS metagenome assembly OLLW01 (sample SAMEA104055725, study PRJEB20765) | soil metagenome | biome: Arctic tundra; feature: Polygonal ground; material: soil | place: USA | collected 2011-09 | depth 0-0.5 m | reverse complement strand
TGGCGAGCAGCCCGAAACGCTCGCCAAGGCGAGCGAAAAGACGGTAGCCAAGGAGCCTGGGCTGAAAAGCCGCATGAAAAACCTGGGACGCTGAGGGCGGTCGCTTCCTTGCAATTGCGGGCGCCCGGCGGTCTCGGCAACGACGTTACATGCCCGAGCTCAAGTTTACGATGCAGAAGTTTGAGCCGCTCCGCTTGGCCGTCCACCCTTGGGCGCTGTGAGCTCCCCCGAGGCGGCCGAGAAGGCCCTGATCATCCCCGAAGTCACACTGCGCGCGTTGGCGGCGGGGCTTACTTGCGGGCCTGCGCAGCATGCGTTTAGCCTCGGCCATGGCGCACCGGATCAGGCGGCCGATGACGGCGCTCACGGCACTCGCACTCGGGCTCGCGCTGGTGCGATGCGGGTCGTCGTCGCCCACGATTCATGGCGGGGCGGGCGGAAGCGGAACGATCTGTGTCGCGGGTCAGCGAGTCGCCTGTGGCTGCGCCGACGGCAGCGAAAGCGCGAAGGCGTGCAAGGCCGACGGCAGCGGGTACTTCGCGTGCATTTGCGAGCTCGCTGTCGCGGGGGCCAGCGGCGAGGGCGGGGCGGCGGGGGAGGCCGCCTCCGCGTCCGGCGCGACGAGCTGAGGCTGGAGCTCGGTTGGAACACCTGTCATCGCGCTGCTCGATGATCGAGAAGGGGCGCTCGCAAGCCAGTGACGCACCTCGCAACCCGCTGAGTTCCACGTGCTCAGCGCGCGGATTGGGCGCGCAGCGAGCATCAATGCCGTGAGATTTGCGGGAGAGCGCGTCGCGGCTCGCCCGTCGAGAGCAAGCGTTGCGGATCGCGGGCGTGCATGAGAGGCTTGCTGACATGAAGAAGCGGGCTTTCCTTAAGAGATCCTTGCTCGCAGTGGCAGCGGGAGCCACGGTAGCCATCGTGCTCGAAGGTTGTGTAAACAAGGGTTGTGCCGGGTTCTGCGGCCCGTCATTTCCAAGCGACGCCGGCGGAAGCGGTACACCGGACGCAGGCATGCAGGATGCCGGCGCAGGCGCAGGCGCAGGGACGGGAGGCGCGATCGGGTCGAACGCGGGCAATGCTGGAGCGATCGCGAGCGGCGGCCTGGCCGGCTCTCACACCGGGGGCTTTGGTGGCAGCACGCCCTGAAGAACCCGAACTGGGCTTCGAGCTCGAGCTCCTTGGCGGCCCCGTGGAGCGGCGTTACCGCGCCCGCGCTTGCCCGGAGCTCGAACAGCTGCCTTGGACCTCGATTCGAGTGCAGGACTACGACCCGGACATGATCGACTCCGCGCGCCGCTCTTGGACCCTCTTGGTCATGAGTGAATATGTCGCCGCGCTTGCCTGCTCGGCAGTATCGCGAGCGCTCATGGAGGCGCGTGCTCCGCTCGACTTGTCCGCGGTGGCCGCCGGCTTCGTGGAGGAGGAGCTCGTGCACGTTGAGCTCTGCGCGCGGATGGCCATGGCGCTCGGCGGCGCCGAACGCGTGATCGCGCGGCCAGAGCGGCTACTCGCCGACGCTGAAGAGTCGCTCTCGCCGCTTCTGCGCGCCCTCGATCTCGTGGTGCGCTACTTCTGCGTCGCGGAGTCGCTCTCGTTTCACGTAGCGCGGCGCATAGTGCGCCAGCCGACGGTACCGCTCGTTCGAGGCGTGCTCGCCCGCGTGCTCCGCGACGAGGCGCGCCACGCTTCGTTCGGAGGATGGGTGCTGGATTGGGCGGACGACCAGCTCGACGCCGACGCGCGGGCCCACCTCGCGCGGGCGGCCACGAAAAGCATTGCGTCGCTGATGCCGGGCGATGCCCCGGTCGAGGTCCGCGCGTCGCTGCTGGATCCTTCGGCGTGGACGCGCTCCCGCGAGGGGCTCGAGTTCGTGGCTAAGACGCTCACGTCGCGCATCCCCTCGGCGCTCGGTGAGCGCGGCATCGTGGTCGAGCTCGCAAGCCGCTGCGACGCCCCTGCAACGATTTAATGGGGCGCCGGCCCCAAACCGCGCTCAAAGCGTCGCCTGCACCTGCGCAGTGCGGGTGATTTCGCCCATCTTCCCGCTTTGATAGTCGCGGAAGGCTTGCTCTATCTCTTGCGGGGTGTTCATCACGAATGGGCCATAACGGGCTACCGGCTCGTTGAGGGGCACTCCGGCCAAGAGTAGCAGGCGCGCCTGCTTGGTCGCGCCTTCGGCAGCGCGCAGACGCACGCTGTCACCGGCGGCCAGCACCGCGAGCTGACCGTCAAGGGCGGCAGTGCCGGCTGCTCCGAGGCGCGCTTCGCCCTCGAACACGTACACTAGCGCTTGTTGTTCTGCGGCCAAGGGTAGCGTCACGTCCGCGCCCGGGCTGAGCGACCAGTCTTGGTAAACGATGGGCGTCAGCGTATCGATCACGGCGCGCGTGCCCAACGCTTCGCCAGCTACGACTCGCACTCGGGCCAAGCCGTCACTGCTTTCGGCGGTTGGGATCTTGGCTGATGCGACCTCTTGGTAACGCGGTCGCGTCATCTTCAACTTTGCGGGCAAATTCACCCAGATTTGAAAGCCGTGCACTGTGCCACCAGCATCACGGACGCGGCGCGAGGGCATCTCCGAGTGAACGATGCCGGCACCGGCCGTCATCCATTGCACGTCACCGCCGCGCAGAACGCCCTTGTGTCCGGCCGAATCCTCGTGCTCGAACTCGCCGCTCAAGATATAGCTGACCGTCTCGAAGCCGCGGTGCGGATGATCGGGCGCGCCCAGTGCCTCGCCCGGCGCGTAGTCGATCGGTCCGAATTCATCGATCAACAAAAACGGATCCGCGAGATCGAGACTCAGCGACGGCAGCGGGCGGCGTACGATGAAACCGGCGCCTTCTTGCTGGTGATGCGCGGTGACCAAACGGCTGACTTCACGAACATTGCTCATTGGGCGGGCTCCTTGAAGGCGACAAGATAAGGCGCCGCGCGGGGGAAACAACGCATGCTGGGACAACGCAGCGTTGCTCCGGAGTGAACAATCAGGCGCGTCTTGGGCTAACCCCGGAATGACCAGCATTTTAGCTATTTAGCGCCCGTTGCGTCGCCTGCGAGCGAGCGCTGTGCGCTCGATACGAGAAGGTGTAGCTCGAGTCGAGCTGGGGTCGCCCTGCGACAGAGACGCTGAGCGTGAATGTTTCGGCTTCGACAAGCGACAGCGTGGCGCGTGCGGTCAGCCCCCGAAAGTTCTGCTTCGACGCAAGCTCCGGAAAGTCGAAGCTGGCCAGCGTGACGCGCGAGCCAGCAAGTTCCAGCGAAACCTCGACGCGACCCGCCGCAACCACCGTTGGCGAGTCATTGAGGATCCAAATCTCCGCTTCGAATAGCTCACCCGCGCGCCAGCCGAACTTCGCGACGCGCGCGCTGGCCAGCACGGGACGACACGCCGCTTGCACCGCGTAGTAGGCCGGCTTCGGACGGTGTGGCCAGCTCACTAAGTTGTTATTCGCGGCGGATGGCCAAGGTTCGTTGAAGCACCAATTGAGCGCCATCGAGCAAACGGGCTTCTGACGGCGCGCTTCCTCGAAGATGAACTTGTAGCCCTCGGCCTGCATCAGCTGACCGCGCAGGACGAGCTGCTCGAGAGTTTGGGTTGGCCCGAAATAGTGCTCGATTGAGGCCTGGCATAACCACGTTCCGGGGTCCATTTCCCAAGCGCCAAGGCCGTGGTGCGTTTCCCAAGCGGTGCCGGGGCGCGGCGGGAACAGCTCGGATTCGGGGATAAACGTCTTCAAATAGTCGACGGCGGACGGACCCGGACAGCCAAACTCGGAGTAGGCCGTGTTACGCGCTTCGCCGAAGATCTGAAACAGCTCGCGCCCGTGCTCGTCGCGGAAGCGATAATCCCCGTGGGCCATGCCGCCGAGCGGCGCGGTGGCGATGAACGGCGTGTCGCGGTCGAGCTCGTAGCAGTTCTTGTTCAACAAGCGTAGCGCCAGGCTTTGGTCGGTCATGCCCGACCAGGCATTGAACAGCTCGTTGCCACCGCACCAAAACGCGAGAGACGCATGCTGCCGCACGCGCCGAATGATCGAACGGGATTCCTGATCCAGCACACGCAGGTACTCGCCCTCGCCATCGTACAGGTTGCACGCGAGGTGAAATTCGGTCCACACGAGCAGTCCGAGCTCGTCGCAAATCTCGTAGAACGACTCTTTGTTGATGATCGCCCCCCCCCAGGTGCGGAGCAGATTGAAGTGTGCGGCGCGCGCTAGCTCGAGCAGCGGTCGATACGTATCCGCCGAAATTTCCCCTGGAAATATCTCTGGGCAGACCCAGTTGGAGCCGCGCGCGAAGATCACGCGACCGTTCACCTCGAGCGAGATTGGCGGCTCACTTCGGCTCTTGGGAAAGCCTGCGGGCCCCTTCCAAGCACCTTCGTGCATGATCAAGCGCACGCGTCGAAAGCCGACGCGCTGACTGTGCGCGACCACCCCATTCAAGATCACCTCGAGAGTATACAGCTCCGGAGCGCCTTCACCCGCTGGCCACCACAGGCGTGGCTCTTCGACCACCGCGTGCGGCGCGTTGAATTGCGCGACCAATTGCCCTTGCGGATCAAGTAGGCGAAACGAGACCAAAGCCGAATCCGGCTCGCTCGTCTCAACCTCGACGCTCAGCTCTGCGCGCGAAAAACCCTCGTTCAGCCGATAGCGAACGTCCACGCTGCACAGGTGCACGCGCGGGCGCACTTGCAGGCCCGTGTCTTGCCAGATCCCGAGCGGAATCAAGCGCGGGTGCCAGTCCCAACCGTAACTCACGGGCGGCTTATTCGAGAGCCGAGCCTGCGCACGCCCCTCGGGCTCGCCCTCCGCCTTGGGTGCGGGAAAAACCAAGATCTCGAGCACGTGCCCGGACTTGGCGCGGTCGGTAAGATCCAGCTCGAACGGCGTGAACATGCCTTCTTGTTCGTGCACCACCGCGCCCTCGAGCAGCACACGAAAGCGGTAGTCCACGCCGCCGCACACAAAGAACACGCGTTCGTCCGGGCTCAGCTCGGGCAGCTCGAGCCGAGCGCGGTACAGCCAAAACAAATCCTCGAGCCCTTGGTACGCCTTGAACTGATCGGCGACCCAGTACTCCAGGAGCCCCTGAGCCCGCCCCCAATCCAATTGCACCGCGCCAGGCACCCGAGCGGGCACGAGCTCAGTAGGAGGCAGCGAGGCGAGCTTCGTCGGACCAACGGTCCAAATCAGTGGCGTGAGCGGGCTCGTCATGCGGCGCGCCACGATACCGCGAATCGCCACGCGCTGCAGAATGGCCCTAGCGCGTCACGCGCCAAACGTCGCGCAAGCAAGCGGCAACAAGCGCGCGAGCCGCTCGGCCCACGCCACTTGCCCCGCGTCGTCGAGCAGTAGATCCTGGCGTATTTCGAGCTCGACGTGCGGAATGCCGCGCTGCTCGCCGTAAACGGGGATGCCGTAGTCGCTCAGATCCCCGACCGAGTAGGGCTCGTTGTCTCCGACGACTAACTCCGGGTCGGCGCGAAGCAATGCGAGCAATGCGTGGCCGAGCCGCGCGTCTCGATTGTACAGCACGCCGACGTGCCAGGGTCGCGCCACGCCCTGGAACACGGGCGTGAAGCTGTGCATCGAGATCAGCACAGTGGGCTGAGCGGCGCGTGCCCGGCGCTCCAGCTCTTCTACGATGCGCGCGTGGTAAGGCGTGAAAATATCGCGCGCGCGACGCTTCGCCGCGGCGGGAGGCAGCGCCTCGTTGCCGGAGATCGCCGTATTTTCACTGAGCGTCGGGATCGAGCTCGAAGCTCTGGGCGGGCGGTTACAGTCGATCACCAGCCGCGAATACGTTTGTAGGATCGCGAATGCTCCGAGTTGCTGGGCCAGACTGCGCGTGACGCGCGCAGCCCCGAGATCCCAGGCGATGTGCCGACCTAGCTCCGACTCCGGCAGACCCAAGTTCCCGAGCAAGCGCGGCAAGCGGTTGCCGGCGTGATCGCAGGTGATTAAAAAGGGCGATTGCGCCGCGTCCAGGACCACCTCGAAGGCGGCGGGCTCGTCCGGTGCGAGCAGCGAGGCTTCCGGCGAAAGTTCGAGCTCTGCAGTGTTGGCCACGGGCCTAGTCAGTACCCGGGGCGGCAATCTGTCAACGGACTGCACGCCGATCAGTGCTACAAAATGCAGGGCGATGACCCGCATTCTCGTCTTCGACATGGGCGGCGTGCTGTACGACTTCGAAGGCGAAGGGCTAATTACTCGAAACAGCCGACGGCAGCGTCGCTGGCGCAGCGATGAAGTGCACACGCTCTGGGCCAAGCTCGTACACCGTTTCGAAACAGGCGCGTGCGGCGAAACAGAATTCGCTGAGGCGATCGTGCGGGGCTTCGACCTGACGCTCAGCCCGGCCGAGTTCTTGATCGAGTTCCGTGAGGCCGCGCTCGGCTTCTACGACGGCGCGCTGAGCCTGCTCCGTGAGCTCGGCGCGAAACATCGGCTGCTCAGCCTGAGCAACACCAACGCCGTCCAGTGGCCCAGGCTGCTCGAGCGCCTCGGCAGCGAGGACCCGTTTCACGCGCACCACCCTTCGCACGTATCAGGCTTCCACAAGCCCGATCCGCGCGCGTTCCAGGCTGTCCTCGAGCGTCACACTACGGCGTCCGAATTCTTCTTCTTCGACGACCGAAAGCAGAATGTCGCCGCCGCGTCTGCCCTGGGCTTTCGAGGCCGGCACGTTCGCGGCACGGCCCAAGCGCGCCAAGCTTGCATCGAGCTCGGCCTACTGGACAGCGACTAAGCTCGCCGTTCGAAGATGCGCGGCACTAGCTCGAGCTTTTTGTTGGCCCGGGCGATGGCGCGGAACACCAAGACCCGCCAGTTGACCTCGAAGCGATCCACTCCGTAGCCCGCCAGCAAGGATGTAATCGCGGCGCGCAGTGAAAGCCAATCGCTCGGCGCCATCAGCACCTCTACGAACTCGGGGGTGTAGAAGCCTTTGACGAAGCGACGATACGTAGCGATGCTCTTTGCGATTTCGCGCTCGTAGGCGACGAACTGCGAGCGATCGAAATTCTTTTTGGCAAGCGCCGCTGACACGGCCTCCGCTGCGCGAAACGCGCCCACGATGCCTAGGTAAACCCCGGTCGAAAATACGGGGTCGATAAAGGCTGCCGCGTCGCCGACGAGCAGGAAGCGATCCCCAGCGAACTTTCGGCTGACGTAGGAGTAATCGGACACGCTGCGCACGGGAGCGATTCTCTTGGCGTTCGCCAAGCGCTCGCGCAAAAACGGAGTCTGCGCGATTTGCGCTTCGAAATAGGCTTCATCCGGCTTCTGCCCGCGCAAATTGCGTGACGGCCCGACGAGCCCGACGCTGGTGCGGTCGTTCCGCAGCGGGATGACCCACCACCAGCCTTGGGGTACGAGCACGACGCTGATGTCGCCTTCTTCGTTGCCCTGGTAGCGGCTGGCGCCCTCGAAGTGCGAAAACACGGCGAAGTTCTTGAGCTCTTTATCCATCTCCCGCAGGCCGAGGCGCCCAGCGAGGAGCGAGCTTTGCCCACTTGCGTCGATCAGCATCTGCGCGTGGAAGGCTGTTTCGGAGCCGTCGTCAGCGCGCGCCACGACGTCCACGCCGCGCGCGCGGTCGATGTCGAAGCGGATCACTTGCATGCCTTGGCGCACGTCAACGCCGCGCTCTGCCGCATTGTCGAGCAAGAGCTTGTCGAGCTCACTGCGGTCGACCTCGAAGGCCGAGCTCGGGCCCTGCACGAGGCCATCGGCAAACGCGTAGCGGCGTTTCAGCGAACCGTCCGCGGTCACGAACTCAGCGGCGTACTTGGGCAGAAAATCGGCGGCTTTGAGGCGCGACATGGCGCCCAATTGCTCGATCAACGGCATCGTGCAGGGCAGCATCGATTCGCCGATGTGGAAGCGCGGAAAGTGCTCCTTTTCGAGCAGCAGCACGCGATGCTTGCTTTGCGAAAGGCGCGTCGCGACCGCAGACCCCGAGGGCCCGCCGCCAATCACGATCACGTCGTACTCACTGCTGGTCATCGGCCGCGGACTTAGCCCGGAAGTTGCGCCGGGGGAACAGACCACGCGGCGGACGCATAGGCGTGGCTAAAAAGTACAGCCCTGGAACATCCAGCGCAGCGCGCTCGGCAGGTCCCGCCCGCTTACTGATTGAGGATGTAGGCGGCAACCAGTGGGAACACGATCGTCGCGTCGGATTCGATCACGAAGCGGGGCGTGTCCACGGCAAGCTTGCCCCAGGTGATTTTCTCACCGGGCGGCGCGCCGCTGTACGAGCCGTAGGAAGGCGTGGAGTCGGAGATCTGACAGAAATAGCTCCATACTTTGACCTTCTGCTGCAAATCTTGATCGATCAACGGCACGACGCAGATCGGAAAGTCTCCCGAGATGCCGCCGCCGATTTGGAAGAAGCCGATGTCGTGCTTGGCTTCTTGCTCGCGGTACCAATTGATCAGCGCGCCCATGTACTCGGTGCCACCGCGCATGATCGTGTACTCGTATTCGCCGCGGATCACGCCGGCGACGAACATGTTGCCGAGCGTGGAGTCTTCCCAACCGGGGACGAACAGCGGCAGGTTCTTTTCGGCCGCCGCCAGCAGCCAGGAGTTCTTCGGGTCGATCTCGTATTCCGGCTCCAGCTCTTTGCTGCGCAACAGTTGGTAAAAATACTCATGCGGCAGGAAGCGCTGGTTCGTCTTGTGCGCGCGGTCCCAGAGCGCCAGCATCTTCTTCTCGATCTTTCGCATCGCCTCGTGCTCGGGGATGCACGTGTCGGTGACGCGGTTCAGGCCTTTTTCCAGCAGCGCGGCTTCGTCGTGCGGACCGAGCTCGCGGTAGTTCGGCACGCGCCGGTAGCTATTGTGCGCCACCAGGTTGAACACGTCCTCTTCCAGGTTGGCGCCGGTCAACGAAATGCCGTGAATTTTCTCCTTTCGGATCAACTCGGCAATCACGATGCCCATCTCGGCCGTGCTCATCGCGCCGCCCATCGTGAGCAGCATCTTGCCGCCCTTCGCCAGGTGCGTTTCCCAGCCTTTGGCCGCGTCGATCAAGGCGGCTGCGTTGAAGTGACGGTAGTGGTGAACAATGAAGTCTTTGACGGCGCCCATTTTGGTCTGCGCAAAAAAGAACCGTTTCTGGCCCGCGTCAAGCATGGAACCCTGATTTCGAGGCGCGCGCCCCGACCGCGTCGCGGCTTTGTCGTGCCAGCGGAGCGAAGCGCGGATTCCGTGGTAGCCTTGGCGCCTTGGAGAGGGCTCGGCCGTCACGCCGTCGCCACATCACCTAACACCCCAACTGATGTCGTCGGATCGTCCTTTCAGCGTATCCGGGCCGAGCGCCTTGAGTGGGCAGGTCGTCCAGTCAGAGTTTCAGCCTGGCGTGAGCTATCGGCTGGAGCGGCGTATCGGCGAAGGCGGCATGGGGCAAGCCTTCCTCGCGCTCCGTCACGCGCCGGACGGCATCGCCCCAGTGGTGATCAAGCTCGTGCGCCCGAGCGTCGAGTCGGGCGCGCAAGACTCGGCCGGCATTCTGGTGCAGAAGGAAGCCGTAGCGCTCGGCCGGCTCAACGAGCGCATCCCGCCCTGCCCCTTCGTGGTGCGCCTGGTCGACACCGGCATAACGCACCTGAACGGCCCGAACCGCCCAGCGACACCCTGGCTTGCCGTCGAATACGTGCACGGCGGAGTCGAGGGCACCACCCTGGAGGATCGCGTCAAGGGCTCCATCGAGCGCACCGGCGTCGCGTTCGACTCCGCGCGCGCAGCGCACGTGCTGAAGTGCTTGGCCTCGGGACTCAACGCGATTCACGGCGTGGGCGTCGTGCACCGCGATCTGACGCCCGGCAACATTCTGTGCTGCGGCTTCGGCGAAGCGGAGATTTTGAAGATCTCGGACTTCGGCATCGCGCGACCCCAAGGCTTGGCTGCAACCTTCGGCGGTATCCCGGTCGGAACCCTGGGTTACGCCGCGCCCGAGCAGTGCATGCCGGATTCCACCGGAACCGGCACTTATACCGACATATTCGCGCTGGCGTGCGTCATGTACTTCACCCTGACGGGCGAAACATTGTTCGAGTCAGACACCTTGCTCAAGAACATGCTGGCGATTCGCGACGCCAAGCGGCGCTCGCTGTTCGACGGCCAAGCGCTGGTGCCAGAGCTGCGCCAGCGACCGGACGCCTGCCGCGCGATCGACGCGGCCATTGGGCGAGCCACGTCACTCGATCCCAAGCAACGCCCGCAAGAGGCGCTCGAGTTTGCGGCCAGCGTCGTGCCCTGGCTGACCGAGACACCCACTCCGCCAAAACCCAGCCGCCGTTTGATCAATAGCTTGATCAACTTGTCGCATCCTGGCGATCTGTCGCGCTGGGAGTGGACCGTGCGGCACCCGGGCGGCGAACGCATCATCAGAAGCGCCGCCTGGGACGTGGACGGGCACTGCTTCGCCTTCACGACACGCGGGCCCGCCTTTTGGAACGGGCAGATGTGGGTCGACACGCCCGAGCTGGCCAAAAATCTTCCCACCGGCATGAGCTTCGCAAGGCGCATCGAAGCCGGCGGTTGGCTGATCGGCGGCGAAGGCGGACAGCTGGCAGTGTACGCGACGGACGGCGTGCGCGAGGTCGTGCGTGCACCCAGCGCGGACGTCACGTTCAGCCACGCCAGCGGTCGTTTCGACGATTTATTGGCCGCCGTCGCTCAGCGCCCTGGCGAGCCGCCCACGCTCTGGGCCATGGCCGCGCGGCGCTGGATGAAGCCAATGCACCTGGACGGCGTCGCGTATGTCTCCTCGTTACTGCGGCTCGACGACTCACGCTGGGTGATCTGCGGTCGCTTGAAGCAGGGCACGGGCTTTGCGGCCATCTACTCACCCATGCAATGGGAAACCACGTACCTGCTCACGCCGCGCACGCGCTCGTTCGTGGCCGGCGCATCGGAGGCCGACCGTGGTCTTGGCTTGGTCGTCGGCAGCGAAGGCGTCGCGCTGCGTATCGAAGGCCAAACGGCCGTGGTGTCCGTGGCGGAGGGCGCCCCGGATCTGACCGCCGCCGCGATGGACGTTCTGGATCGCGAATGGGTCGCCAGCTTGGGCAGGCTCTGGGTGCGCGATCCCGCGCGCGACGCCGCATGGCGCAGCGTGTGGACTGACGCGAACTGGCAAGCGCCGTTCGTCAGCATCATGGCAGACGCGGGCATGCTCGTGGCGATGAGCGCGGACGGCGGGGTCTTGGAAGGCCGCGCCAGTTGGCGTTCTTCCGGCCGTCTAAGCTGAGCTGAGCGGACGACGCGGCCCGCTGAACTAGCTCAGAACGCGACGTCGAAGTTCGCGTTGCCCACACCCACTTGCTGCGTGTAGTGGCCGCTCGCATCCGGAGATGCGCTAGGCGAAGGATACGTCGCAAGCTCGCCGTGCACGTCGCGCGGCACGTATACGAAGTGCGTGTACGACAGCGCGGCGTGCACGCGCTTGGTCAGCGCGAGGCGAGCACCGAGGGCGAAGGAAACGCCGGTCCAATCCGGCAACCCGGGCTCCATGGTCGCATCGGGAACCGCGCTCGATTCGAAGCCCATGCCAGAAAAGAATTCGACGCTCTGGCGCGGCCAAATGCTGACTCCGACTCGCAGCCCAACACTGTCGTGAAAATCACGCGGGATATTTGTCAGGACCTTGGCGCCCGAGCGCTCAGCGCCGCTCGACAAGAGATCGCAGGGAGTACCGCTGACTACCACGCATTGATGCGAGAACGCGGAGTAGCGCGTGTAGTCGCCGAAAGCGCGTAGCTCGACGTCACGCCGCGGTCGGTAGCGCGCGCCCCAACGGATGATATCGGGCAGATCGTAGGTCACGTCGACGTTCGAGCTGCTGGGGCCGCCGACGTCGTTGTCGAGCGAGCCATGCAGGTGCACACCGCCGCTGACGTTCGGCCGCGACTGATACGACAAGCCGAGCCAAAGCACTTCCGGCGTGACCTCGTACAGCGCGCCCACGCCGAAGCCCACCGAGTAGCCGCTCGCGTCGAGCAACGAACGGCCCTCGTGAGTCACGTCGTTGCCGCCGTTACTCCAGGCGCGCACGTCGTTGATCCATGAGCGCAAAACGCTGCCGCTGACGCCCAAGCTGAGGCCAGTACCGCAGAAATGCCAGGCAGCGCCGAGCGAGACTTGGCTGGTCACGATCTCGCCCTCGATGGACTGGAAGCGTGTCACGCCGTCTACGGGCCCCGGATAACGCGAGCCGGCGAACTCGGGGCGCGAGTTCCAACTCACCGAGCCGCCGAAGGGCGTGAAAAAGCCGGCACCCAGACTCAGATTTCCGACCTTGAGCGAGGCCGCCAAGACCGGGTTTACGAGCGGGTTCACCAGCACGCCGCGGCCCGTGTTGGCACCCACCGCGTCCGGCGGATCGGGCGCGTCACTCGGAGCGCGCGTGCGATCGTAAGTCACGCGACGCACTGCTACACTGAGATCCCCAAACAAATGCAGACCGTCGCTGAGCGTCAGCGCGGCGGGGTTGAAGTACAGCGCGGTCGGGTTCGCGGTCGTCGGGTGCCCGTGCTCGGACGCGAAGCGCGCGACGGAGAAGCCGCTAGCTTGGGCAACCTCGGGCGCAATCAACAAGCCGAGGCCGAGCAGGATCTGCAGTCGTCGCATGCGTGATCCGCCACGCTAGCCAACTCAGGCCTCGGGGTCACCCCCGGTCGAATGGGCCCGTTCGAAAAGCTCGCGCACGAAGCCAATGGTGTCCGCCTCCGTCGCTGGTTTGTCGTCTCGATAGCGTTTTACGCGGGCAAAGCGCAACGCCATGCCACCCGGGTAGGTGGAGCTCTTTTGAAGCCCATCGAACGCGACCTCGACCACGAGCTCCGGGCGGACATGCACCACCCAGCCGGTGCGCTCACCGCTTGCCGTGTCTCGTAGCGAGTCGGTGGCAAGTTCCTGCAGCTTCTCGGTTTGCCATTTGAGCACGGCGTCGGTCAGGCCCTTGAAGGTCTTGCCCAGCATCACGAAGCCGCCCGTCGCCGGGTCACGCGCGCCCAGGTGCAAGTTGCTGAGCAAGCCCTTGCGACGACCGCTGCCCCATTCTGCGGCGAGCACCACGAGATCCAAAGTTGGTGCCGGTTTGACCTTCACCCAACCCGCGCCACGGCGACCCGCGTCGTACGTCGAAGCGAGGCTCTTCACGACTACGCCCTCATTCCCTGAGTCGAGCGCAGCGCGCAACACGGCGTCTGCTTCTGCGACCGTGTCGACTTCAACGCGAGTCACGCGCGCGGTTTCGGGGACGGCTGCGCACAGCGCTTGCCAACGCTGGCTGTTCGGGCGCTCGACCAGCACCTCACCGTTCAAATACAAGCAATCGAAGAAGAAAGCGCGTAGCGGCAGATCGGCGCGGGCGGCAGCAACGGCGAGCTTGCGCCCCACCCGCTGCATCGTCACTTGGAATGGCTGCGGGCGACCGTCGTCCTTCAGCGCGATCACCTCGCCGTCTAAAACCAGCGTATCGGCCGTAAAAGAGCGACCTAACTCGACGATTTCGGGCAACGCATCGCTAAGCTCGTTGCCGTGACGCGAATAGATCGCGACTCGCTCGCCTTGGCGGTGCAGCTGCACGCGCGCGCCGTCCAACTTGTGCTCAGCGGCCGCCGGCGCTGTACGCTCCAATGCCTCTGCTGGATCTTTCGCGGACTGCGCGAGCATCGGCCGCAGCGGGCGAAACAGTTGGATCGAGAAGGTGGCCAACTCGGTGACGCCGCCGCGAAACGCGCTGACAGCGACGTCCGGCGCATTGCCGGCAAACAGCATCGCCTTGCGAATCGCCTCACTTGGGATCTTCGTGGCTTGCGCGAGCGCGTCGAGCACGATGCTCTCGAGCGCGCCCTGACGCAGCTCGCCCAAGATCAAACGCACCACGAAGTCTCGCTCGTCGGCGCTAAGGCGGGCGAACAACGCGGACAGCAGCTTCTCGCGTTCGCTAGCGACGCCTTTGCCGGAAAGGGCGTCGAGCGTCTGAAACAGGGTGTCGAGCTCGAGGACCGTAACGGTGCCGCCCTGGGCCGCGGAGCCCGTGCTCGGAGGCAGGTCGCGCAGGCTGCGGTAGCCCAGGCCGAGCCGGCCCTGTCGCAACTCGCCACACAGAAAGCCGACGATCGCCGGCAATTCCGCGAGCGAGGACTGCCCTAAAAGCTCGGCAAAGCGGGCCGTTTTCTTGGTTCTCGAGCGAGTCGTGGCGACATCTCGCGAGGCGGTCACGATGTCGGCTAGGCTCAGCATGTTGTGACTCTTCTTAGTGGCGACAAGCAACTCTGGCTAGGCCTGGCCTGGCTCGCGATGGCGACGGGCTGCGCCGACCCCCGCGGACGCTTCGACGATTTCCACGACCGGCTGCAAGCCGAAGACGCCGGCCCCGACACCGAACCCAGCGACGGCGGACCGTGCACGCCTCCCGTGCCCGGCACGGTTAACGGTCCTGCCCTGCTCGCCATCGACATCAGTCTCGCGGAAGGCAAACCCATTCTATTTTTGGGCACGATCGATACACCCGCGGTCGACGGCACTACCGGCGTACACTTCGCCTATCAAGCCCTCGATTCTCTCGACCGCAGCACGCGCGTCGGCGACAAGCTGGAAGTGGGTCCCTTCCCGCTACACGACGGCTCCCTCACCGCGCTCATCCCCAAATCGACCCTGAACGGCGACGCCGACCCCGGCCTGCACGGCCTACCCATCACCTCGGAGATGACCCTCAGCGGCCAAATCTGCGGCATTCGCCCATTTTATTGCGGCACAGCCGTCGGCATGACCAGCGGCAGCATCAGCGCCAACTTCACCGGCCGCTTCGGCATCACCCTACTCGACGGCCCCGACGCGGTTCCGGCAAGGCCGCGCTATGGCTGCGGCGATGACGATCTGGCGAAGGCTCTCTGATCCTCAGCGACCGCGTCACGTCTCCAAAGGTTGCGCGCGCCGTGCTGCTCCACACCCCTCCGGGTGTCTCGAAGCAAGTCGATCGCGCCGTCGATTTGCTTTGTCCAGCCAAGCTGTTCGGCGCCACGCCGCATGAGCGCGCTTCGCCCCGGTCGACGGGAGGGAGTTCGGGTTGAGCGTCACTCGGAACCAGGAAGCACCATCGCGCTTCTGGAAACGCGCCCAACACTCACTGCAACCGCTTCTGCATCCGTTGCCCGGGTATCGCGTCCGCGCCGCGCGGCAAGTCGCTCGGCAACATGGGCGGAGCCGAAATCTCGCTCCGCCAGCAAGCGATTATGCACGGCACAGAGCAAGCGCAGATTCTCCAGTACCGGGGCTCCGCCACGCGCCCACGGCTGGTCGTGGTGGATCTGAAGAAACGCCCGCGCCGAACAGCGGCAACCGCCTTCGCTCACGTAGGTGCAGCGGAAGCCATCGCGCGTTGCGACTTCGCGCTGGACGGCGTTCGGGATGTGCTCGCGGTGTGAGCCTCGGCTCCTCAACTTGATTCCGCTAGGTTTTCGGGGACTGCGAGGCTTGTCGGTCTTAGCAAAGCGCTGCCTCTGCACTTGTTCCAGCGCAAGATCGAGCGCCCGTTCGAGCACCGCCGCGACGTCACCGCTTGGAATGGAATGACTGACCAAGGCTTGGAAGAGCTCCAGCTTCTCTTTCAAAGCCGAGCTTGCATTGAGTTGGATGCGGTAACGAGCTTCCGAGGTGGGCTCGACTGTTGCGCGGGCCGGTGCGGGTGGTGGCGATGCCGGCGCGAGCATTGAGGGTTCAGCGTGCGCCAAATGCTCACCCGTGGCGCGGGCGGAGATCGTGCCGGCTTCGCCCACTGTGAGGGCGGGCGTCGGTGTTGCGATCCGCGTGGCGCCCGGACGCGCCTCGTGATCCGCGACGTGGGGCAGCTTGCGAACATACGACGCCACGTCCGGCCGAGGAAAGCGTCGGGCGAGCAATTCCTGAACCTGCAGCTTGGTCTTGTTCGAGGCCTCCGCGAGTAGCTCCAGATGATTTTCTGGGGTGAGGTAGTCGCGCAATAGACAGACCGCGGTGAGGTGGATCCGCCGGCTCTCAATCAGCGAGAACACGATCGGAAACCGGCGAGCGATACGTGCCGCTGTCAGCCGATGAAAAGCTTCACTTTCACTCAATCCGAGCTTTTTCACGCAGTACTCGAACAGCGACGAGCTGCCGTCCTTCGCGTGAAGCTTTCGCTCCTCGACCTCCGCGATGTGCGCGATGATCCGCGCTTCCGTGCGGTAGCCGCTCGCCAATAGCGACGTAAGCCCGCTGCGAAGTTGCGTGTCAGAAACCCGCCCTAAATCCCAGAAAACCCCGGTCTCCAT
>OLLW01000383.1_pt1 | contig 16403 bp, 15 predicted proteins | sample 1604611 | NCBI WGS metagenome assembly OLLW01 (sample SAMEA104055725, study PRJEB20765) | soil metagenome | biome: Arctic tundra; feature: Polygonal ground; material: soil | place: USA | collected 2011-09 | depth 0-0.5 m | reverse complement strand
TGCCGAACGCCGCGGCGGTGCCTGCCCCGGCACTGCCACCGGTTGCTGCGCCGCCAGTGTTGTCGCCGGCGGCAGCGCCCGCTGCGCCGATCTCACCAGCCGCGCCGATGTCGGAGCCGCCCATGCTGTTGCCAGAACCGCTCGTACCGGTGTCGTGTCCCGCGGTACCGTCGCTGCTCCCGGCTTCAGAGCCGCCACCGGTGCCAGCGGTCGACGAAGAAGAGTCCGAGCTCGACCCGCCGCACGCCACCGCCAGGAACGCCCCGACTGTGAGACAACCAACTACACTCGCTACACGCCTGATGTTCATGGTCACGCTAGCTCCTATTTTTACCGGACTAAGGAGGCAAATCGCCTCGGCGGCGACGCGATTTGCCCGAGCGGCTCCCGAAGGTCAGTACCGCGTGACCTAATAGTGTTCCGTCGCAGGCGGAGCAGGCGCCGCGCTGCAAAGTCGTGGGGCCCAGAAAGTCGTGCGGCCCGGAGCGCAAGCGCATGCGATATTCCGGCAGTATTGAAATCAAGTCTGCAAACAAATAAGTGGAGCCGTTTGTCGTTGTTCCCGTCACCACCACCCGATCCGGACGTCGAGACTTGGGCCGAGCACTATGTGCTCAGCACGAACCTCGGCGACAAGCTCTGGCCTGCTTCACCGCCAGCGCGCTTTCGTGAGCGCGCCGCGCCGCTGCGCTTGCAGGAACCGGGTCGGCCGGCAGAGTTTCGAGTCGCGCGGCGCGGCGAGCGCACGCCGAAGCTCGAGGCTTTGAAGGAGCCGCAGTATCGCGCTCGCGCGTTGCACGCGTTTTTTCATCACGAGCTGCAGGCGGCCGAGCTGATGTGCTGGGCGCTCTTGGCCTTCGCCGACGCCGAGGTCGACTTCCGCAAGGGTCTGCTCGCGATCTGTCTCGATGAGATCCGGCACATGAATCTGTATCGGGCGCACATCGAGGTATTGGGCTTCAAGATCGGCGATTTTGGCGTGCGCGACTGGTTCTGGAAGCGCGTGCCGACGTGCCCGACGAAGCTCTCGTTCGTGGCCGTCATGGGCATGGGCCTGGAGGCCGCGAATCTGGAGTATGCGGGCGACTTTGGCGCGCGCTTTCGGGCGGTCGGAGACGAAGCGGGCGCGCTGCTCCAAGAGCGCATCGCCAAAGAGGAGGTGATGCACGTCGCTTTCGCAACGCGCTGGTTCGCGCGCTGGACCGGTGGCTGTGACTTCGAGACCTGGGCGGCAGAGCTACCGGCGCCGCTCTCGCCCTGGGTCATGCACGGCAACCCGATCGCCGAGAGCGCACGTCAGCGCGCCGGCATGAGCCGCGAGTTCATCGCTGCGCTTGCCGCCTATGTTCCCGAGCCCAAGGGGCGGAAGCCTGCCGCTGCTGCGCGTTTGGAATGACGAAGCACGCCTGGGTGCTCAATCTGGATGCGGAGCTCGAGCTAGCACGCTTGGACTTCGAGTATGTGCCGCGCCTCAAATTGCTTCGGCAGCTCGCTCAATTCGGACAAGGCTCGCGCGCGCTGCTCGGCCCGAATGACGTGCTCGTGCAGCCGGGGACCGCGGGTTTGTCGGGTTTTGTGGGCCGAGCTTGGTGCCCGACGCCGCTTTCGCTCGCCCAGCTCGTGGCCGCGGGGGCAAGCCCTGAGCCGCACCCGGATGCTGTCGTGCTGCGCCGCGTGAATCATCGACTGTTCGCGTTCGAAGCGGGCGGCGGATTGCCGGAGCAGCAATACTTTACCGAGCGCGCCCCGCTCGAGACGCTGCTCGGTCGGGGCGACATGCGCTGGCTCTTGAAGCGTCCGCTGGCCTTCGCGGGCCGCGGACAAATGCGTTTCTGCGGTGCCATCAGCGACAAGCAATGGTCGTGGCTGGACGTCTCGCTCGCAGCAGACGGTCTGATCGTCGAACCGTTGGTCACGCCGACTCTCGAGCTCAGCATGCACGGCTTCATCTGGCGTGACGGGCGTTACGAATTGGGGCGGCCGTGCGTTCAGCAAGTGACCGAGCGCGGCGTGTTTCGCGGTGTGCGTTTGGCTGACCCCACGGAGCTCGCGGCCGGCGAGCACGCGGCCCTCCTCGAGCGCGCGGAGGCGGTCTCGAAGGCGCTAATAATTGCCGGCTATTTCGGCCCGTTCGGGATCGACGCCTATCGCTACGAACGCGACGGCGAGAGCGGCTTTTGTGCTCTAAGTGAGATCAATGCCCGCTACACGATGGGCTTCGCGGTCGGCTTCCCGAGGAATCCGAGCGAGCTACGAATTGTATAATACGACTTGATCACGGCTAGGCCCATGACCGGATTCTTAAGGACGCTGGCAGGACACCCGCCCGCCAAGCTCTGCGTTTTGTCGAACGCGCCCCGTGACACCCGACTCGCTTCGAGATACCCGACTTGCTTCGAGACACCCGACTCGCTTCGAGACACCCGAAGGGGTGAAGGGTGAAGGGGTGAAGGGTGAAGGGGTGAAGGGGTGAAGGGGTGAAGGGGTGAAGGGGTGGGCTTTCGCGAGCACCGCACCACAGCGGAGCGTATCGCCTGCACGATGCCCTCCAGGAGCGGCGCACGCCAACCGGAGCACAGCAAAAACGACGCGCTTCGCGACACCCGAAGGGCTGAAGCCAAAACCATAAATCGGCGGGCGTCGCTGCTGCTTAAGATATCGGTGACGCGGCTAGGCCGGACGCGCGATTAGGCAGAGCAGGATAGCCAGCCCCAAATACTCGACCAGCACGCGTGCGTTTTGTGTGGCGTTTGCCGGCCTTCGTTCGAAGCTGCGCGCCAGCGCCAGCAGCGCGATGAGGCCCACGAAGCCTTGCTGCGTCGCCGCGTACAGGGCGCCGAGAACCGCGGCGCACACCAGCCGTTGCTGATTGCCGAGCGCACGGAAGCCGCGCCCGCCGTCGAGCGGTGGGATTGGGATCAGGTTGAACAGGTTGATCCAACCGCTGACGCGGGCGATGGCGCCCAGGGTGTCTGAGTGGGTGAGCCGCGCTAGTACGAAGGCTACGATTGAGACGCCGAGGCCCCAGCGCGGGCCAGCGAGGCCCACTTGGGCTTCTTCGTCTACGTCTATCGGGTATTGTTGGAGGCGTACGACTGCGCCAAACCCGGGGATGAACATCGGTGAGCTGGCGGCGATGCCCAGCCGCTTTAGCGCCACCACGTGGCCGATTTCGTGAACGTAGATGCACACCACCAAGCCGAGCGCGAAGCGCCAGCCATATAGCGCCCAGTACGCGCTCAGCGAGAGCAGCATTGTCCCGAGCGTGCCGATTTTGGTCAGCCCGAGCAGCAGCGGCTTCCAAAGCGCGAGCAGGAAGAACCACAGCGCTTTGAGCTTCAGCGCGGCGAACGCCAAAGCAGACGTTACCGCGGCGCCCCAGCGCTTGATGCCCTTGGGGCTTTCGGCGGTGTCCGCTTTTTTTTCGGCCCGCGCTGGCACCCCGGCGGTGGGCGGCGCGCCGTCGTCGAGCTTTTGGCGCAAGCCCCGGATCGCGCCGGTGATGCGGCTGTATTGCTTGGACTCGGGCGGCAGGAGCAGTAGCGCCTTGCGCCAAGTGGCCAGCGAATCAGCGATCTCGCCGCGTGCGCTGGCTTGCTCTGCGGTACGCGCTAGCTCTTCCAGCGGAGCGCGATGAACCAACGCACGGCACTGCGGACACGCGAGCAACGCCGGAGCCAAGACAACGCCGCAGCTCGTACAGGGCGCGCCCCGTGCCAACGTGGAGCTTACGGCATCGATTTCAGTCTGCGGCATCAGGGTTGGGCGCGAGCGGCAACTGTGCCGGCGGGCTCGGTTCTATAGCAAACGGTCCGAGCACCTGCATTGGCAACGGGCGCGTAAACTTCCACGCTTCATAAAGGCCGATGCCGATGATGACCAGCCCCATGAAATTCTGCGCTCCGCCCAAGAACGGCGACGCCAGCGCGTAGCCCAAGATCAGCGTCCAAGCCCAAAGCACCGTTCCGAGCCCGGGTGCGGCCGCGGCTGCTTCGTGGTGCGGCGTCTGTCGTAGCGCTTCGAAGATTGCTGGCAGGCTCGCTAGCGCGATCGCCGAGTACGTGAGGAACACGGCGAGAACCTGGTAGCGCCGACCTCCGAAGCCACCCGCGCCCTTGCGCACGGCCTTGCCTACCAAATAACCAATGCCGATGGCGACGATGCCTATCTGGTAGCCAGTCAGCTTGCTGATCAAGATCCAACCGACCGAGCCCGCCGCCGCCGCGAGTAGCCCATACTGCAACGCGCTCAGAAAACGCGCGCGCGACATGCTCGTTTCGAGCTCGCGCTGCACTTGCCCGCGGCAGTCGCCGCAGGCGGCGCGTTTGTTGATCTGCCAGTATTGCTTCTCTACTTGGCGCTGACAAAAGGCGCAAGCGAGGCCCGGCGTCGTCTGGCTCTCGAACTCCGCGCGCTCGAACGACAGCGCGCCTCCCTCGGTGGCGGGCTCCACATCAGACATGCTTGGCTCGTTCCTCCCTCAGGTGCAGAACGGCGAGCGTAGCTCGCCGCAGGAACGGGTCAATACGCGCGCCGGCATCCGCAACTTCGGCGAAGAAACAGGTTGCCGCGGGCAGGAGCAACACACCAAGCACGCCGCTCCGCCCCGGGGCGGAGCCACGCTCGCGCGTTTTGCCGCGCTGTGTCGTCTCGCCTCGCCTGGCGTCGTTCCGACGCGCGCGACTCAGCGATTGATGTTGCGCACGTGGCTGTCGACGAAATCTTTGACCGAACCCGTAAGCTCAATCGCAGCGCTGGCGGTTGCTTCGCTGATACTTTCCGCCTCCTGCCCTATCTTATTCTCTAAGCTCAGGATTTTACCCTCCAGCTCGTCCCACTTTTGACGCGCGTCGAGGTTCAGCAAATGCAAACTGAGCCGCATTTGCTCGCGTGCGGAAGTGAAGAATTCGAGCGGGTGGGATAGGTCGACGGCCGTGTTTTTCATGGTGTTGGTCGCGTGCTTAGCACGAACCAAGCCAAACCTCACCGCGTGTCATGAAGCGATGTAACCCAGAGAGCGCACTGATCGCGGCCGGCGGTCACGGTCAGCGCGGGACCACGTCCGTATCCATTACTGTGAAGTTGCATTCGTTGGGCGGGGCTACCCAATTGATGGCGTCGAACCAGAATTGCTTCGTTTGATACAGGGTTTCGACCGATTGGAAGAAGCCTGCAGCGTCGCCCGTCGCGGGAACCCAGCACGGGTTGTGCTGATCCATCTGCATGTTGGCGGGCTGACCGCTCGGCGTCCACTCGTTGGAGAAGATTACCCATTCGTCGCCGAACGCGAAGATGCGCCCCTTGCCGTTGTACTCGTAGGCGACTGCCATGTTGCCGCCGGAGACCGGGTCCTTGGCCACCACGGTTGCGCCGGCCGGGGAGGTCACGGGCCAGCCAATGAACGCGCCCACGTAGTCGAGCGCAAGAGTGAGCTTGGCCAGTGTGCCTGTTTGTGGCGTGAACGGGATGGGCGTGGTGATGTCAGGGCTGCTGTGCTGTACGCCGCCCGTGTTGCCGTTCCAGATGAGGCAGTCTTTCAGATTGGTCGTGCCGCCCTTGTAATAGACCGGGAAGGATTGTCCGCTCGCCGGTGCAGTACTTGGGCTGGTGTCTGTAGCGGTGCCGTAGTTGACGCCGGAGAACGAGATCAGCTGGCTGCTCGCGTCGCGCTCTGCGGGAGTGCTGGCGAAGCCGGTTAGAGTGATGATTCCGCCGCCGGTTTCGCTTACCCACTTTTCGACTGCGGCCTTTTCGTCGGCGCTGAACATCCAACTGTTGACGTTGGCTACGATCAGGATGTCATATTGAGCGAGAAATGCGTCATCGAGCGACGGCTTGGTCGCGACGTTCGTCACGGTGGCTGTGCCGTTGCTCTTGCTGTTCAGCCAGGTGACGAACGCTTGACTGTCGGTGTCCACTGCGGCCGAGGCCAGCGTGCCGAGCAGCGCGACACGCAGGCACGAGCAGCCCGTGGCGTCGCAGACCTTTTTGCGCACTGTTAGAGCGCGGGTGTCCGTGGGATCGGGCCCGGTGCCGGGGTCTCCGTTGACGTTCAGGCCGCTGCCCGAACCCCCGCTCTCGGAGCCGGTACCGCCAGGGTTGTTGCGCGACGCTGTGCTGCTTGGGCTCGGGTTGGCGCTACATGCCAGGCTGGCGAGCAGGCTCGAAGCGACTAGTACCGACGAAAAACGTTTGGTCATGCGATCATTCCCGCGCGCAGGAGCCTGGGACCGGTCTCAGATGCTGTCTCGAGCTTGAAACAAAACCCAACCGGCTGCCAGGAGCGCGAGCGAGAGTTTTGCACCCTAGCCCGCAAAAGCCAGAGAAAACGCGCAGCTACGCTCGAGCTACGGCTGAACCCCGTGTCAGAGGCTGGCGGCGAACTCGCGGCCGAACTCGAGCGGGGTCGGGCGGTGCCCGGGCTCTTTCAGAGTCGCTGCGCGCAGTAGCTTGGCCACCGCCGCCGGGTACACCCGCAGGCGCTCCGCGTCCTCGAACGGGTCTCGGCGCATGTGCGCGATGATCCGGTCGCGCGCGTTGTCGATCTCGTCGAAGAAGGCGCGACCCGTGGTCACGTTATAAACCGTACCGGCAAGTGCGTATACGTCAGAGCGCGGATCGAGCTCGACGGGGTCGAGCACCTGTTCGGGGGCAATGTAACCTGCCGTGCCAGCGACGAAGCGACCGGCCGCGTCGGCAGGTACGCGGATCGCGCGCACCATGCCGAAGTCGATCACGACGGCGGACAGTGGCTGCGTGCGCGCCGGGTCTCGGTGTTTGTGTGCGTCGAACTTCTCGCCGCCCGCGAGCGGCAGCCGTAGCCAAATATTGGCCGGCTTGATGTCGCGATGCACCAGGCCCGCGCTGTGTAGCGCTGCCAGGCCCGCGCACGAGTCGAGCACGACCTGGCGCAGCTCGAACAACGACATCGGGTGCGCGGCGGCATATTCCTTCAAGTCCGCACCGATCAGGTACTCCAACACCAGAAACGGGATGTCCTCGGACACGCCGCGGTCGATGATGTTCGCCACGTTCGGGTGGTACAGGCCGGCGAGCGCCTTCGCTTCCTCGACGAACGAAGCCAAAATCCCTTCACGCTCGGTGTCTGTCGCGTTCGCCAGTGCCTCCGCCTTGGGGATCTTCAAGACGAAGAGCCGATCCGCGCCGGGTTTCCGCACCAGCCAAACGGAGCCGATGCCTCCCTCGCCCAGCGCCTTCACCAGCTCGTAGCCGTAAATGACCTTGGGCTCCTGCTTCTTGGCCTTGGGTGGCGGCGGCGGTGTGCGGCGGATCGCGGAGCGCACTGCGCCTTCCAGCAGCGCCGAGGCGACCGGGCCGAGCGAGGCGAACCAGATGTCCAGTAGTGATAGCTCGCGCACGCGGATCGCGCGCGCCACGAGCGCGGCAATGCGGGGCGCGTTCTCGGTCGCGCTGCGGGACAGCGAGTCCTCTTTGCTGCTCTCGCCGCCGGCGTGCAGCGCCTTCACCGGATCGGCGAGCGCGCCTTGCAAGCGCTCACCCGCGAGCACGAGCTCCAGGCACATGGCCTCGAGGTTCGGCTTCGAACCGGCCGCAGTGTTGAAGGTCTGTAGCGCTTGCGACAGGCCTGTCAGCGCATGCGACAGCTCGCTGTTCAGCGCGTGCAACGACTCGAGTGCTTCCGACGCGGCCGCGCCCCATTCACCGTCAGCGGTGCCAGACGAAACGGCCGTGCGCAGCAGCTCGGCGCGCTCACAACAGCGCAAAAGCGCGCCGTCGGCCAGCATCGGTAGGGCCGTGGCCAGCTGGAGCAGCATCGCGGGGCGATCGATGACCAGCGCCCACCAAGCGGCGAACGGACCGAGCCATTCTAGATCGTCGACCTCGCCGAGCGCCGTGCCGCGAGTGGTGTCGACTAGGCGCCAGAACAACGTGCTCAGCGCGGCCTTGAGTGCGGCGGGCAATTCGCGCGAGCCGTCAGCTAAACCGTGGATTTTGCGCAGCCAGTGACACGTGTCGTGCGCGGTGGGGCCGCGTCCGGGACCCAGCTCGGTGTCCTCGCCGCAGGCGTCGAGCGCGTAGCCACCGAGCCGAATTGCTAGCACCTCGAGCGGCAAATCCGCGTCCGGATCGAGATTTTCGGCTTGGCGGCGCTCCCTGAGCAGATCCAAGATCTCGGCCGGAGCGCTGGCCACGAGCTTCCATGTTTCTTCGAGATCGGGTTCTTCGATCGGGACACCCGCGGGGCGCGTGGCGAGCATCGGCCCCCAGAGCCGCAGTGCGAACGCGCGAGCGCAGCCTTCCAGCGCGTTGATCGCGGCCGCGCGCTGACGCAATCGCCCGTTGCTGTCCAGCGCGATGCGTCGCGCTTCGCTGAATGTAGCGGCCAGCGACGTTGCGAAGCGCGCTGCGCGGGCGTCCGCTTCTTCGTCGTCGTATTGCGCTGCGACGCGCATCAAGTTCTCGAGCCCGAGCTCGAGATCGAGCGGGTCGCGCTCTGCGCCGTCGAGCGCGTCCGTCACAGCCGTCACTTCGATCCAGCGTCGCGATTCGTCGAGCGAGCTCGGCCGGGCGCACCACGCAAGCTCACGCAGCGCGCGCAGCGGCGCTTCGACTTCGGGCTGTTTTTGGCCGCGTCGCCAGATCACCGATAGGCCGCGTGCCAATGCGCGAGCAGCGCTCGCGCCGCCGTCTCCGGCGATGATGCGTGCACACAAGCGATCCCAGATCGCGCGGCGCTCGAAGAACAGATAGGGCGTGGCGGCGGCCACTGCGGCGAGCGCCCAGTCCGCCTCTTCGGGCGAATCGAGAATGGCCACCAATTGGCTGGCCAAGAATTTGAGCCGCTCTGCCGGCAAGGAGGCAAAGGCGGTTAGAGCGCGCTGCCGCAAGAGCTTCGACTCGCCGAGCACCCAGTCCAGCAGCGTGCCCTCTAGTTGCTCGATTTGCCCGGTCAAGCGCCCCAACGCGCGCGCTGCGTGCACCCAAACCAAAGGCTCAGGGTGAAGCAAGAGCGGCTGCAAGACCTGCAGTGCGCGACCCACTAGCTCCGGATCGGCCAGCTGCGTCAAACCGCACACGCTCACTTCCAGGCAGCGCGCGGCGAGCACTCGTCCGCGCAGCGCTCCGCGCGCGGGTTCGCGGATCATCTCCTCGAAGTTCTCGCGCGAGCTCCACAGCCAGCGGCCAAGCGCGGGCACCTCCAGCGCGCTGGCACCTGCCTCCCAGATCAGAATCTCCAGCCGAGCGCGAGCCTCGGCGTTCTCCGGGCGCGCCAGATCGACGCCGGTGCCGAGCAATGGAACGCAAGCCAGCGCGTCCTTCAGCGGTCCCTCGACGACGCGCTCGCCAGCCACGACTTTGACGCGGTCTTCGAAGCCCGCCTGCTTGGCGGCGAGCGCGAGTAGCGGAGCTAGCTCGGTGTCGCGCCGCCACGTGGTTGCGTAGCACCAGAGTAGGAGTAATGGTCCGTTGGGCGTCGCGAAATGCTGGCCGAGCGCGGTCACGCCGTCAGTGGTGAGCGTTTGAGTGGGCAGCTCCTGAGCGAGCAGATCGGCGGAGGCGCGCAGCGGTTCGGGTAGCGCGACGTCCCGGTGACCGCCGGCCGAGCTGCGAATTCGCGTGCGCCAATGGTCGCGGACTGCTTCCTCGAGCTCGGGTTGTCCCACGAGGGAGGTTGCAAGGGTCGAGAACGCTTCTTCTGCCGGTTCGGAGAGCATCGCCAACCGAACAGACTAGCGCAGGAGTGCTCCGGACTGAACCCGCATGGCCCGAGCCCCACTCTCGATCCATAGAAGGGGCTCGCGTGAGCGCAGCCCTCGGAAGGGGGAGCGGGAGCGGGCGAGGCAGAGCCGGGGCCGCGCCGGGCAGGCGCGGTCACAACGAAGACGCGCGCCTGCCCACGGTGCGTACCGTCGAACATCACGGCCCGCGCGCCCGTCCATCTGTGGCCCCCAAACCCCAGACCAATCGAGACTGCGAATTCATGCACCCGCTCCCCATCCCCATCGCGCACTCAGTCGCCGGGCCGCGGCGACGACGCGGGCTCGGCGTCGTCGAGCTTCTGCTCGACTTCTTTGACGTGCTGCGCGTCCATGCCTTCACGCATCTCGCTCAGGGCTCGGCGCGCTTCTCGGGGCTTTAGCGCGCCGCGATCGAAGTCGATGCAAATGATGCACATGCCTGAAGCGTAGCAGGCTTTGGCGTCGCGGAAAGAGGCCGCGCCTGAAGCGCTCCGTCGGGTATTTCCCGGAGTTGGGTTAGACTGCGCACCCCGTGCACGCTTACCCCGCCCAGCTCGCCGACTTCGTGCTCGACCATTGGCCGAGCGCGATCCCGCTGGCCCTCGACCGTCGAGCGCTGAGCGAGCTCTTGTCGACCTGCTTTCAAGCCTCACTCACGCACGAGGAAGGCCGCAACGTCCGTTTTCGCTTGGTCACGGGCAGCGTCGAAGCATTGTCCAAGTCGGCTGCTGCCAGCGATTTCCTGAGCCTCGAGTTCTCGGAGCCGCTGCCATTCACGCCGGAAACGGCGCGGCGTCTGAGCCCGGCCGCGCCCTTTCACTCCAGCCTGATCGGCGTCACCGGCAAGGGTGACAAGTGGAGCATGTGGGGGATCGTGCACACTGGCGCGAATTGGCTGGCGCCGACTTGGGGCGGGCGACGCAATCGCCAGGAGAGCCTACTTCTGCCTGTGGTGCACGTGCTGGGTGCCGGTAGGATCGGCGTATACGCCGGCGCCGATCTGGTTGCCTCGCTCGAGCACGGCATGATCGAAGCCACGACTACGGATGTCTTTGGCTCCAATTGGCTTGGTAAGTTGTTCCGCGCCGCGCGCACCACGGAGACCGAATTTCAGGCGACGCACCAAGGCGGGCGTCTGAACGCGGATCTGGTGCGTGTGGTTTCGCAACACATGGTGCGTCGCGCGATCTTCCTGATCCGGCAAGCCGGGCATGGCGGCTTGTTGCTATTTGCGGAAAACGAGCTGCTGCAGACGTGCGCGTTGAGCGCGCAAGGCCCGCTCAAGCTCAAATACACGTTTCGGGAGAACGAGGCTCGCTTTCGCTATCGGACATTGCTCCAGCGCTTGTTCGACGCGTTGGCGAAGCACGGCGACGGTGCCGTCGATTTGCAGCGCTTTTTGGCGGCCGACACACCGGACGTGATCGGCGTCGAACAGTCTATTTTCGAGCTGAGTCGGCTGATCAGCGGCCTGGCCGCGGTCGACGGCGCGGTGCTCTTGAACAAGCGCTTCGAGCTGATTGGCTTCGGCGCCGAGGTGTCCGGCGAGCTGCCCTACCCAGACACCGTTCAGCAAGCGCTCGACGTAGAGGGCGAACGCCGCTCATCCGAGCCCGCCAACTCCGTCGGCACGCGCCACCGAGCCGCATACCGTTTCGTGACCGCGCACCCCGCCGGGCTGGCGGTCGTGATCTCACTCGACGGCATGGTTCGCTTCGTCGCCAACGTCGACGGCACGATCGTGTTTTGGGATCAGTTCTTGAACTGGTGAGCTTCGCTGGCCACTGAGCTGGGCGCTTAGCGAGGCTTGATTTTATTCGGTCGCGCGGCGCGCCGCTTCAGCGCCGATTCATAAGCGGATTGCAACGCGCGAAAGGCTTCGTCGCTCCCGCCGCGGTCGGGGTGGGCTGCCAGCGCCCGCTGCCGGTATGCGCGTTTGATCTCGGTCGTCGTCGCTTTCGGTGTGAGGCCCAGGGTTTGCCAGACGGACGGCGCGGCCACGCTCTTCGCGACGCGCACGGCTTCGTCTGCTCCTGGTGCACGCTTCGACGGCCACGGCTCTTGGCCTGCCAATACATTCGACCAAGCCCTGGCCCAGCTGCCTTCGATTTCGAGCAGCTTGCAGCCCGCGGCGCGTTCGGCTCCGCGCAGCGCTTCCTCGCGACTGCGCGCGCCGCCCTGGTAGGCGTCGGGCTTGCGGAACGGGCTGCGCGTGGGCGCAAGGGTCCACCACGCAGCCCACAAAAAGCGCCGCCGCCGGGTGGTCGTGATCGCGCAAACCGGGGCAAACAAGGCGGAAGACATGGCAGGAGCGCCGGCAGGCTAGCCTAGCTGCAGACTATCAACTACCTAGACGAGTGCCCATGGAGCAGCCTTGGCCCAGCGACGAGACCGTGATCGCGGAGACCCAGAGCTGGCTCTCGCAGATCGTAATCGGCTTGGAATTGTGTCCGTTCGCGAAGGCCGTGCACGCGAAAGATCAGATCCGCTACTTCGTGAGCACCGCGGAGACGCCGGAACGGCTACTTGAGGATCTGCTCAACGAGCTGCGCCGTCTGGCTGACGCCGACCCAGATACCGTGGACACGACGCTGCTGATTCTGCCCCGCGCCCTGGCTGATTTTCTGGACTACAACGATTTCTTGCACGTCGCCGATCTGGTGTTGGAAGATCTCGAGCTGGTTGGCGAGCTGCAGATCGCAAGCTTTCACCCGGACTACCGCTTCGAAGGAAACGCGAGCGAGGACTTGGCGAACTACGTCACTCGCTCGCCCTATCCCATGCTTCACCTGTTGCGCGAAGCGAGCGTCGAACGCGCCGTCGCGGTGTTTCCGGACGCCTCAAAGATCGTAGACAAAAACGTGCGCACGATGCGCGCCCTCGGCCACGAAGGCTGGCAACGTTTGATGAGCGGTGTGCTCGGAAAGCGCGGCTGAGCCGAGACGACGTTGTCTACATCCACCCCCACGCTCCGACCGTACCAACGCGAGGCAATTGACGCGGTGCTCGCGGCGCGGCGCTCCGGCGTGCGCCGCATGCTCGTGTCTCTGCCGACTGGCGCCGGAAAGACGGTGATCTTTTCCCAGCTCGCACGACTCGCGCGCCGTCAGGTGCTGGTGCTTGCACACCGCGAGGAGCTCTTGTCGCAGGCCCAGGGCAAGCTCGAGCAGGCCCTTCAAGGCCTGCACGTCGTGGCCGTCGAGCGCGGCGCCGAGCGCGCGCCAGCGGAGGCCAAGGTGCTCGTGTGCTCGATTCGCTCACTGCACGAAGAGCGCTTAGCGCAGGTAATTCGCGGTCGCGATTTCGGCCTGGTGATCTACGACGAATGCCACCACGCCGCTGCTGACGACAACCTGCGCGTGCTAAGCCAGCTCGGTGTGTTCGACTCCGCGTGGTCGGGCACACTGCTCGGTTTCACGGCGACGACCGCGCGCGGCGACGGCAAAGGGCTCGATGCCATCTTCGAACGCATCGTCTATTCGCGCACGCTGCCGGATTTGATCGACGACGGCTATTTAGCGCCGTTGCGCGGGTTTCGCGTGTCCACCGCCGCAGATCTCACGCGTCTGTCGACGACAGGTCTCGACTTTCGCGACGACGAGCTGTCCGCAGCCGTCGACATCGAAGAGCGCAATGCGCTGGTCGCACGTTCGATCCAAGAGTTGGCGCGTGACCGCCGTACGATCGCGTTCTGTGTAACGGTCAATCATGCGCGCAACTTGTGCCGTTCGTTGAACGTGCTCGGCGTGCCGTCGGGCATCGTACACGGAGCGCTGCCGGGGCCAGAGCGCGCCCGGGCTCTGGCCGATTTTCGCGCCGGGATTACGCAAGTTTTGTGCAACGTAGCGGTGCTGACCGAAGGCTTCGACGACCCCGGTGTGTCGTGCATCGCGATGGCTCGCCCGACGCGCTCGGAGGGCTTGTACGCGCAATGTGTTGGGCGCGGCACGCGGCTGCATGCGGGTAAGAAGGATTGCTTGATTCTAGACTTCGTGGATACGTCCTCGCTCAGCCTGTGCAGCCTGCCGTCGCTTTTCGGGGTCCCGCGCGATCTGGATCTGCGCGGCGAAGACGTCAGCACGGCGCGCCGCGTATGGCAGCAAATCCTGTTCGATCACCCCGGTTTCGAGCTCGAAGCGGGGGCACTGACCTTGCCCGAGATCCAAGAGCGCGCGGCCAGTTTCGACCCGCTCACATCGCAGGCGGACCCGGAGATTCGCGCCATATCGGCCAACGCCTGGTTTTCACTAGGACGCCATGGCTTGGGCTTGCACTTCCAGCGCCGCCCTGGAACGGCAAGCGTGGTGCTGGTTCTTTCGCGCGCTGCTCGCGGCAAACGCTGGGAGGTCAGCCTGGACGGCAAAGTGCGCGACCGCTTTTCGAGCATCGAAGCCGCGGTTGAAGCAGTCGACTACGAGATCGCGCGCATGGGCCCCGCGGCGAACGCGTCGGCGCACGAGCAGGCCGCCTGGCGTCGCGAGGAAGGGCGCGCCGAGGCGTTACGGCTCGCGGTGTGGCGAAGCGTTGTCGGTAAGTGACGAACGGCGCAGCGACGCGCCGTCCGGGGAGCGTCAGGGGCCGGAACCCGTGATCATGAATTCGCCCGCGTCCGGCGCCAAATTCGCGTTGGCGTCGGTCCACTCCACCACGTACCAAGACTTGGTTTCCGTGGCGAGCATCGGCAACATCACGTTCACGAAGTAGTATGCGGCGGCGGTGGTTCCGGACTGCCACAAGCCTTGTGCGTTGAGAATCAACGAGCCGCTAGTCGGCTCGCGGATGAACTGAATGACGAAAAAATCATGCCCAGCGTTTGGGGCGGTATAAAGAGTATGAGCCACGAGCTCGTTCGTCGCGGTGTTGCGAAAGTCGTAGTCATTGCCACTCAAGACAGCTGCGATCGGCGCGACCTGTGCGCCGTTCAGATAGGCCGTCAGATGCGCGAAGGAGCTGCCGCCAGTCGAAATCAAGAGCTCGTCCCCGCCTGCAACTGGGCGACCGCTCGTGGCATTGACCGCGTCTGCGACGTCTTGCGAGACCTCACGGACTGTGGGGGCCGTCGCACACGTGGTGTGGAGAGCGTTTGCTATCGCGAGTGCCGGGGTCGTGTTGCCGCTTTGCCCGTCGGTCACGACGGTCAATTTTGCGATCGAGCATGCCGCGGCCACGGTGCTGGCCTGGCAGCCTAAGACACCCCCTGAGACCCCGCACAGTTGCCCTGCTGCACACGGCGTTCCGCACGCGCCGCAGTGCTGGCTGTCTGTCTTGGCATCGACGCAGTGGCTTCCGCAACAGGTGAGCCCAGTCGAACAGCCCATGCCAGTACCTTCTTCAGCTGCGGTACAGGCGGTGGCGCACTGAGTGGCCCCGCACACTTCCGGCGCGTCGCACTCTTGATCCGAGATACACTTTTGACAATCGTGCCCGACGCTGCACACGCCGCTAGCGCAGCTCGCATTGTCTTTGCAGCCGGTGACGCAGGTGTTGGTCGCCGAGCAGTACTGTCCGTCCGGACAATGATCATTGCTGGACAGGCAAGCGACGCACTCACCGGTAGGTAGACAGAGGCCGCTCGGGCAGGCCGCGCACGGGTTGCCCCCCGCTTCGCCACCGGCGCCACCGGCACCACTGGCGCCGCTCGCACCAGCCTCGCCGCTCGCGCCGTCTCCAGCCGTCGCACCTGTACCGGCCTCGTTCGGGGCGCCGCCCTCAGCCGCACCCGCCGAACCACCGTGGCCACCCTTACCGGACGCACCAGCCTGCGATCGACCGCCAGTCTCAGAGCCGGCGTTGCCGCCCGCGCTCTGTCCATCTGACTTCGAGTTGCTGGAGCAAGCCGCGCCGAACCACAAACCCGTAAACAAAAGCGTCGCACCCAATACCCGAGCCCTGGTCATCATAAAAGCAAGTCTCCAATCAGTACGTTACCGCTAATCCTGGCTCTTCGACACGCCAGATGGAGAATTGACCACCATCTTTTTTGCGGGGCATCTTTTTCGCCACGTTCGGTGAGGACTCTCGTGGTACCGCTCCGCCCAGTCTGGCGAGACACCAAAGTATGGGTGGGGTGGCTTCTTCTCGTGTTGGGGCGAATTGACCCACACCCACACGTCGCCAACCCCCCGGCGAGCTCGAATGTCTCGGCGTTCTTGAAGAACTACGCACAGCCGGTACGCCACGCGCATCCGCTCGCTTGGCGGCGGGAGCTGAAGCAGGCTGGCCTGGGAATTCAGAAGAGCTTGGGTTGATGGTCACGCGTTACGTCGCGTCCGTCACAGCCTTCGGCGTCCCAGACGCCCCTCGCAAGCGACAAATCCAAGTTCGAATTGAAACTTGGATTTCGCTGCTGAAAGGGCGCCACGCGCAGCTTGGTGCTCGCCGGCGCGTGCTTGCGGCTTACTGGCTATACGCGACCGCGATTTCGGCGACGCTCCGCGAGGCTAGCGGGCCGGACCGGCCCGGTCTTGGAAGGAATGGGCCAAAAAATGCAAAAAATGCGAAAACCGTGTGCCCCCCGAACGCGGATCGCGAAACTTTGGCCGAGCGGGGCGATCCTTGAGTGTCCCGGCACGATCGCCACGACTCAACGGTTTGGCAAAACGTCGCTTCGTCGATGTGCCGCGGCGCGGCCTTCAGCTCTCGCGCCGGCAACCGATCTCCGCGTGCTAGGCGCGCGCCAAT
>OLLW01000742.1_pt1 | contig 16529 bp, 14 predicted proteins | sample 1604611 | NCBI WGS metagenome assembly OLLW01 (sample SAMEA104055725, study PRJEB20765) | soil metagenome | biome: Arctic tundra; feature: Polygonal ground; material: soil | place: USA | collected 2011-09 | depth 0-0.5 m | reverse complement strand
TGTATTGACACCGAAATGTAAGAACGCGGAGAGCTCGTGCCTCTGCCACGCGAGCTGATCGGGCGTGGGGACCGGCGCGATCGGATCGGGGGTAGGGATGCTTGGGGTGTCGCTCAGCACCGGTCCCGTGTGGTCGACGCACCCCCACGCGCTGGGCAGCGCCGGCAGCGGTAGCCAGCGCTGAGATTGGACGCACAGGGACATCACTCTTATCCAGCTCCGGATAGACAATGACCTCGACCTCCCAAGATGGCTCAGCGGGCGGCGCGTTTTCATGTCCATCGACCTCGCCCTTCCTAACGCACTGCGACCCCAAGACTAAGGCTGCTCCAGACTCCGGTGGCCAGGACGTCGCGTCCGCCGTCCACCGTTCCTCTGACCCCGAAGATGTGCGCTCCTACGGAAAACGAAAGCAGAGGATGCACGCGCGCGCGGGGCCAAGCGGACAATTCGACTGCCAGCTCTGGCCCGGCCCAAGCGCCCTGTCGCTGGTCTCCGTCTCGTAGCGCAGGTACACGCGCTGAAAGTCCGTGCTCTTCGCGCGCGCCTGTGGTCGCCGTGCTTCCTGCAACGCCGCTCAGCCAAGCGTAGCCGGCGCGCGCGCCGAGGCTCAGTCGGGGCTCGAGCCAGGCCGTTCCGAAGGAAACGCCGAGCGCGCTCGAGAGGCTTGGCATGGTAAGCGCGATCGCGCCCGTGGGGCGCGACAATTCTGCGTAGTGTGCCAGCGCATCGAAGCGCAGGAAGAAGCTCGAAGACACCCTGATCTCCGTCCGAGCGCCGCCACCGAAGATCAAATCACGGCTCGCCAGCAGCTGCGTGTCAATCACTGCGGCCAATTCGATGGGTAAAAGGCGCGATCACCCTGCGCGCCGCTTCGCGCGCCGACTTTGGGGCAAGCGGCGCTGCGGTCGCTGCTTTGGGCTCGGGGTTGCTTTCGAGCTCGGACCAGCTCGCGACGACGAGCTCCGCGAGCGCCAGCGCCCGCAAGCGTCCGCGCGCTGTCGGCGCCGCTTGCGAGAGGGCCACCGAGCGCTCGAGTGACTTGCCCGTCGTCGGGTCGACGACCCGCAAATTCGCCGACTGAGCGGCGCAAGTCGCCGTGATCTGGGTCGTGGCCTCGTCGGGGGTGGCGTCGTCGAGCGCTGCGCGCAGCTCGATCGCCGTAATCCGCCGCGCTTCGCGAGCCAGCGCCGGATCACAACCGACGACCGCAATGGAAACGCGGGGCCTTCGTCGGGCGCGCCGCTGGCCCGCGCAGCGACGACCGCCAGCGCCACTCCGATTACCCCAGCAACCCTCGCCGTCAGTCGAGCCCGCCGAATTTCGCTACCGCCTTCGCTCGCCGTCCATTGGGGTAGAGATACTCGCGTGCCAGCGAGGTATTGCACGGTGAACGTCGTGCCGACGTCTTCGACGACGACGTCACCCGCGACGACGACGTCCTAGGGCAGCGGAGCGAAGGACCCAGGATAGCCGTCTCAAAGCCCGGTATGGGCAGCGAGTTTTGCTGTAAGGCGCTCGAGTAGGCGTTCGGGAAGGAAGCTCGCTGAGAGCAGCGTCATCATCAGCAGTGAAAACCAGATCACGGGGCCGAACATCAGCCCGATCAACAAGTGCATGCCGAGTCCAAACCCGAGTCCGAAAGGTCGCAGGCGCCGCGGCACGAGCCAAACGAGCGCGCAGCACTCGAACGCCAACGTCACTGCCTGGAACAGCGTCCACATCGGAGCGGGCAGCGAATTTGCGAGAGCGAGAGTAAAGGCGGTTTGGTACGAGTCGTGGAGGTGAGTCCAAAGGACCGCCGGATGCGTGAGCCAGTCTCCGCGCGCCTTGCAGATCCCCGAGGCAGTGTAAAAGACGACGAGGAACGCTTGAAAAAAGCGAATCGTGCCGCCAGAAGCGTGGTCGATTCTGGGCACGACTCCTTCACCTCTCAAACGTCGTCGCGCGAGCCAAGCATCGACGCTGAAGCGCGTGCCGGCGGGGCTCAGACAAATCGCGAGCGCGACCATGGGTGCAATGCGGTTCACGGTGAAGGCAGCGAGACGGTCCGCCATCGCCACGTAGACCAGCAGCACAGCGAACGCGCTGGCGCTGAGGCGGGTCTTGAATCCGGCTGCCACGGATAGGCCACAAACCACGAGGAGCCCAGACACAGACCACGCAGCCCAAACTGGAATTGGCGGCAAATAGACGGCGTTGTGGACGTCCTGAGCACCGAGGTCGGGCAAACAGAAGCCGTCTTCGGAAATCCACTGATCAGCGTACGCGATGCGGCTTGATAAAAAGCCTAGGATCGCGAGGGGGGCAAAGAGTCGCAATATCTCCAGGCGGATAATCAGTTCGGGCGAAAACCAAGCAGATGCCCGCCACCGCCCCCGCGTCACTGGCAGCGCGGCACCGACGGCGGGCTGAGTCGACGCTGGCCTTTTCACAGCGCGCCGCCTGCGCAGCGGCGCTCTCGTCGTGCGACCGACGTGTAGTACCAAGACTTGCGATAGCTCTCGGGAAAATCCTTGAGCGGACGAAACTGATAAGGCGCGACGTGTTGGCCCGGCGACGGGAAGGGAACGCGCACGCTCCACAACCTTACACCGCCAATGAGCCCGGCCGGCGAAGCGTCTTCGCCGCGCGCCACCCTTTCATTATGGCGCGCGATCAGAAATTCCTCGAGCGCGCGCATTACTTGCCGGTTCTGACGATAGAAGCTACCTGTGCGGTAGAAGCGATTCTCCTTGTCGTCGCGATGCGACGGAAAATCGGAGCGATAGTCCAGCTCCTCGAACCGCTCACGGGCACACGACCAGGCCTCGAGCCGGTACTCAATCGCCGCCTCGGATGCCTCAGGAAACAAGCAAGCGCCCTGCGTAAAAAAACGCGCGCTGGGCAGGGTGTTTCCGACAACTCCCCAACCGTTGCTGCCGAGCGCGAGCTCGGCCAGGTAGGCACATGCCAGTGGAATCAGCAAACGACGGAACCAAGTCGGCCCGAAGCCTTGTGCGACCTGCGCTGCGCCGGCGTTAGTCATCGCGGGCACGCTAGCGGTCAGTCTGACCCAATGCCGGGATTTGGCGGCAAGTGCGTGAGTGGTCACCGCCGCAACCGTTACGTATTCGTCGATAACCCGCCACCGCCCCAGTCTGCGCAAAGAACGCTGAGACTATTCTACGGCCGGACGCAGTATACTGACCCTCGGGCATCACGTATTGTGCATCGACTCGGCATGTGGCTCAAGCGCACAAATTGGCTGTTGATTGCCGCTTTGAGCGTGCTGGGCGTGCTCGCGGCGTTGTGCTGGTTCGTGCTCGACGCCGAACCCCCGTCACTCACCACCGACACCCAAAGCTCGCAGTTGAAAACCAGCGCCGAGCGCGTCGAGTTCCTCGGCCGCTACTTGAAGCTACGAACCCCCGTCAGCGATGCCGCGTTTCGCATCGTGTGGCACGACAACAGCGGCTTCGTGCCCGGCCCGTCGGATTGGTCGGTGGTCGCGGCGGTCAAAGTCACACCCACCGACAGCCCGACCTGGCTCACTGGCGCAAAACCCATCACGCAAGCTGCGGACTACCCCTTCGGGATCAGTCGAGAGTCGCCGCAGGTCGTGCCAGCAGACTGGCACGTGACCTCCGTGGGTGATCGCTACGCTCGCGAACGAGCCCTGCTGATCTGGCACCCGGAAGGCGTGTTGGAATACGTGGCGCACACGAACTGAGTGGGATGACGTCGTGGCGCTCAGTCTCAGTGCTGGCTCGTCTCCGGACGCAAGCGGCTGCGAGCTCGTCCGCACGAGTCGGTCGCTGGCTGTCGTGGCTAGAGACCTATGCGACGGTTTTTGCGGCATGTCGCCGCCGGCAGCGTAGGCGAAAGCGGCGACCGAATCTCGGCTGACCTTCATCGCTCACGGTGGTAGGATGGCGGGCGTGTACCTGAAGATTGGTCTGACCAATCATGAGGGCGTGTGTGACGTCAGGTTGAAACCATACTACCGCGGTAGTATGGTTCGAGCATGCCGAGAGGTAATCCAGCGGTCAAGCTAGCCGTCACCGTGGACGCGGATGTCCACTCTAAGGTCATCGCTGCAGCCGAGGCCGAGGGGAAGAGCGTTTCGGCGTGGATCACGGAGGCGGCCCGGCGCGCTCTGCTACTCCGGGACGGGCTCGCCGCCGTCGCTGAATGGGAGACCGAGCACGGGGCGTTGACGCCAGCGGAACTCGCAGCGGCGCGCGCCCGCGTCGAGCAAAAGACTCCGCGGCGGAAGCGCTCCCCGCGATGAGGTCTGTTGTTTACGACGCGGGCGTCTTAATCGCGGCCGACCGCTCCAAGCGCCGGATTTGGGCTGAGCATCGGGTTCGCCTCGAAGCGGGCCTTGTTCCGCTGGTGCCGGCGCCCGTGGTCGCTCAGGCGAGCCGCTCTCCGAAGCAGGCACAGATGAGGCGCCTGCTTCGCGGTTGCGAGGTCATCCCATTCGACGAGCGGGCGGCACACGCTGCAGGCGCCCTCCTCAGCAAAACACGCACGCGAGACGTTGCCGATGCATCAGTCGCCGAGCTGTCGATCCGGAAGCAAGCAGACATCGTCAGCGACGACGCCGAGGACATTCGAAGACTCCTGGCAGCGGCGAACGCGAAGACGTCGATCTTGGACCTCTGAAGGCGCAGCCGATCGGTGCCGGCAGCCGTAGGAGCTAATTGCCGTCGTCAAGCTGACCGTCCAGCGCGGCGAGGTCGGCTGCCAAATTGAACGCGCGCGTTGCTCCGAGGAGGCGTGCGCGGCGTTGCTGTCCGTTCGTATTGACGGCCATGACGACGCCGAAATAGCCGTCGAGAAGCTGATAGGCCGAGCGATCACGTGGCCCGTAGCGGTCGTTGAAGCGCGAGCGAAAGCGTGAACGCCAATCGCGCAGCCGAAACGGGGCAAGCTCCGGATCGTCCCAACGCACCAGGGTCCGATAGCCTTCCTCGCCCTCGAAGCCGCGGACCTCCACCAGCCCCCTGCGCAGCGCAAAAAGCTCTCCTGTCGCATAGGACTCGTACTTCACGAGGTCGAACAGGGGCGAGCCTTGGGCCACACCCGCCACCGATACAGGATCGATCAGCAGAAGCCGCGGGCTAAGCGGGGACGCCTCGCGCCGGAACAGCACGTTCTCGAGAAAGAAGTCGCCATGCAGCCTAACTTGCGGCGCCGCATCCAGCACACGCAGGGTCTCGGCACGGCAAAAAACGCGCGCCAAGGCAGCTCGCGTACCCAAGTGCCGCGCGCCATCGAGCTCAATGGTCCCGGCGCGAATCAAACGCTCGAGCGGTGGCTCTTGCTCGAGTAGCTTCAAGGCGTGCTCGATCGCGGACACGACGTGTGCTGACAGCGAAGGCCCCTCGCTCGTGACGGGCGTGTGCACTTGCTCGAAGAGTACATCGGCAAGCTGGTCCTGAAATTCGTCGACCTGCGGCTGCGTCAGCGCACAGGCTCGCGCCAGCTGCCCCGCATCGACGTGGTCCGGATAAAACGGGGCCTCGTAGCCGACGTGAGGCGGTACGAAGCGAGCATCGTCCCAGCGCGCGAGAAGCGGTGGAAAGGCTCCGCGAGCGCCATCCGGCAGCGTCTCCAAATATTGGATCTCCAGCCGCAGCGCGGCGACTCCCCATGGCCCCTGCGGGGCGTCGCCCCGGGTGCTCTTGCGGACACGGAGTGAGCCGTCAGCTCGCTCGATGACCTCGATGCGATCCCAGTAGCCTTCCTTCAGCGTGCGCACGACGCGCGCGTCGTCGCTCGCTGCTGGGTCCGCCTTTGCGTCAATCATGACTTGACGCGCTCGGGCGGGGCGAGAGTACCTTCGGGTCATGGGCGAAGTGCCGCATGTCATCCGCAACGCGGCCGGAGAACGCCTCGACTTCGCCTATCATCCTGGTGCCGAGCCGAGCGCTCCGGTGATCGTGATTGGCCACGGCGTGACAGGACATAAAGATCGGCCGTTTCTGGTTGCGCTCGCCGAGGGTTTGGCCGGCGCGGGAATTGCCGCGTTGCGCGTCTCTTTTTCTGGCAACGGCGCTTCCGAAGGTCGGTTCCAAGATTCGAACATCTCCAAGGAGGTCATTGACCTCAGCGCCGTCCTCGACGCCGTCCCGGGACGCACGCTCGGCTATGCCGGCCACAGCATGGGCGGCGCCGTTGGAGTGCTCCGAGCCAGCAAGGACCCACGAATTCGAATCTTGGTTTCGCTCTCGGCCGTAGTCCATACCCAGCGCTTCGCCGAGCAAACATTTGGGCACTTGAAGCCAGGCAGCGGGCTGATGCTCGACAAGCCCGGATGCGTGCTGTCGCAAACCTACCTCGACGACATGCTGGCGATCGGCTCCGTCATTGAACAGGTGCCGAACGTCACGGTGCCCTGGTTGTTCGTCCACGGCGGGCGCGACGATCTGGTCCCCATCGAACACACTTTGGATGCTTTTGCTCATGCGCGCGCGCCGAAAGAGCTAGTCGTGCTCGACGAAGCCGACCACGTGTTCGAGCCTGGGCTCACCGCTCGCATGGTCGACGCCGTCACAGGCTGGTGCGGCAAGCAGGTCGCCGTCTAGCCCATCTGTGCGAACACCTCGCGGTAAAAGTCGGGGTGGCTGCCCCACGTTTGCCCGGTGATGATGCGCCCGTCACGAACGCACTCGCGATTCACCCAAGCTCCGCCGCAGCTCTCGAGCTCGAAGCGCACGTTTTCGTAGCAGGTAAGCTTGAGCCCACGACCAATACCTGCAGCGAGCAGAATTTGAATGCCGTGGCAGATCGCGAGCAGCCACTTCTCTCGCTGATGGAAGCTCTGCACGAGCTCGATTAGCTTCTGGTTGTGTCGCAAGAACTCGGGCGCGCGACCGCCGATTAGCAGCACCGCCGCATAGTCGTCGACGTTCACGTCGTCGAAGGTAATGTCGCTTTGCACGAGATACCCGGGCTTCTCGATGTACGTGTTCCATCCGGGATAAAAGTCGTGAATCACGGCATTTAGCAGCTTCTTCTGCGTCGCCGCGACGACTGGTTCGTAGCCCGCTTCCGCGAAGCGATGCTTGGCGTACAAGATCTCGTACGACTCGCCCGCGTCGTCCGTGACGATCAAAATCTTCTTCCCGCTCATGTTGCTTCCAAAGCCAATACCGCGACTCAGTGGTGATGTCGACTTCGCCCTCGCTGAATCCACATCCGATCCCCCAGGGCCGACGCCATAACCGGACTCTTAAGGGCGCGGGCAGGACACCCGCCCGCCGAGTCCCCGGCTCAGCCTTGCATCCAGCCCTCCCGAGCCCTCTCTCGCTCGCTCCGGAAACCGACCCCCCTGTCCAGGGGCCGCGCTTGCTCCCTCCCTCTTCATATCGATCAAAACTGCCCTGCGCCGGCACTTCTTTGCGTCGTTCGGGCGCTCCGCTACCGTTTCGCGGTGCGCTTCGGGGTCGTACTCTTGCGGACAGACTGTCGCGTGCAGCGACATCTGCGGCGGCGCTACTTCGGAGTGTTGCTCCCAGCCCGGATCCGGATGCAGCGAGGCACCGTCGGCAGGTGGTGCACCGGACGTCGGCGATCTCGTCGTTACGTTCTGCCTTAACGTCCGGGCGCGAGCGAACGGGGTGGCAATCGCGGCCGCAGTGCCCCGCGCTTCGAGCTGAGCCGGCACGCCGCTGACAGAATTTGGAGTATGTTGCCCGTGCTTCGATGGCTCGCGCAGCTGGCATCCGTTTCGCGGTTTTTGCGCTGCTCTTGGCGTGCTTGGGCGAAGCGTTGGGGTTCCCGCTGATGAAGGCGTTTGCGTTGTGCTCGGACCGCGTTGCGCCCGGCGTCAGTGATTGGTTCATCACAGCGTTCCTGTTGGCGGGTCGTTTTTTGGGGGCGGCGCTGGTGCTGGGTTGTTTCGAGCGAAAGCTGCCGACCAGGAGCGAGCTTGCCCAGGGGCTGTGGATCGGCGGGTTCGCGGGTGGCGGACACCTCTTGCAATTTGATGGCTTGAACTGGACCGACGCATCGACGAGCGCGTTCCTCACCCAGGGCTACGTCGTGGTGTTACCGCTGCTCACAGCCGTTGAAAGTCACGCCTGGCCCGCGCGCCGGGTGCTGTGGGCGGTGCTTGTGAACCTGATCGGGTTGGCAGTCTTGGCGCGTTTCGACCCGCGAACACTCACGCTCGGCCGCGGCGAAGCCGAAACGTTGCTTGCAGCAGTGCTGTTTGCCGGGCAGATTTTTTCGATCTCGCGGCCGCGCTACGCGCACAACGCGGCAGGGCCGGTCACGATGGTGATGTTTTTGACGATCGGGCTCGGCTCGCTTCCGTTGGCTGCTGCCGCGGCCGGGCCCGGGGATTTGGGGCATTTCATCGGTTCTGCGGGGTCCTGGGGGCTGCTAGGCCTGCTGGCGGTCTTTTCCACGCTGCTTCCGTTCGCGCTGATGAATCGCTACCAGCGGCATGTCTCCTCCTCCGAGGCCGGCGTCATCTACGGGGCCGAGCCGGTCTTGGCGAGCGTGCTCGCGCTGTTCTTGCCAGCCCTGCTCTCGCAAGTCGCAAGAATTCGTTACGCCAACGAACGCTTGTCGCTGCGTCTGTTCGTTGGAGCCCTCTTAGTTACCGCCGCCGCGCTCCTGCTGCGAGCTCGTGCCGAGTCGAAGGCCAAAGTCAGTGACGAGCCTGAGCTGAGCAAGGCGGGACTGAGGTCGTCGCGCGACAGCGCGACACATGGACGTCACCTTCCGGCAGCCCGGCCAGAGCATCATCCCCGTAGGTGATGAATCGTGTTTCGAGCGCGCGCCAATCAGGCTCCGCAGCCGGGCCAACTTAGCGATATAGTGGTGCTGGAGGGAACCGCAGATGGGCAGTGCGAGCGGCGTACGACGGCTAGAGCTGAGCGGCAACGAATTCGGTCGTTGCCGAGATTGTCTGTCTGAACGGAAGCTGCGTTCGCTCGTCGCGAGCTATGGCACACCGCTCCTGATCCTGGACTGCGCGCAGGTGCGCGAGAACTACCGGCGCTTGCGCGCGGCGCTGCCCACGGTGCAAGTTCACTACGCCGTCAAAGCGCTCCCCGCAGCGTCCGTTTTGAGCGCGCTGCGCGACGAGGGCAGCCACTTCGACGCTGCCAGCATCGGCGAGCTTGGGTTGCTCCGGCAGCTGCACGTGCCGGCGGACCGGGTGATGCACACGCATCCCATCAAAACGATCGATGAAATTCGCACTGCCCTAGCTTACGGCTGCGACACGTTCGTCTTCGACAACGCTGATGAGCTGCTGAAATTCAAACTCTTCAAGAACCGCGTGCAGCTCCTTTTGCGCATCGGCTTTCGCAATGCGGACGCCACCGTCGACTTATCGAAGAAGTTCGGCGCGTCGCCCCGCGACGTGCTGCCGCTGCTCAAACAAGCAAGCCAGCTCGGCCTGCGCACGGTAGGCTTGTCATTTCACGTCGGCTCGCAGTGCACGAACTCGAAAGCGCACGTGAGCGCGATCCGGACCTGCGCTGAGCTGATGGTCGCCGTCAGCGCAGCGGGGCTGCCGGATTTGCGCATCATGGATATGGGGGGCGGGTTTCCTGCGCCCTACACCAATGACGTGCCGACGATCGAAGAGTTCTGCGCGCCCGTTCGTCAAGCCGTGGAGCAGCTGCCTCGACATGTCCGCGTTGTTTCGGAGCCGGGGCGTTACCTGGTCGCGTCGGCCGGACATATGGCATCCGCCATCGTCGGCAAGGCCAACCGTGAAGGGTCGCCTTGGTACTATCTGGACGATGGCATTTACGGGTCGTTCGGAGCACAGGTCTTCGACGGAATTTACTATCCGCTGACAGTGCTCGCGAGAGGTTCTCGGCCCGGGCCGAGAACGGTCAGTCATCTGGCCGGCCCCACCTGCGACAGCGGCGATATGGTTTCCGACGGAATTCCGCTGCCTGAGCTGCACATCGGAGACGTGATCATCGCTCACGTGATGGGCGCATATTCGTGTGTTACGGCCAACGACTTCAACTCCGTAAAGCGCGCAAGGATTGTCGCGCTCGACGAGCCGGAGTCGCTCGAACGGTCCGGCACGACGCTCAAGGCGTCCTCCTAGTAGATCAAATTGTCACTCCCCCGACGCCGCGTTGGACTAGAGTCCACGCGACCAATGAGCGCGCGCGCCGCATCTCAAGCGCTGTTCGAGACCGGAGAAGTCGTCGGCGGAAAGTACCGCATCATTTCGCTGCTCGGCGTGGGCGGCGTGGGGCGCGTGTATCTGGCTCGGCACATCGAGCTCGATACCGAAGTCGCGATCAAAGTCCTGAAACCCGAAATGCTGGACCGGCCGGACATCGTGCAGCGCTTCAGTCGGGAAGCGCGCGCCACGGTGCGGTTGCGCAGCGAGCGCATCGCGCGCGTCTTGGACGTGGGCTCACACGAGGGCGCGCCATACTTCGTGATGGAGCACATGGTCGGTTGCAACCTGCTGGAGTACCGACAGCAGGCCAACGTGGACATCGCGACGCTGTGCGAGCTGTTCATCCAAGCCTGCGAGGGCCTGGCAGAGGCGCATGCGCACGGCGTGGTTCACCGCGACATCAAATCCGAAAACCTATTCGTGGTGCGCGACGAGAGCGGTTGGCGCAGCCTCAAGGTCTTCGACTTTGGGATCTCCAAGTTCTCGCTGACCGGCAGGTTCTCCGATGTGGATCTTGGCGCGATGCGGACGGAGGTGATGATGGGGACGCCACACTACATTTCCCCGGAACAAATCCGCTCCAGCCGGGATGTCGACCATCGCACGGATCTGTGGAGCCTCGGCGCGGTGATGTTCGAGGTTCTCTCCGGCGGAGTCCTGCCATTCCGTGAAGAGCGGGAGGTGACCACGCTCGTCGCTGAAGTGCTCGAGCGCCCGCACCGTTCATTGCTAGACGTGGCGCCCAACGTGCCCGAGCGGCTGGCTGCCATCGTGGACCGCTGCCTCGAAAAAAATCGCGAGCTCCGTTATCAGAGCGCTGCGGAAATTGCGCTGGACCTGCTGCCTCTCGCGCCGGTTCGCGCGCGTGCTTCGGCAGAGCGCGCGGTTTCTTCGATGCAAGCCGCCGGTCTGATGGCGGTGAACGGGGACATGGAGAGCCTGCGCCCCATGCCGGTCGAGCCCTCGGCGCGAGCCATTAACCCGCCCCGCTTCTTGACGCCGTCGCCGGGAGAGGCCGCGCAGGGGCCTAGTAGCGGCCTGCGTACGACCGAGTCGCAGCTCCTGGTCGCGGCGTTTCTCGGAAACGCGCGGGGCGCCCCGAGTGGCGCACGGGCCACGCCGGCGCCCAGTCCTGCGCGCCCGACCACACCGGGCTCGGCGAGCGACTATGCCGAGCAGACAGCTCCGTCACTTGCGCCGCCCGCCGTCGCGCCCGCACGAGCAGTTGAGCCCGCGCCGGTGACTGCGCTTCCGGCCGTCGCCACGGCGTTGCCGCTCGGCCTCGTCGAAGACAGCGAGGTCACACGCAAGAAACGCAAGCGCTGGCCGCTGTTGCTCGTCGCGTTGCTCGTCGCGTTGCTCGGCCTCGCGCTATTTTTGCGCAATAGCGGTGAGGTGCCTGAGCGCACCGCGGTGACGCCACAGGCGGCGCTGCCGGCAGTGCCGCTAGTCATGCCGACCGTCGAACCGAGCGAGGGCGCCGCCGCCGAATCCGCAACGCAGGCGCCCAGCGCCAGCGCGAAGCCGGCGCGTCCCAAAATGTATTGGACCGCGCGTCCCGTCGCCCCCGCTCCTCTCGCGAAGGTCCCTGCCCCCGCCCTCAAACCGACTGACTCCTCCCCAACGCCCCAGCCCAACAAGCTCGAGCTTCGCCGCGAGCGTTGAGCGCCTCTCCAGGAACTCGACACATGCCGACAGCGCCATTTGCACGCGTGCTGCGCTTCAGCTCCGTCCTCGTCATTGCAGTGACCGCGCTTTGTTTCAGCTTGAATTCAGCCTCCGCCGCAGAAACCGCGGACGAAGCGGATCTGCAGTTCCAGCTCGGGAACGATCGCTACGACGCGGGTGACATCAAATCAGCACTCGAGCACTTCCTCGCCTCCAACCGCCTCTCGCCGAACAAGAATGTTCTGTTCGACATTGCTCGTTGCTACGAGCAGCTCAAGCTCCTACCGGACGCGTACCGTTACTATTCGGCCTCGCTCGAGGCAGAGACCAGCGAGGCCGGCAAACGTCGCACGCAAGAGTCACTCGAGCGTTTGAAGCTGCGCGTCGCGTTGCTCACTATCGACAGCGACCCACCCGGCGCCACCATCTATCTGGACCGCAAGGATCTTGGTTCACGCGGCACGACGCCGCGCACCTTGGCCCTGTCTGAGGGCACCCACACCGTCCTCGCCGAGCTGCCGGACTACGAGCTCGCGCAATCCGAGCAGCTCGAGTTGCGCCTGGGTGAAGAGACGCACAGCGTCATCAAGTTGAAGCCAATCCTCGGTACGCTACGCATCAGCGGCACGAAACAAGCCACGGTTCGGCTCGATTCGCGGCCGAAGTCGTTATGCAGCGTGCCCTGCGCCGTGGATGTGCAGGTCGGCAAGCACACGTTGTCCGTTTCGCGCGACGGTTTTCGCACGCAAGAGCTGCCGGTTGAGGTGACCGCGAACGAGGTCACGTCGCTGCGGGCGACGCTTGAGCCACTGTCCGGCACCGCCGTCGTGAACGCGGACGTTCGCGACGCACTGATCACGGTCGACGGACGACCGCGCGCCTTCACGCCGGCAGTCGTCAGCCTGCCCGTGGGCAAGCACGAAATCGTGATCTCGCCCGCCGGCTACCGGCCGCTGCGCCGCACGGTGGTGATCGAAACCGACAAGAGCACGCCGGTCGACTTCGAGATGTCGGGGCAAGAAGAAGTGCTCGGCGCTTCGCGCGCCTCGGAAGCAGTCGAAGACGCTCCGGCGTCCGTGACCATCATTTCTCGGCAAGAGCTGAAGGCGATGGCCTACCCCACGATCGCCGAAGCGATTCGCGGCGTGCGCGGCATCTATCTCAGCAACGACGACACTTACGTCTCGACCGGTGTGCGCGGCTTCTCGCGCCCGGGCGATTACGGCAACCGCATCCTGGTGCTCTTGGACGGGCATCCCACCAATGACGATTGGGTCGGCTCGTCGTACGTCGGCTTCGACGCCCGCGTCGATCTCGACGACGTCGAGCGCATCGAGGTGATTCGCGGCGCCGGCTCCGTGGTCTACGGTAACGGCGCTTTTTTCGGCGTGATCAACCTCGTGACACGGCCCAAGGACGAGCCGACACACGGCGAGCTCGGCGTCTCCACTGCGCTCGGCGCGGGTCGTGCGCGCGCCAGCGCGGTTTGGCACGCCTCGGACGACGCAGGTGTCTGGCTCTCGCTGTCCGGCGCCAAATCACCAGGGATTGATCGCTTCTATCCGGAGTACGTCTCGACCCCAACCAACCCGATTACGGATTTTCGCGGCAACCCGGCGACGGGCACGGTGAGCGGCGCGGACGGTTTCGAAGCGGCGACCCTCGGCGGTCGCGCCTGGTACCAAGCGCTCTCAGCGGAGTGGTTTCTGACCTCGCACGACAAGCACTCGCCCTCGGCGCAGTACCTGACGCTGCTCGGCGATCCGACCGCAAACAACCACGACACCCGCGGCTTCGTGGACCTGCAGCTTGAGCCCAAGTGGGAAAGCGTGGAGTCGCTGACGCGTGTGCATGGTGATTACTACCGCTATTCGGCGCACTTGCCGTACACGCCCAACACCGCCGACCCCACGTCCTTCGGCACCGAAAATGACAATTATACGGGGTTTTGGGGCGGGGTAGAGCAGCGCTTGGTGATCAAGCCGTCGGCTGACTTCAAGCTGACCGTGGGCGCCGATTTCACGCGCCACTTCAAGACGCACCAGTACAACATCGACGATCGGGCGCGCCCCGGTTACACGGGCGCGGATGCCGGGCCCATCTTGGACACCGACAACCCGTTTCACAACTTCGCCGGTTACGCGCAGCTGGATTGGGTGATTTCGCGTGCGGTGCGCCTGTCTGCCGGCTCGCGCGTCGACTACTTCAACAACCTCAATTTCAACGCCGGCGATGCGCTGAGCCCGCGTCTGGCTTTGATCATCAAGCCGTATGAGCGCGGCAATCTGAAGCTCACTGCCGGTAAGGCATTCCGCAACCCTAGCCAGCTCGAGCGCTTCTACGCGTCGCAAACGCAGATTGCCTCGTACAACGTTCGGCCGGAGCAGGTGTTCTCCGCGGAGGCGGAGTTCACGCACCGCTTTTCGCGCGTCGTCAGCGGCCTGATCACGGGCTACGCCAACTACGTCACCAATCTGATCGAGCTTGGCACCACCAGGTACCAAGGCATGGACGTAAACCAAGATCAGAACTCCAATGCTCCGATCTTGGTCGTGGGCACTGAAACCGAGCTGCGCCACGAGTGGCAGCAGGGCTGGATGCTCTCTCTATCGGCATCCGTCCAAAAGGCGAGCTACCAGAACGACAGCAACCGCCGCAACGTACCGAACTCGCCACTCGTCTTGGGCGCCGCCAAAGCGATGATGCCACTGATCGGGCGCACCTTGAAGCTCGCGAGCCGCGTCAGCGTCGAAGGCCCTCGCTACGACAACGCGATCTTCAACAAAGACGTCACCTGCGATCCCAATGCCGCCTTGGCCGTCGCCTGCCCCGCCCAAGGCAACACGACCACCGGCGTAGTCTGGGATCTCGTGCTCACCGGCGCGATCGAGCGCTTCGACGCGAACTACGCGATCGGCGTATACAACCTGATGGACTGGCAATACGACACCGTGCCCAGCACCGAATACGCGCAGCGCACCATTCGACAGCGTCCGCGTTCGGCGCTGGCCTCGCTCTCGCTCAAGTTCTGAACGGTTAACATGAGCGAGCCCGGCGCCTTCGAAGACTGGGTCCCGAGTGACTACCTGTCGGAGTACTACTCCGAGCTGCAGGAAGACGAGCGCAGTACGCTCAAGTACTTCGTCGAGCAAATCCGCGCGGCCCCGCCCGGGCCGCTACTGTGCTTCGGCTGCGGCCCGACCTTGCACCACGTGCTGCTCGCCGCTGAGCGCACATCCGAGATCTACCTAGCCGACTACGTTCCGGCGAATCTGTTGGAGATTGCGCGCTGGCGGCGCGGCGAGCCAGGCGCGCACGACTGGTCGGTATTCGCTCGGTACATCCTGGAATGCGAGTCCGGCGCCTCGGCCACGAGCCAACAGGTCGACGCTCGCCTCGAGCTGCTGCGCTCGAAAATAGCAGGGTTGGTGCACGCTGACGCCAGCTTGCATGACCCCCTTGGCGCCGAATTTCGGGGTTTCTTCTCGGCGGTGCTCAGTCCGTATTGCGCGGAGTCCGCGACCGGAGACCGCGCAATTTGGACGCTGTTCTGCCGCAACATCGCCAGCTTGGTTCGCCCGGGCGGGCTCTTCCTGACCTCGGCGCTCCGGCTGTGTGAGCACTACAAATCCGGCAATCGCTTTTTTCCGGCGACACCAATCGACGAGCACGATCTCCGCCAAGTGCTCACAAAAGACTTCCGCCCGGGCAGTATCGAGGTCCTTGCCCGCGAGCTTCACGACCACGCGAGCCAAGGCTTCTCAGGCATTTTGCTGGCGCGCGCCGTTAAGTGAACGCAGGAGCAACGACAAACAGCGCGCCAGGCGTCATCGGCACGCCGGGCATGACGGACTTGTGGCGCGATTCAAGGGCGCCTCATGGACACGGGAACAGTCGATGCGAGCCCGTTGTGAAGAAACCCGTGCCTCCGTATTGCAGGTCCACCTTGTTGATTCCGGGCTCACCAATGAGAATGTCTTCAATCCGCAGGGTGGGGTCCCAGTTCGTAGGTAGGACATTGTCTCCTGTCGCCAGGCTCTCGCCGACGTAGGCATACGCCGCCGTCCTGTTGATGGGACGTGGAGTGTTCTGGCTTCAAACCAGTCGTGATAAAAGCCCGGTAGAGCCGCAACTGCAGCCGTCAGCCGTGCGCTCTGGCGTCGACGACGGGGCTCATCGCCTCGCATGAAATCGAATACCCGCGTGGACGGCACCACCTTCACGAAGGCGACGACTGGCACCTGGCCTGCGAAGGGTAAACTGCAAGAATGAGCTTCACGCCTGTCCAGGATTTTTTTTTCGATGCGTTCGAGGGTTCGCAGGCACTAACTGATAGCCCTTTCTCGGAGAGAATTCGGCCTCAGGAAATCTGCTCTACGCGAATGTTCCGACGTCACAGCAAGGCGTACATCGACACACGATGTCGGCTTGACACACGGTTCGGCCGAGACCAAAGTTCAACCGGTTGAATGAGCCAAGAAAAGGCGAATTGGAGACACTATGGCGGGCACTTCGATCTCGAAAATTCGGGCAGTTTCGTGGCAACCCCTGCTGCTCGCTGCCGGCCTAAGCGCATGCACGCTGAGCGCGTGCAGCGCGACGATATCGCCGACTAAAGATAACGGTAACGGTAACGGTAACGGTAACGGTAGCGCTAACGGCAACGGCGGCGGCAACGGCGGCAACGGCAACAGCAGCTCCACGC
>OLLW01000105.1_pt1 | contig 16531 bp, 13 predicted proteins | sample 1604611 | NCBI WGS metagenome assembly OLLW01 (sample SAMEA104055725, study PRJEB20765) | soil metagenome | biome: Arctic tundra; feature: Polygonal ground; material: soil | place: USA | collected 2011-09 | depth 0-0.5 m | reverse complement strand
AGCTCAGCCAGCAACCACGCGAACGCGCTCGGCGATGCGAGCCACGCCGAGCGCAAACGCTGACTCCTCCGTGATCAGACTCAGCACGAGCTGATGCCCTTGGAGGAAGTCGTAGAAGAATCCGGGCTGCGTCAGCACGCCATCTTGCTCCAACAGGCTGAGCGCCCAATCAGCTTCTTCGCGCAATGCCGGTAGGCGCAGCGTGGCGTACCAGCCACCCTCGAGAAACAACGGGTGTGCGGGCGAACCGTCGAACGCCGCGGCGAGCCGCGCGAAGTTTCGCTTGATGCGCGCGTTCAGCGCCGCCGTCACCGGCGCGCGCGCCGCAAGGATCACAGGCAAAGCCCATTGCACCGGCGTGTTCGGCGACAAGAACGTGTCCGCCACCAGCTCCAGACGAGTCAGCGCGTCGCCCAGCGCGCCGCTCGGCCCAGCCGCGCACAACCAGGCCAATTTCAGCTGCGGCAACGCGGCGAGCTTGGACAGGCCGCCCAGCGCGAACACCAACACGTCGCTGGCCTCGAGCACCGAGCGCGATCGTCCGGCATCAGGCGCCAGCGCAAAATCCGAAAAAACCTCGTCCGAAATCAGCGGCAGGCCAAAGCTCGCCAGCCGCGCGAGCTCGTCCTTTTTCAAGAAGGAACCGGTGGGGTTATTGGGACTCACGACGACGATCGCGCGCGCGCGCGCGCTCAGCGCGCGAGACACAGAATCGAAATCGATGTGCCAAGAGCCGTCATAGGCGAGCGCATACGGAGCCACCGAGACGTTCTCCAAGCCGGCCAGGTGCTCGAACAGCGGGTAGCTCGGCTGCGGAATCAGGACGGCGTCCCCCGGATCGCAGAGCAACTTGAACAGGAACGCGTACGCCTCGCTAGTGCTCGAAGTGAGCACGATTTGCTCGCGCGAAAGCTCGAAGCCCGCTTCGCGCTGCAGCTCCAGAACCGCGTCTCGCGCGCTGCCCAAACCAAAGGGGGCCGGCTCGTAAACCAAACCGCGAGGGTCACCGAGCGCGGCCAACAGGCGCGCGCCGTCATAGGGCAAATCGGTCAGAGTCGGGTTCGACTGCGTGAGATCGCACACGGAGAGCCCTGCCGCGCGCCGCGCTCGCAACGCCAGGGAGAGCGCGTTGGGCTCGGACTCGTGCGAAGTGCGCCGCGAAAACATTGCCGATTTCTCGGTCGCGAGCTTACCCGAAAGCACGGCCCAGCTTGACCTGATCGCCGCATCCTGTGTCGAATGCGACATGACGCTGGAATGGCCGAACTTCGACGGCGTACCCGAGGACGACTCTCTCACCTCATCACGTCCGCGCGGCCAAAAGCTGGCCCGCTACTTGTGGTGGGACGGCGACATCCGCGAGTCGGACGCGCTCAGCGTTCATTACTACGCCAATGCGCTTCACTATGGCACGGCGGTGTTCGAAGGCATCCGCGTGTACCCCACGCAAAACGGCGCGGTGCTGGTCCGGCTGCGCGACCACATCGAACGTTTGCTGTCGTCAGCGCGGCTATACGGCATGAAGGTCCCGTTCAGCGCGGAGGAGCTGACCCGCGGCGCGATAGAGGTCACGCGCCGCAACGGCACGCAAAACGGCTACCTGCGTCCGCTCGCGTACTTTGCGGAGGGGCCAATCGATTTGAGACCGAAGAAGGAGTGCCAAGTGCGCGCGTTCATCGCCGTCCGCGAGCTGGGCACGTTCCTCGGCGAAGACGCGCTGCGCAACGGCGTACGCGTGATGATCTCGAGCTGGCGCAAATTCCATCACACGATGCTGCCAACGATGGCCAAAGCCAGCGGGCACTACGCCAACAGCGTGCTCGCAGCCCACGAGGCGCTCGATCACGGCTTCGACGACGCTATCCTGCTCAACCAAGAGGGCACGGTCGCCAGCGCCACGGGTCAGAACGTATTCTTCGCCAAGAGCGGTATGCTGTTCACGAACGACGAAACCTCGTCGATCGTGCCGGGAATCACTCGTGACTGCATTTTGGACTTGGCGCGCGAGCACCAAGTCCCGATCACGATTCGCGCCTTCACCCGCGAAGATCTGATGCGCGCCGACGAAGTCTTCTTCACCGGCACGGCCGCAGAAGTGACTCCGGTACGCGAGCTAGACGGCACAGTCTTCAAGACCGGCAAGACGACATTAGGCGCGTTTTTTCAGCGCGCCTACTTGCGAGCGGTGACGGGCAAAGACGAGTCGCGCGCGCACTGGCTGACGCGCGTCTGAGCGCCGCTGCGCTCAGCGACTGGCGACGCCTAGCTTGGGCGACGTGGCGTTGCCCATTTCCACCAGCTCGCTGCGATAGATTACCGTGCCGTCGCTGGCAGTGATGTCGCCTGTGACATCACCGTCGGGCACGCTACTCGAGCGCGAGACATTGAGCGTAGCCTGCTTCTCGCCGACCCAAACCTTGTAGGACTTGGTCTCGCAATCGAGCTCGCTCGGTCCCACGAGGCAGGTGCCGCGCGTGGCGGCGATCTGCCCGTCGTTCGAATCTGCGGCGAAACTGGTGCGATCAATCAGGTTTTGGTAGGTCGACAACGGCATTACGACTTCCTTCGTGCCGTCTTGTTTCGACACTCGCACCACCGAATCGGTCTGCGGGTCGAAGAGCACGCGCAGCTTGGTAGTGCCGCTCTGCTCTTCGAAGGTGTAGTCGATGACCCAGCGCCCGTCTTCGTTGGCCACGACTTCTTCGGTCATGGTCAGCGGGCCCTTCTGGTAGCTGCCGCTGAAGCGGTGAACCGAAAAATCTCCCACCTTGCGCGAATCGCCGGGAGCCTTGTCTGCCGGTTGGGCAGCGGGGGTTGCCGTCACGGCCGCCGCCACAGGAGGGCTAGCGTGGACAGCCGTCTGGGCCGGTCCGAACAGACTGCAGGCCGGAGTCAGCAGGCCGAGGCCGAAGCCGAGGACTAGCCGAGCGAGCCGAACGGGATTGATGTCGTGCGTAAATCGATATGCCGCGCGCTTCATGGCCCTACCCGTTTTCATGGTTCGTGCCCTCTGGCCAAGTTTGTCGTGCGTGGGAGCACCACGGGATATGGTTGGAGGATGGGAAAAGATCCGGGAAAGCACGCTCCTTTCGAGCGGGTGGAGCTGATCTCCGTCATCACCGAAGCCTGCGACCTGATGATGCCCGGCATGAGCCGTATGGCTGTACGAACGCCTCAAGCAAGAGCACCCCGGGCTCGAGCAACGCATGGTGTTCATGACCGGCGGCGTATCAATGAACCGCGCGCCCGATTTACTGGTCACGACCTCGAACCTCACCCTTCGAGAAGCCGTTCGACTTCGACGGCCTGCGCCAGACGCTGCGTCGGCTGGTCGAGCAGTCGGCGCCCCACGAACCAAGAGCTACGGAGCAACGCGCTGCAACCAGTTGCTTTCTCGCAAGTTACGGGGCGTTTCGGCCGATCCGGGCTCGCCGCGGCTACTCCGGCAGGGCCTCGGGATCTTCGACCAACACGGGAATGTCGAGCTTGGTGCGACGCATGATCTCGCTCACCACGCTCGGGAAGCGGCTAGCCGCGTACGTCGCGGCAGTCGAAGCGCCGATCGCGGTAGCCCAACCAATCGGCCCGACCGGACGACAACCGAACAAGTGACTCAAGCCCGGCGTCTGAACGATGCCCGCGAGCACCGCCGCCGATGTGATGCTCGTGATCACCACCGGACGGCTGAAGCGACCCGAGATCAACGTCTGCCCCAGCTGTGAGCCCACCAGTGCCAGGAGGCCGATGGTGTTTGCGCTGGCGCGCGTGCCAGTGAAGCGCCCGATCACCCAAGCCGAGCTCGCGCCCAGTGTGGTTACGATCGCGCGCGCGGCGATGTCACGATTGAGCGCTCTGCCGAGCGAAGCCTCCGGTCCCTCTTGGGCCAAGGTGCGCATCGCCGCAGGAGACGGCGGGCGCAGCGCAATCGCCATCGCCGGAGCGACGTCCGTGAGCAAGTTCACGAGTAGCAGCTGGCGAACGTTCAAGGGTGGCCTGCCGTCAACCAGCCCAGCACCGAGCGTGAAGCCGATTTCGCCTAGATTTCCGCCAACCAAGATGGACACGGCATCGCGCACTGAGGCCCACATCGCCCGACCCTCGACCACGGCCAGGACCAACGTCTCGATCCGCTCGTCGGTGAGCACGATGTCGGCGGCAGCGCGCGCCGCCGAGGTGCTGCCCTCGCCGATCGCGATGCCAACATTCGACAGACGAATCGCAGGCGCGTCGTTGGCGCCGTCTCCGACCATGGCCACAACGCGGCCGGCTCGTTGCAGCGCGCGCACGACGCGCACTTTCTGTGCGGGCGTCACGCGCGCAAACACGCCAATGCCCTTGATCCGGCGATCCAAATCGTCGTCGCTCAGATCAGTGAGCTCGGTGCCGGTGATTACGGCGCGGCCGCGCAGCAGATCGACGTCCCGCGCTACGGCCTCAGCCGTGCTCGGATGGTCTCCGGTGAGCATCACTACTTCGACGCCGGCCGCGCGCAAATCAGAGACCGCTTGCGCCGAGGACGGTCGAACGGGGTCGCTGAAAGCGATGAAGCCGCGAAACGTGAGCGCTTCGAGCTTCGCGAGATCCGGCGCTTCATCAGGCGCAGCTTCGCGTTCCGACACGGCCAGTACGCGCAAACCGCGCCGCCCAAATTCGCGCGCTTTTGCCAACAATTCCGCGCGCAGAGCGCGATCCACCGGCACGCGCTCTGCCCCGCGCTGCCAAAATTCGGCGTGCGGCAAGACCGCTTCCGGCGAGCCCTTCACGGCCACGAGCACGCGCTGGGCGGAGCGATAGCTGACGGCTTGATAGGCACGCCCAGCCTCGAAAGCGAGCTCCATGCCGCGCGTCAGGTCTTGATCGTCCGCGGTGACCTTGCGCAGCGCGCCGGCACGTCCCAGCGCGGCGTCCATCGGATCCTGCGTGGACGGCCCGACGCGCAGATCCGGCGCGGCGCGCAACGCCGCCGCCAAAACGCCATTGCCGACCTCGGAGAGCGCGGACACGGGTGTCGTGTCTTCGCCGTCCGAGACGAAGCTGAGCTCGACTCGGCCCTCGGTCAAAGTGCCCGTCTTGTCGATGCACAACACGTCGACACGACCGAGCGCTTCGATACTACGCGCGTTGCGCACCAGCGCGCCTTGCTTCGATAGCCGATCAGCGGCCGCAAGTTGCGCCGCCGTGGCCAGGAGCGGCAAGCCTTCGGGAACCGAAGCGACAGCTAGGCTCACGCCCGTGCCCACTAGGTCCTCGAGCTTGCGGCCGCGCACGAGCCCGGCGCCTATTACACCGACGCCAGCGGCCAGCGCGATCGGACCCGTCATATTGATCAAGGATTTCATGCGTCGTTCGACGCCACCGCGACTGGGGTCGCGCTTGGAGGCGCCCGATCCGCGGCGCGCTTCGGTCTCGTCGCCGGTCGCGACGACGACCGCCGTCGCGCGACCGGCGGCGAGCGCCGTGCCCTCGAACAACATCGAGCTGCGGTCAGCCACCTGCGGCTCGAACGACGCCGCCACGTTCTTGCGCACTGGCAGGGACTCACCGGTAAGGCTGGACGCGTCGACCTCGAGCGACTCCGCTTCGATCACGCGGCAGTCCGCCGGCACGACGTCCCCGGCCTCGAGCACAATCACGTCACCTTGCACTAACTCGGTGGCGTCCACTTCGTTGATCTCCGTGCCGCGGCGAACCACAGCTCTGCGGCGTGCGGTGCGCGACAGCTCGCGGATGCGTCGCTCCGTGCGGAAGCGCTGCACTCCGCCGATCACCGAATTGAGCACGACCACGCCGCCCACCATGGCCGCGTCGCCGAAAGAGCCGACCGCCGCCGACAGGCCCGCGCCGGCTGCGAGTAGCGGTGCCAGCGGGTTGAATAGCTCGTCGGTGATATTCTCCGCCAGCTCCGCCACTGCCGAGCGCTGATCGGGTGAGCGGCGACGACGCCGTTGCGAATCCCGCCGCAGCAGGCCCTCGCGCGAGGTGCCGAGCTTTTTGAGCACGCCATCGGCCTCCAGCGCGTGCCAGGGCGTGCGGTCGCGCGGTGCGGGGAGCGCGCGGCGCGCTAGCTTCATCGAGCCACGCACGCCGTTCAGCATCGAGATCACCGACGCTGCGTTGACCACGGCGATTACGCGCCGACCGGTGAGCGGCAAGACGCCGCCCGCCGAGACCAAAGCGCCAAGCGTGGCCGCGCCAAGCGCGATGTTCACGCTCTGCTTCGAGACCTGACGGGCGACCACGCAGGAGTGAATCAAAAAACGCACGTCGGACAGGTCGTCGCGACAGATGATGTGCGCGCCCCACGGCGTCACTTCACCCTCACGCGTCAAACCGATAGCGCAGTCCGCCGCGGCCATTCCGGCGGATGCACCCGTGCCAACCACGCACACCGTGCGACCTTCGCGCTGCAAGCGGCGAATGCCGCGCACGAAGCCATCGCCCTCCGGGATCGTGTCGTCGGCCGCAATGCCCTGCAGCACGGCTTCGTTGTTGGAAGCAATCACGACGCGCATTTGCGCTTCATGGGCCGCTGCGATCAGCTCATCGATACCGGTTTGCGGGATCAGGTCGACCTCGGCCGCCGCGATCAGCGTTCCGCTGTGCATCAAGCCGAAAACGAGGCCGCCGCGCGCGCCAAGGCCCGGCGTGTGCGCGGCCAATTCCGCAGGCACAGCGACGTCGAGCACGCCCAGCGGCGCGAGCGTGAAGTCTCCCGCACGCTTGATGTCGATCGGGCGCTCGACGTCGAGCAGCTGCTGAATCACGCGCCGGGCCTCGCTCTCGTCGCGATCCGCCATGACGACCAGATTTCGAATCTCGAAGCGATCGCGCGCGACCAAGTCCGCCTGCAGCACCAAGCAATCGATGCGGTCGAGCTTGCGCAAAGCCTCGGGGTCGACGACCAGCGTTTGGCGCCTGGCGAGCGCGCGTCCGAGATCGGCCGCGAATGCATCGCGTCCGAGCCGCGCCGGCGTGGGCAAACCTCCGAACAGCGCGGCCACCGCGCGCTGCACGCTACGCGTGGTCAAAAAGCTGACCGCGAAGCCGCCCAGCGAGACGATCCAAGCACGGTCGGCGTACTCCTCGATCGGTCCGCGCGGCAACGCACGCGGCCGTTCTTCGCGTAGTACCTCTTCGAAACGATGCTCGGCCTGAGTCTGGCACAGCTCGGCCTCGCGCTGCTGCCAAACGCGACGACGCGCTTCGGCTTCGGACAGGCGCGCCAGCTTGTGCACGCCCTCGACGAAAGCGCTGCCTGGCCGCTGAGCTGCGCCGTGCGCGAGCGCGGCGAGCACGTGCATGGTCAGGTCGGCGCGCAGCGGCCCGAGCCGCTCATCGGCGATGCGGCGCAAGCGATCGGTCGATTGCACGACGGCAACCAGCGCCGCTACCGTGCCACCGATGCGCGACGCCGGGATCGGCGAGAAACGAAGCCCGAGCCCGACCACCACACCGACAGTGTCCGCGAGCAGCCCGACCTTGAGCCGCTCGACGCTCTCTTCGTCTGCGGGGTGTTCCCACACTTCATCGCGGAACGGCGCGTCGTGCAAGCCCGCGCTGCGCTCCGCGGTATCGACGACCTCGAGCAGCTCGGGCAGCGTGTACGCGTTGTCCTCGAACGACACGACCACGCGCCGCGAATGCGGGTTCAGCTCCACCCATTGCACGCGCGAGAGCAACTTGAAACCAAGCTCGACCTGACGCGCGAACGTCCCGAGCTCGCTGGGCGAGAGCTCACGAAACTCGATGTGAGCGCGCGTACGACCGATCCATGAACGCCGTGAACGCTCCGAAAAGAGTTTGCGGAGCGAGCCGAGCAAGCGAGAGGCGTCCATCGAAAATCACCTTTCCGCAAAGCGGTCAGTGGCGGAAATCAATTCGTGCACTGTGCCGAGCTCATAGGCAGAATGGCCGGAATCCGGCACAACGCGGAAATCAGCTTCTGGGAACGCGCGCGACAATTCCCAGGCGCTCTTCAGCGGACACACGACATCGTAGCGCCCTTGGATAATCACTGTCGGAATGTTGCGCAGGCGCGTGACGTCATCCAGCAATTGGTTCTCGTGCGCAAGAAAGCCACGGTTCATGAAGTAGTGACACTCGATGCGCGCGAAGGCGAGGCTGAACTCATCCCCCGCGCAGCTCCTGATGTAGTCCTCGTCTTGAAGCAGGTTGCTCGTGCTCGCCTCCCACACGCTCCAAGCGCGCGCCGCCTCTTGGCGTACGAACGCGTTCTCGGACGTCAGCCGGCGATGGTAGGCCGCGATCAGATCGCCGCGCTCGGCCAAGGGAATCACGGCCAAGTACTTCTGCCACGCGTCCGGGAACAGCAGGCTCGTGCCGTGCTGATAAAACCATTCCAGCTCCCAACGACGCAGCAAAAAGATGCCGCGCAGCACGAGCTCCGTCACGCGGGAAGGGTGCGTCTCCGCATACGCCAGCGCGAGTGAGCTACCCCAAGAGCCGCCAAACACCAGCCAGCTCTCGATGCCCAGGTGTACGCGTAGCGCCTCGATGTCTGCAACCAAGTGCCAGGTGGTGTTGTCCACGAGCGAAGCGTGCGGCTTGCTCTTGCCACAGCCTCGCTGGTCGAACAGCACGATTCGATACTTCTCCGGGTCGAAGAAGCGCCGCTGCCTCGGGCTCGTCCCACCTCCCGGTCCGCCGTGCAGAAATACCGCAGGCTTACCGCGCGGATTGCCGGACTCCTCGAAGTAAATCGAATGCTCCGAAGAGACGTCCAAGTAGCCGGCTCGGTAGGGCTGAATCTCCGGGTAAAAAGTGCGACGGGACATGGCAGACGGGGCGCTCAGCGTACGAGACTGAACGGCGCGTCACAAGTGCGGCGACCGGCCACACATGATACGCACCGCCCGTGACCGAACCGACCACCCCCGCGCCTTCGACCGAGACCGGCAGCCCACAAGATCTCACGCCTCTGGTGAAGAGCGCGCAACGCGGGTTACGGCGCGACGTGCAGGCGTTGCTCGACCAGCTCGCCCAGGGAGAGCTGTTCATTCCGTTGGCGCGAAACATCGCCGGAGCCACGGACGGGCAACGTCTGGACATCGACGACGGCGAAGTGAAGCTCGTGCCACACATGCTCTTGGACGAAGACGGCAATCACTATGCGGCGCTGTTCAGCCATCCAGAGCTGATGGCGACCATGGAGCGGCAGCTCGGCTGGAAGACCGACGACGGCGAGCTCAAGTTCTGCACCGTGCCCGCGCTGTTCGCCTTGGACATGGCGCTCGAGGTCGTGGACGACGAGCACGTGCTCGGTTTGGTGCTCAACGCCGGCTCCGACTACGAGCTCGCGTTACGACGCGAAGAGCTCGCCAGCTTGACGAACGGCAAGGCGATCCCCCTTGTCGGCTATGTTGCAGCGCTCGCCCCTGACGAATCCGAACAGACCTTGATCGCCGAAGGTGGGGAGCCGCCCTCCCCCGCGCTGACCGAAGCCATCGAACGCTGCCTGGCAGAGCTGCCCGTGGTCGACAGCTACGCGCTGCTGCGCACGTTCAACGCCGAGCGCGACCTCGAGCCACACCCAACTTTGAAGCTCGTAACGAAGGCCGGGGAGAGCGAGCTGCAAGCAATCGCCGACAAAATGAGCGAGGCGATCGTCAAACACTTGCCTCCGCCGGGCTACATCGACATCGTCTTCGACCGGATAGATGACGACGCCTGAGTCGAACTCGGCTTTGCTCGCGCCCAGCGCAGGTGCGGCAGTTCGACCGGACTTGGTCCTTAGCGGCCGTAAGCGGCTGAGCTTTCTGGAGCGAGTGCTGATCGGCTTCGTGCGTCGCACGTTCGAGCCCGGCCTGCTCAGCCGCGCGGTGACCTACGGCCAACGCACGGTCGGCTGCGGTTGGATCCACTGGTGCACGAAGAACCTTCGTCACGTGCATGGCTATGATCGCTTGCCCGCGCTCGACCCGGCGCAGAGTTACATCCTGATCGCCAACCACCGCAGCTTCTTCGACCTGTACGTGGTGTTCGGGGACCTGGTGCACCGCGGGCTCCAGCACCGCATCGTGTTCCCAGTACGCTCGAACTTCTTCTACGATAACCCGTTAGGGTTATTAGTGAACGGGGTCATGAGCTTCTTCGCCATGTATCCGCCGCTTTTTCGCGAACGGAAAAAGGCGTTGATGAACCCGCTGGCCCTAGAAGAGCTTGCTTTCCTGCTCCGCCGCGGCGGCATGTTCGCCGGCATCCACCCCGAAGGGACTCGCAAGCGCGACGACGACCCGTATACCTTCCTGCCCGCTCAGCGCGGCGTCGGTAAAGTCATCCAGGACGCGCGTGTGCCGGTCATCCCGGTGTTCATCAACGGCTTGGTGAATGACATCGGCAAGCAAGTGCGCAGCAACTTCGACCGCACCGGCCAGGACATCTTCGTGGTCTTCGGCTCGCCGGTAGACTTCGGGGACCTGCTCGATCAGGGCAAAAGCCCGAAGGTACACCAGGCCATCTCCGACCGCGTGATGCAGGCCGTCGCCGACTTGGGGCAAGAGGAGCGCGTACTGCGCGCCTCGCTCGCGGCGAGCTCAGTCGTCATCGAAGAATAGTGGCTCACGCTGGCCCAGGAAGCGATCGATCGCGGCGGCCGCGCCGGGCGGTAAGTCGTTGAAGCGAATGCCGAGCCCCGGAGAGGTGTCGCTTTGCTCGTTGTACACGCGCACCCAGCGCACTTCGCCCGTGATCTGATAGGCCTCGTCGCTGTCCGGCATGCGCAGGCTGAGCGCGATCTTCGAGCCCACCTTCTGCTGCTTGTGTGTAGCGATGAACAGGCCACCTGCAGACAGGTTCTCGGCGAGGCCCGCGTAGAAGTTGTGCTCGCTGCAAACGTTGACCTCGAGGTCGACGGAGAAGCGTTCGTGCTCTCGACGGACGCCGTCGGGTGAGGGGCTATCGGCGCGCTGGCTAGGGCTACCGCTAATTCCGGCTGCAGGGCGTGACGATTGTTCGCTTTGCTTCATGAACGAGACCGAGTGGCCAAAGCCACAGGCCTTTCAACGGCGTGCGGCAGCAAAGCTTAAGCAGCCTGATTCGCGCCTCGATCGGTGACACTCAAAGCCACGGATTCACAGCAGATCTCGGTCGTTCTCCGGCCAGATGACCCGCCACTCGCACGACCACGTGCAGAACGCAGGAAAAGCACAGGAAAAACAAGCCGTAACTTAGCGGCACGCGCGCGGCGGCGACGATCGGGCTCTGCCCACCGAAGGCCCAGAAGTAGTTGGCAACGAGGAGCCCGGCCACGCCCGGCAACAGATAGCGAACGCCGAGACCCAAAACCTCCGAGATGCGCACCTGACCGGTCGCGAAGCGGAGCACCAGCACGCAGCTCATCACCGCGATCGCCTTGGCCTGAAACAGCAGCGCGGCGGCCACCTGCAGCCAAGCGCCCGCAGCCGGATCGCCAGCAGCAAAGCCAGGCACCCGCGGACCGCCCAAGAACACCAAGGAAATCACGCCGCTGGTCAGAATCAAATGACTCCACTCGGGCAGAGTCGTGCTGCGCTGGCGCTGCGTCGTGCTGGCCGTGTCGGACAGCGCGGCGCGCAGCGCGCTCGGCGCGGACGACAACACCGGCACCAAGCCGAGCAACAGGAGCACGAACACCGACAGCGACACGGGGCTCGAGAATGCGAACCACTGCCAGGGCCAACCGCCTTGGGCTGCCAAGATGTCGTCCGAGCGCAAGCTGCCCGAGAGCAACACCGCGCAGGCCATGGCGACCAACACCGGCGTCTGAAAGACCAGAGTGAGCAGCACGTGGCGCAGACCGCGCAGCAGGGAAAAGGGACGACCCGGCTCGCGCCCCCCCAAGACGAGCGCAGTGGCGCAGAGCGCCGTCAGAGACCCCAAAAACAGAACCGGCAAATCCAGCTCGCGCGCCCAAATCGTGCGATTCATGGCCAGCAGGGTGAGCCAAGCGCTGTCCGCGATGAACACGAAGTACGGCAGCGGTGAAGTCGGCAACTCCGACAACGCCACGCGCGCAAACCCGAGCGATTTCAACTCGCCGCGCGCACGGGCCAGAGCCCTTGGCTTGGCTCGGTCGCGAATGCGCGAAGCCAGACGCCCCTCGAACCACGCCAATGCGCGTCCAAGCGGCGAGGCCATGAGCAGGAGCAACGCCACCGCGAAGCCGACCAGCGTGGCCGCCGGTGCCAGCTCAGACGGCGAGCCGGGCTGAAAGCCGGCAACGTCCAACGCGAAGGTCGCGGACGTCGTTTCGTCGCCGCGACGCACCGACAGGTGCGACAGCCGCGCGCGCGGTGGCGGGATCAGATCCGAAAGCGTCGCCAAGCGCACGCCGTCGAGCTCGAGCAGTGCGTCGCCCGGCAGCAGGCCGGCTCGCGCGGCACGGCCATCTGGATCGATGGTATCGACGAGCAGTACGTCGCGCTCCTCGGAGTGCACTACCGCCATCCCGGCGAATTCCGCGAAGCGCACCGCTTCGGCCTCATGCGCGGAGAGCGCGGCTTTCGAGATGGACGCCGGGTTCACGTCCAAGACGACGCCCTCGAGCGTGCCGCGCACGGGTGGCGCGCCGCTCTCGCGAGCCGCAAAGGAAGCTGTGGTCGCGCCCCGGAACGTGGCGTGCACCGCATCACCCGCGCCGCAAAAATCGCGAGCCAGCTCGGCCGTCAGGGTCACCGATATCGAGTGCGGCTCGCTGGCAGCGGCGGCAGCGATCGTCACGTCACGGAGCGGGGATTGCCCCGCACGAAACACGTCGCCGTGAAAGCTGAGCTTGGCGGCACGGCCCTCTGGGAAACCGGAGCCGTTCAGCGTGAGCCGATCGCCGACCTCGAGCGAGTGCGGATTCAGGTCGCTGACATCGAGCAAGTTGGGCGAAGCGTCCCGCGGCTCGCAGGACGCGCACAGCCCAAGCCCGAGCACCGCCAGCCAGCGAACCCCAAGGAGCGCTGCACGCTCGGCACTAAACGCGGATCGACGCACCTCGTGGCTCTTACCGCGCGCGCGCCGAGCAGGCCGAATAAGCGACCATGCGCGCCGAAATTTTGGCTGGATCGGCCTGGGCGTGCTTTGGATGCCTCCTCGAACCAGTCCGAGTTTGGCGAGGGCAACATGGCGAATTTCTCGACTCTTCTGACGCGCATCAAGGAAATCCAGACCGAAATTCTGCGCGTCGCGCCGTACCGCGACATCAGTCTGGTACCGAATCCCGGTGCCTCGCAGCTGGCCATCTCGGCCGTCGAGGAACGCATCTCCCATCGGTTGCCGCCTTCGTATCGCGAGTTTCTCGCAGTGCACGACGGTTGGCCGCGCTTCTTCGAGGGCGCCACGCTGCTCGGCACCGCAAACCTCGGCAAGCGCATGTACGATGACATGGCACGCGCCGCATTCGAAGCCGCTGAAACGCCGGTTCCGTACCTGGCCCCACCGTCTCGCGCCCAGCGCCCACCGGTCGTACCGTTCGGCATCGACCTCCAAGGCACGACGCTGTTCGCCTTCAACCCGAGCGTCACCCGCGCCGACGGCGAATGCGAAGTCGTGGCCTGGGTGAACGAAATCGGCGTGCGCCGGGACACCTTCACCGGCTTCCTCGAATTCGTCATCGAGATGTGCGAGTCCGAGCTGGCCGGCTACCAGGTCCCGCAGCAGGCTCTGCGCTCGGCTTAGTCGCCCGCCGTGGCCCGGGCTGGCGCCACTGTAGGCAAGGCCCCCGAGCAAGCTCGAAACATCGGGAACCCTTTTGACCTGCTTGACGCTGTGCGCCATGCTTGAAACCCTGGGTCAAGATGGTCAGCTCTGAAGTCCCGGACAGCACCGCTCCGTCGTCGCCGCGACGGATCATCAAGCGTTACTCGAACCGTAAGCTCTACGACACCAAGGGCTCGAGCTACGTCACGCTGCTTCAAATCGCGGAGATGATCCGTGAGGGTGAAGACGTGCAGATCATCGACAACGCGACGAAGGAAGACAAAACCGACGTCACTCTGGCGCTGATTATTTCCGAAGAGCTCAGGACCAAGCCGCGCGGTATTCCGCTGTCGACGCTCAAGGCGCTGATTCGGAACAAGGGCGAGAAGATCCTGACCCAGCTCCGTGAGGGGCCGATCGGCAAGCTGATACCCACCAAGGACGGCGAGGGCGAGCCTGTCATGGCGCCGATCTCGTCCGTCCCGCCGCCCCGAGAGGAGGACGAGTTGTCCCAGAGTAAAGAAGGCAAGGGTCTTCGAGCCACACTGGAACAGTGGCAATCGACGATTGACGAGCGAATTCGCGCGGTTCTGCCCAACTTCGCGGCCTTTCGTGATCTCGAGCAAGAGGTAAAGCGCCTTTCAGAGAGACTGGAAAGCCTCGAACGGAACCTGCCAAAACCTCCGGAAAACCGGGAATAGCCAACACCGGGTCCCGGTTGCTGGAATGACATCATGAGCCGCAAAGCCAGTATCTCGGCGCGGGAGTTCGAGACCGAAGCCATCGCGCAGCTGAGCGCGTTGCTCGGCGTCGCCTCCCGGCTGACGCGAAACACGGCCGACGCGCAGGACTTAGTGCAGGACACCCTGCTCAAGGCCATGCGCGCGCGGGACCAGTTCGAGTCCGGCACGAACATGCGCGCCTGGCTGCTGCGTATCCTGACCAACACGTTCATCAACCGCTATCGCCGCGGCGGTCTCGAGCGCAACGTGCTCGACGGCCCCGACGCCGACCCGCTAGCCGACGGCTGGATCAGCGCGTCGACCATGGAGTCGCTGCGGGATCCGGAATCGCAAGCCTTGCGCCCCATGTTGGAGCAGGAAATCAAGCGCATCTTGGACGAGCTACCTGAAGAGTTCCGGTTGGCGGTCGTGCTGTCGGACGTAGAAGAGCTCTCCTACAAAGAAATTGCCGACATCATGAATTGCCCAATCGGGACGGTGATGTCTCGCCTGCACCGCGGTCGGCGCCTGCTCAAGGGTCGACTTTATGAACATGCGCGAGCCATGGGCATCGTGGGCCCAGAAGCGCTGGTGGGCGATACCTCCGAGAAACAGGAACCAGTTACTAATCTGGCCCAATATCGCGAGAAGCGAGTGTCGCGCTCATGACCAGTACCGCCGTTGCCCATAGCTCCTGCCGCCAAATCGCACCCTTGCTCGAAGCCTTCGGTGACGAAGAGCTGACCTCCGACAAGTTGCTCGAAGTGGAGCAGCATTTAGTCGACTGCACGACGTGCACCGAGCGCGTGCGTCTCAATCAGTCGCTGCATCTCAGCGTGCGCAGCGCAGTGCGCGGCGCAGCTCCGGTGAGTGCGTCGTTCGAAGAGCGCATCGCTGCTGCCCTTCGCGCCGAGGCGGCCCGCGAGGAAGTCATCGACGGTGCCGTCCTGCACGAGGCCGTTCACTCGCGCATGCTGTCCTGGCGCACAGTGGTCCCCGTCGCGGCCGCTGCCGCGTTGACGTTGGTCTGGGCTGGCTCCGCCGGCAAGCAGCAAGCGCAGAACACCAACGGCACGGCGTACGCCCAAACGGACACCGCTGATCAGCTGCTCGAAGAGCTCGTCGACCACCATATGAATGCGCGTCGCCCGCAGGTGACCGAAGCCTCCATGCTCACGCAATTCGAGCCAGAAGTAGGCGTCCCGCTCACCCTGCCTAGCCTGAAAGACTACGGCGCGCGCTTCGAAGGGGGCAGCGTAGTGCCAGTGAGCAACCAACACGCGGCCTCGCTCCGCTACATGATGGGCGGCCATCACGTCACCCTCTACGTCTACAACTCCTCCCGCGTTCCAATCGAGACCCGCCTCAAGCCCATCACTGTGCGCAACGAGCCCGTGTACGTCGGCAGCCGCCGCGGTGTGAGCATCGCTGCAACCGAGCATCGCGGAGTGGGTTACGCCATCGCGGCTGACTTGAATGATGACGAGAGCGCTGAGTTGGTAGCTGCTGTTTATTGACGCGTGAGCGCGAGCTTGGGAGCGTCTGGGTGCTCGTTAGTTTTTTGTGTATGAGCTGCGCACGCTGCGCTGCGACTTTCGTGAGCGGGTGAAACAGCAGGCGCCCGGTCTCGCCGGCTCTTGTAGGTCTCCATCTCATTCGCAGATCGCGATCTGGTCTTCCAAGACTTCTCGGTCGTTTTAGTTCCGGGAATGCGGCTGAGCTGCCTGGCGCGCGCTTAGGCGCGAAGCGTGCTGCGCTGCGCGCGCACCAGCTGAGCAGGCGCGAAGCGTGCTGCGCTGCGCGCGCACCGCGTAGTCGGCTGAGCTGGTTGGCGCGCGCTTAGGCGCGAGGCGCTGCGCGCGCATGCAGCAGGCGGGCCGAGCAAGGAGACGGCTCGCAGACGGCGACTTCAAGTTCGTATTCGGACTTGGAAATGCGGCGAGAGAGAGAGCACGCGCCGGGAGGCTGGGCGGCTGCGCGCGTTCGAGGCCGGCGGGATGTGACGCCGAAGGCTTCGACGGCCGGGCCGTGTCACGTGACCATCAAAAAAACACGCTACTTGGTTAGCGCGCTGCCGTGTTTGCGGGGGTCAGCGGCAGCGCTGACGCCGCTGTCGTCGATCGCAA
>OLLW01000715.1_pt1 | contig 16598 bp, 11 predicted proteins | sample 1604611 | NCBI WGS metagenome assembly OLLW01 (sample SAMEA104055725, study PRJEB20765) | soil metagenome | biome: Arctic tundra; feature: Polygonal ground; material: soil | place: USA | collected 2011-09 | depth 0-0.5 m | reverse complement strand
CTTCGATGGCGCTTGGCGAGGACCTGCGCGGTGCAGAGCGAGTCTGGCTGGTACAGATCGACGTTACGGCGAGCGAGGCACAGATCGGGTTGACGCTCGAGCAGCAGGGGCGTTTCGCGCTCGGGGTTCCGGGCTTGGCTCGGCCGGTCGCGTCGGGGATCGACGCCGGCGCGACGTTCCTCGCGTTTGCGGCTCCGCTGTCCGGTAGCGTGGCCGATGCGCATGTCGCGCCGTGGTCCGGAGCGCGCGTCGCGCTGCTCGCGACGCGCATCGCTGGGGCGCTCGCGCCTCTGCACGACCAAGGCATCGCGTACGGCTGCTTGCGTCCCGAGCTAGTCGCCGAGGGTGACGCCGGAGACGTGTTGTTCGGCTTCGGTGTGGCGGCAGTAGCGACTGCGTTCGGGGCCGCGGGCGAAGCGAGTCAATTGCTTCCGCCCGAGTATCGAGCGCCTGAGCTCCGAGCATCATTACTGCCACCAACTCCGGCAAGTGATGTGTTTGCGCTCGGCGTGCTTTTGCGCCAACTGCTCGCGGCCCCACAAATTGGCGCAGAACCGGCGCCGCCGAGCGCGCTTTCGAGTGAGCTCGAGGCGTGCTTGGCGCGCGCTACCGCGCCGGAAGCGCGTGCTCGGCCGCGCGACGTGCGCGCGTTTGCCGTTGAGCTCGCGCGCTTCGCCGAGCTCGAGCCCGAGCGACGCCCGGTTGCGCCGCTACCCGTTGAGGTGCCTCAGATGACGCCCCCGGGAGCAGAGTCGACGCTCGCTGCGGCACCCGTCGCCATGCCGACTCCGATGCCCGCGCCAGTGGGACCGAGCGTGCCGTACCCGCCAGGGGCGCCGCTGTTCGCAGTTCCCTCTACGCCTCCGCGCTACGCCGGCTCGCTTGGGGTGTGGCTGCTCGTGGGTGCTGGCTTGCTCCTGATGGTGGGCGGCGTGGTCGGTGCGACGTATTTTGCCGTGCGTCGTGCGGCTCTGTTGGTCAAGGCGGTCGGCCCCGCGCTGCACGCGCCGGTCGCGCCGAAATTCGCGCCACCGAGCCCTAGCCCCAGCGTAACTGCCACCGAGGAGCCGCCGCTTGCGCCCGCAGTGCCCGAAACCCCGCAGATCCCGGACAAACCCGCGCGCGCGCATCCGCCCGTGATCGCCCCCGGCGTGGGTCCCGCGAGCTTTCCGGAAGAAGCGCGGGCCGTGCTGCCCGTGCTCGGCAGCGAGCCGATTTGGGGCACGCGCAATGCGTCGCTGACGTGGGTGCTATTCGGCGATCTGGATTGCCCGCACACGCGCCGCGCTTGGCGAGCGCTGGAGGTTGCCAAGCTGACGTACGGAGACGACTTGCGGATCGTGTTCCGACACCGTCCGTTGCGCGAGCATCCGAATGCCTTGGACGCCGCGCGCGTGCTGGCAGGGCTTTCGCGAGAGCGTGGGTCGCTTGCGTTCTTCGACGTGCTGCACCGCATCTCGCGAGACGAGGCGAGCTTGACCGCCGAACATTTGCAAGAGGTGCTGAGCGCGGCCGGTTACGGCAGCTCGAAGCTGTCCGAGTTGGCCGCTGCGGGCGACTCCGCGGTGCGCGCGGACATGCAGCTTGCCGGGCAATTCGCGGTGAAATCTACGCCTTTTTCGTTCCTCAACGGGCAGCCCGTGGACGGCGAGCGCGCGCCCGCCGAGCTCGAACGGCTGTTGCTCGACGAGCGGCGCTCGGCGACTTGGAGTCTGGCTGCAGGCGTAGCGCCGGCCGTGCTGTACGGCGCGCGGACTAGCAGCAATCTGATTGGTGTCGGTGAGCAGGCCGCGTCGCGCGTGTGCGCGCCGCTCGGCTCTTCGCCGGCGCGGGGCCCCGCCGACGCGCTAGTGACCGTGGTCGAGTTCTCGGATTTCGAGTGCCCGTTTTGTAAGCAAGCCGAGCCCACGCTGCGCAAGCTGCTCGACCGCTATCCGCGCGACGTGCGCCTGGTTTGGAAAAACTATCCGCTGCCTCAACACAAGAACGCCCGCTTGCTGGCGAACTTTGCGGCCGAGGCCAGCGCGCGCGGCTCGAGCGTCGGTTTCTGGGCGGTGCACGATGCGCTGTTTCTGCACCAAGAAGCGCTCGACGACAACGCGCTCGGCGAGCTCGCGGGCAAGGCCGGCTTGGACGGCGCGTTGCTCTTGATCTCCGCGCACGCTGGCGTCCACGACGCGGCAATTCACGCCGATATTGCGCTTGGCCAGAAGCTCGGGGTGAAGGGCACGCCCACGTTCTTCGTCAACGGCAGGCGCGAGCAAGGCGCACTGGCGCTCGATCAATTCGAAGCGCTGGTTCAAGAAGAGCTGAAGAGCGCCCAGCGCATCGTGGCGCGCGGCGTCGCGCGCAAAGACGTGTACGGGCTCGTCTGCGAGTGAGAGCGAGAAGTTTGGGGTTGGAGCGGGAGCCGTGCTCCCGACTACAGCCGGACTTCGACGTGATTGCGGCGGCGAAGTCCGTCGAGCCACGAGCGTCGCGCCTGGTTCATCTTGTCCATGTATACGCGGTCGCCGAGCTCGCGGCGCGCATCGTCGAACGGCGGCAGCTGTGAGGCGTCGCGCGAGTTCACCCGCACGATCACGAACGAGTCGTCCATCCGCACGGGCGGGGACGACTCCCCTACCTCGAGCGCCGTCGACGCGCGAGCCACGCTTGCGGGCAGCTCGGCGAGCTTCGTTTGCGACAATTGGCCGCCGCTGTCGCGCGTGCTGCGATCCTGCGAGAACTGTCGCGCCAAGGTCGCGAAATCCTGACTGCGCGCGGCTTCCGCGACGCGCTCGGCGAGCGCCCGGCCGGAGCCGTCGGCGCCCGCCGGAATGCGGATGTAGGCGACGTGTAGCTCGAGGCGCTGGCGCTCTTCGATGACCAGCTTGTGATAGGCGAGCTTCAGGTCATCGTCGGTGACGCGGATGCGCCCTTGCAGCCGTACGTTGACGAGCTTGGCCTGAAGTAGCTGACGGCGCAGCTCGTCGCGGTACTGAGCTTCGTTGACGCCGGTGCGCGCAGCCTCAGAAAGCAGCTTCTGCGTCGTGATCTGATTCTGCTGCGCGACACGAGCGATCGCTTCGTCAATCTCTTTGCTGGTGATCGTGATCTTGGCCTGGATGGCGGCACGCTCCTCCAGCTCTTCGTCGACGATCTTGTCGAGCACGCCTTTGTAGACTTGCGAGATGGCCGCGCTGCGCTGCGCGCCCGGCTGCACGGTTTGCGTGACTTGGACCAAGAACGGTTGAGCGCGCGTCTTCAGGTCGCTGAGCAGGATCGCACGGTCGCCGATCACGGCCACCACGCGTTCGACGACGGTGGCATGTGCTGAGCGGTCGGCTAGCGCCAGCGCGGCGCAGGCGATCAGGAGAGCGGCCCAAGGGCGGGTGAGAGGAGGCAGGCGGCGACGCACCCGGAGCTTCTAGCACTGCACCGGAAAACGGGTCCACCGCGCTTGACCGAGCCTGAATAAACCGGGAAAATCCCAGCATGGGGAACCTGTCCTGGGCTTGTTTGGGCGTCTGCGCAACGACAGTGTGCGGTCTGGCGGCTGCGCAATCCTCCGCTCCGACGGCCTCCGCTCATGCGGCGCCCCTCGCTTCAGCGGCATTTCCGCCAGCGGCAGCGTCGACGGCGCCGCTACCTCCACCCCCCGCGCCTCCGGCGTCGTCTGCTTCGGCTTCGGCGGTCGCGCCTGCGCCCGTTGCTCCGGCGCCCGCGGCGGTTCCGGCGCCTTTGCCCGCTGCTCCAGCGCCGCCGCCGGGGGCCTCTCCGGCGCCGTATCCTGGGTATCCGCCGCCTCTGCCGTACGGCTACTACTACCCGCCGCCGTTACCGCCGCCGCCGCCCAAGCCACGCTTCCCCGACGACGCGGCGGTCATGAGCTCACCGTTCCTCGACGCCATCGTCGGCGGCGTATCTTGGAAAAACCGCATTTCACAACCGCTGAATGTTGGCGCTCAGGCAGGCGTGTATCTCGGCGGGCTCGTGCGTCTAGTAGCGCGCGCTGCTGTACCCGCGAGCGACGGGACCGACCAGCCCGGGTTCGATTCGTCGTTCGACTCGAGCGGCTACCAGCGTCGCGCCTCCGACACGCCGGCACTGCTGTACGGAGCGAGCGCGGGCGTCGTGGTCCACAGTACGCCCTACTTCGCGCTGGCGCCGGGTCTGGCTTTCGCGCGCACCGACGTCTCCGATTTCGGCACGATGGTCGCGGCCTCCGCGCCGTTCGACTGGGTGATGCCGAGCGGCTTACGAATGGGCTTCGAAGTCGAGCTCGGGCAAGCCTTCGGCGGCCGCTATCGCTACGCTTGCCAGGACACCACGGGCTCGCTGTGCGGGGGCCCGCCGCAGATCACGCGCTCTCGCCCGTCAGGAACCGCATTTTTCATGCAGTTTCAGATCGGGTTCGGCTTCAACCACCCCGCGCCGCTGCCGCCCGTGGCCGCTCCCTCAGCAGCGCCCCGCTAGCGCGTCATGTGCGCGGCGTCCGCGGTGGTGACGAAGAAGTTACGCGGCCAATGCCGGTAGTAACTCACACGCAGCACAGGCGTGCCGTCGTCGTGGTCGACCTCGTCGCTCAGCTTGCCGATCACCCGCAAGAGGGAACCCTTGCCGACGCTGTACTGACCGACGTCGTCTTCGCTGGCTAGCTTCAGGTTGGCGTGCAGCGTGGCGTGCTCGTGCTCGCTGACGGTGACGCGGCAGGTGTCTTCGTCGAAGTCATCACATAGGTTGCGGTCGCTCAGCGTGCGCATGCTGAGCGTGAGGTACGCGCCGCCGTCTTTGGCGGGCGCACGGTTCTTCACCACCGCAAACAGGCTGATCGTGGCCTTCTTCCAATCGTCTTTGTCGCGCTCGGCCATCACCGGGTCGTATTCGCGCGCCCCGTCTGCGGCTTTGTCCTCCGCGCTGAGCGGCTGATAGCTGCGGCTATAGCCGTACTGGCCCGCCGAGTGACAACCGAACAGGGATAACGCCAGCACCGACGACAAGACCGTGGAACGCATGACGCCGTCGACTATCACGCCGCGCCCCAATAATCACGCGCCGCCAACAGCCTTGTCCGGGATTTCGGCGGCGAGCTTTGGCAGAGGGCCATATTTGCCCTTCGCAAAAACAGCAGTAATAAGCGGCATGCCTCACCCCGAGCTCCTGCTGCGCGCCCGGCTCAAGTCCGCGCTCGCGCGTGCCTTCGGCGCCGAACATCAGGACACCGATCCGCTGCTGCGTCGCTCCGACCGTGCCGACTACCAGGTCAACGTGGCGATGAGCCTGGGCAAGTCGCTCCGTCGTCCGCCGCGTGAGGTCGCCCAAGCGCTGCTCGCCGAGCTCGATTTGAGCGACTTGTGTATCGAAGGCGGCATCGAGGTCGCCGGACCCGGCTTCATTAACTTGAAGCTGCGCGACGACGCGCTCTCGCAAGCGCTCACGGAGCTGCTCACGCAAGCCGACCTCGGCGTGCCCAAGGCGGAAGCTCGCGATGTGTGCGTGGTCGACTACGGCTCTCCGAATATCGCCAAGGAGATGCACGTCGGACATCTCCGCTCGTCGATCATCGGCGACACCTTGTGCCGCGTGCTCGAGTTTCGCGGCCACGCCGTGATTCGCCAAAATCACATCGGGGACTGGGGCACGCCGTTCGGCATGTTGATCGAGCAACTGGTCGATTTACAGCAAGAGGGCAGTGCCGGTGGCTTGGATCCGAGCCTGCTCAGTAATTTTTATCGCGCCGCGCGCGTCAAATTCGACACCGATCCGGGCTTTGCCGACCGAGCTCGAGCGCGTGTGGTGTCGCTGCAAGCCGGCGACCCCGAGACGCTCGCGCTGTGGCAGCAGTTCGTGGACAGTTCGAAGCGCTACATGGCGGCCGTCTTCGAGCGCCTGGGCGTGCAGTTGCTGGACGGGGACGTGCGCGGTGAGAGCTTCTTCAATCCGAAATTGGCCGAAATCGCGGCTGATCTGCAAAACCGCGGCATCGCCGTCGTCAATGAGGGCGCACTGTGCGTGTTCGCGCCGGGCTTTGTCGGCCGCGAGGGCGAGCCGCTACCGCTGATCGTGCAGAAGAAGGATGGCGGCTTCGGTTACGGCGCGACTGACCTGGCCGCGCTGCGCTTTCGGCACGAAGATTTGGGCGGTACACGGCTGCTTTACGTGGTCGGTTCGCCGCAGCAGCAGCACCTGGCCATGGTGTTCGAGGTCGCCAAAATGGCCGGCTGGCTTGCGGCACCGGTACGCGCCGAGCATGTCGCATTCGGTTCGATTTTGGGAGACGACCGCAAGATGCTCAAATCGCGTAGCGGTGAGAACATCAAACTGATTGAGCTGCTCGACGAAGCCGTCGAGCGCGCGCACCAAGCGGTGCTCGAGAAGAACCCTGATCTGCCCGAGGCCGAGCGCCTGCAGGTGGCACGTCAAGTCGGCATTGGCGCGGTCAAGTACGCCGACTTGAGCAGCGATCGCATCAAGGATTACGTCTTCGATTGGAAGCGCATGGTCGCCTTCGAAGGCAACACGGGCGGCTACCTGCAATACGCGCACGCGCGCATTCAGTCGATTTTGCGCAAAGCTGCCAGTGACGGTGGCGCGAACGCGGGTCCGCTGTTGATTGCGGCTCCCGCCGAGCACGCCTTGGCGCTCGAGCTATTGTCCTTCGGCCGCGCTTTGGTCGAGGTCGAAGTTACGCTGGAGCCGCACAAATTGTGCGGCTACCTGTACGCGCTGGCCTCCAGCTTCTCGAGCTTCTTCGATGCTTGCCCAGTGCTCAAGTCAGAGGCACACGAGCGCGGCTCGCGCCTCACTTTGTGTGAGCTCACCGCGCGCACGCTCGCGACCGGCCTCAACTTGCTCGGGATCGAAGCGCCGCAGCGGATGTGACGCCGCGTTCACGCAGCGTGCGGCGCAGCACGCGCAGGCCGAGCTCGAGCGCCAAGAGCGCGAGTGCGACGAAGCCGAGCTCCGGCGAAGCGTCCACGCTGCCGGCGTTGCCAGCGGCGCGAGCTTGAGCCGCGTTGCCGGGCGGCTTCTGTGACAGAGCCGTGATTTCGAGCGGATCGAGGGTCACGATGCGCTCCTCGTGTTGGTCGTCGATGCGCACTGCGTAGCGGCCAGCCAGAGCCGGAGTGGCAGCTTTCTGTGAGCCACCGCTGGGCGCGCTGCGCTCGTGCACTGCTAGCGGCCCGCGCGGTCCGTCGATCGCGACGCTCGCGCCGAGCGGAAATTGCCAGTCGCTGCCGGCGACACTCTGCGTTGCGCCGTGCCTCGTGCGCGCTTCGTTCAAGAAATGATCGAGCAGTGCCAAGAATGCCGGGCGCAGCGGGAAGTTGCTGTGCTCGACCGAGGTCGAGAGCGCGACCGTGAACAGCGCGCCGCGGCCCAGCGCACGCTCGGTGAGGAACGGCTGATGATCGGAAAAAGTGGCTAAAATGCGGGCCCCCAGCAGGTCCGTCGTGGACAGCCCGGCGCGGCCGCGCAGTGCAAGATCGTGCAAGCTCGCGGCCTCCGGCCCGAGCCACGCGAGCGAGCCTTCGTCGATGTCCGAGGGCGTCTGAGTTTCCCAATGCACGGCTCCGTGCACGAACGGCTCGAGCGTGGCGCCGAGCGGCGTCTGCTCGGCGCGCGGGCCCAGGAACGCCACCGCGACGCCCCCTTGCTCGACGAACGCGACGAGCGCGCCGCGCGCCTCCGGGGTGATGCCACCAGGGTCGTCCAGGAGCAGCAGCGCGTTGCCGCGGAACTCATTCGGGTCGTCGGGCAGCAGCGCGATCGGGTGCAGCGCGGCGTTGCTATCCAGAGCGTTCAAGGCTTGCTCGAGCACCGGTGGCCCGCCGGTCTCGGCTGAGGCATTGCTGGTATCGGCTGCCACCAGCACGCCGAGCGCGGCTGATTCTGCGGCGACCGGGGCGCGGTCGTCACTCTGCAGCGCATCTCCGCCGGTCAGTTGTAGCTCGGGGTGCTCGAGCTTCGCGGCGCTGTCGAGGCCGAGTTCCTGCACCCCTGCGCGCACCGCGAGCGGCACCGGCTGCATGCCCTTGGCGTCGACCAGAGTCAGCGCGCGGCCCGCCGCGGCCGCGGGCGACGTGCAGGCCACGTGCGCCGAAATTCGATGCCCGCGTAGCTCGGCGCTGTAAATTCCGCAATTTTCTAGCGGTTTTGTCAGCTCCGGGACTGGCGCCCAAAGCGCGGGCTCGCCTTCGGGAAGCGCGTCGCCCGCCAGGTCGCTGAGCATGACCACGCGCTTGTCGTGGTGCGAGAGGCTCGCGATGCTGGTTCTCGCCAAGCCGACCGCCGTGTCCAAGTCCGTGCTGCGATCGCTCTCGCTGAGCTCGTTCAGGGAGCGCCGAGCGGCGTTCAGATCCGTGGTTGCCGCCAGCGCGAGCCGCGCCGGTTTGCCCGCGAGCACGATGGCAATCGCGTCTCCTTCGCGGGCCGAAGCCAAGAGCTCGCGCGCGGCTCGCGTGGCGCGCTGCCAGCGCTGACCGTCTGCGCCCTGCGCGCGCATACTGTGCGAATCGTCGATCACCAGAGCGAACGCGACCGACGCGCCGGCGCTGCGCGAGAGCGACAAGCGCGAGCAGCGCACGAATGGAGTGGCGCCGATCACGGCCAGGCACAAGATGAGCAAGCCGCGGATTGCCAGGAGCGCACGGTCTTCCAGAGTGGCTCGCTCGCGCGCCACTGAGCGCGCTTGGGGCACGAGCGAAGTCGGCGGGAAGGCGCGTTCGCGTGCTTTGCCTCGGCGTAGCAAATGCGCCGCGATCGGCATGCCGATCAGCAGACCGACGCCCAGCGCAGCAAGAACCAGAAAGCTCATCGGTAGCCTGCCAGCGCATCGAGCACTTTTCGTACGGCTTTTATCGGGTCATCGGCCGTGCTCAGCGGGACGAGCGAGCCACCGCGGTTCAAGAGCCGCTCCGACCAGCCCTGCGTTTGAGCCTCCAGCGCGGCCAGGTAGCGCGGGCGCGCGGCGGCCGCGTCGGTCTCGACCTTCGCTTCGCCTTCCATGGCGCGTAAGTGGAGCGGGCCGCTGAACGGGAAGCTGAGCTCGTCCGGATCGAGCACCCGCGCGACGGCGAGCGTTTTGCCTCGGACGCCGAGCGAGCTCAGCGCATGCTCGGCGCCGCTTGGAAGGTCTAGCAGATCACTTAGCACGACCACACTGGCGCCGCGCAACGCGCGCCGTTCGACGCGCGCCACCGCACGCTCGAGCGCGGGCAGATCGCCGTGCAAATCCGCGCTCGGTTGGGCCGTTTCGAGCGCGCCGACGACGCGCTCGAACGCCTCACGACCGCCGGCCGTCGCCAGCTCCACCGTGCGTTCGCCGCCGAACCAGTCGAGTGAGACGCGGTCTCCCGAAGCAAGCGCGATTTTGCACAGCGCTGCGGCTATCAGCGCGGCAAATGCGTATTTTGCGCCGGGCGCGCTGTCGCTCTTGTAGCTCATCGAAGCGCTAGCATCGACCAACAGGCACAGCGTGCGGTCGGTCTCGGTTTCGAATTGACGCACCAGCAGCTCGCCGTGGCGGAGCAGTGCGTGGCGATCGATGAAGCGTAAATCGTCCCCCGGCACGTAGCTGCGGTGGCCGCCAAATTCGATGCCGGCACCGCGCCGCCGACTGCGGTGCCCGCCTGCGTACACGCCGTCGGCCACGCTTTTGGCGCGCAGGCGTAACGGCGCAAGCTTGCCCCAATCCAGCGCCTGGCGGAGCGCGCTCACCTGCCTCCGCGCGCGCACGCCGCAATGATCTTCGGGCTCAGCTCGACGGGATCGAGCGTGGCGTGCTTGTCACGCTTGCGCCACTCGGTACAAGCTTGAGTGGCGAGGCCGGTAGCGTCGAGGGCGACGTAGGCTTCCAATAGCTGACGGTTTACGATCGCCTGCTCGGGCTCGGTGAGCGCGCCGGAGGCCAAAAATCGGCTGCCACGGCTGGCCGCGTCCACATAGCGCCCGCCCTTCACGTCCGCGATCAGCGCCGGGATTTCTTGCGAGACTTTGCGTTGCGCGTCGCGCACGCCGCCCATGGCTTCGGAACACGTGCTGCCTGCCGACTCTTGCGCAGCCTTCTTGCCTTGATCGCTCAGCGGCAGATCAGTGAGCGGTACGAGCACGACGTCGTTCGGCTCGATTTTATGGCCGTTCAGGCCGTTGTAGCGGTCGAGCACCCAAGCCTTGTTCATGTCGCCGTAGTATTTGAAGGCGATCGTGACCAAGGTCTCGTTGCTGCCCGAGACAAGCACGCGCAAATTGTACGGCACAATCAGCTCTGCACCCTCTTCCGGTGTGAGCCAAGGGTTCGAGCCGTTGGCGATCGACAGCACGTCCGAGCGGTTTCCGGCACCGAGCAGCTCGGCGGCGAGCGCTTCCCAAGTGTCACCGTGTTTGACGGTACGGTGGCCGACCGAAGGCACTTCGAGCCGCATGCCTTTTACGATCGGTGAGCCGCCCTCCAAACCGAGCAGGTTGGCGTCGACCAAGAACTTTTCGTATTGGATCTTGCCGTAATACTTCTCGGCGATAGACGCGAGCGTGTCCCCTTGCACGACCACGTGCGTGAAGGCGTTGGCGGTGTGCGGAGCCGTACCCAGGCCGAGGGCGACGAGCAAGGCCAGACCGGTAGGAAGGCTCTTCATGGCGAGCGGGAGCTTAGCTCAAACCGTGCGAAGTGGATCTGCGTCGCACGCTGAAACCAGCACCTGAAGCTCGCCCGCCGAAAGCTCAGTGATGCGCTGTGCGAGCTCCGGCAGAAAGCCGCGCTCGGTGTGCGTGTGCTCGGCCAGTATTACGCTGGAGCCAGCCCTGGCCTTGGCGAGCACGTCGTGGTGACGCATCTCGCCCGTCACGAACAAATCCACCCCGCAAACATTTTCGAACAGGCTGCCGCCCGAGCCCGCGCACAGCGCCACGCGCGACAGCTGGCTTTCGTCAGTGTGAGCCTCGGCTCGCGCCAGCCGAAGCGAGCCGACGCCGAGGTGCGCTTTCAAGCGAGCTACCGCTTCGCCGAGCGTGACCGCTGATTCGAGCTCGAGCAGGCGCCCCGCGCCGGCGTTGGGGTGATTCGGAGGGCTTACCAGCGGGTACACATCCCAAGCGGGCTCTTCGTACGGATGGTGCGCGGCGATCACGCGCGCGAGGTCTTTGACGGCGCTTCCGGGGCAGCGCATCTCGAGCCGAGCTTCGGCCACGAATTCGAGCTGACCGCGCTCGCCCAGCGCGGGCGAGGCCTCGTCGTTGCCGAGGAACGAACCTTGCCCGTCGAGCTCGTAGCTGCACTCGGAATAGTTGCCGATGACGCCCAGGCCGAGCTCACGCGAAAGCGCGCCGCGCAGCGCGGCGAGATGAGAGCGCGGCACGAACACCACGAGCTTGAATTCCGCGCTGGCTCGCTTGCTGGCGTGTAGGGCGAGCGGCGTGCAGCGACCTGGGCCAACGCCGCGCGCCAGCCAATCGTTGACGCCATTCGGGGTGGCGTCGAGCGCGGTGTGTGGCGAGTACACAGGAACCCCCGCTTCAAGCGCACGCACCAACACGCGTTCCGCGTGCGCCGAGGCTCGCAAGCGCGTCAGGCCACGGAAGATTGGCGGATGGTAAGCGAGCACGAAGTCCGCGCCGACCTCGAGCGCTTCAGCGAGGACGCCTTCGCTGAGATCGATGCACAAAAATAGCCGACTCACGTCACGTTGCGCGGCCCGGCTGGGCTCCACGAGCAGGCCCACGTTGTCCCAATCCTCAGCCAAATCGAGCGGCGCGATGCGCTCAAGCAGCTCCAGCACGGACGACAGCGTTCGACTCATTGTCCGCAGCATAGCCCGCAGCGTCGTGCCTGGTTGCGAGAATTCCGGCTACACTCCAGGGCCGTGCATTTGCGGTCGATCTACGCTGACGCGTGAGCTCAGTCACCGAAGCGGATGTTCGCGGACGACGACTGCGCGGTGCGCTGACGCGCCGCCGACTGCGGATACTCGGAGAGCAAGCCGACGATCGGGATAGCGCTCAGCAAGCGTTCGAGCTCACGCGCAGAGGGCGGACGCTCGGCAGCGCGCTTCCTCAAACAGAGCATGACGGCCGCGTCCAGCGCCTCGGGGATGTCGAGATCGGGTCGCGCCACGCGCATCGGGCGCGGGATTTCGCGCTGGTGCAATTCCAACAACTCTCGACGATTGCGACCGCGAATCGGTAGATCGCCGGTTAGGGCTTCGTACATCAGCACGCCGAACGCATACAGATCCGTACGCGGATCGACCGGCGCGCCAATGCACTGTTCCGGCGCCATGTATTCCGGAGTGCCGAGCGTGTAGCCGTCTTGCGTCAACGACTCGGCCTCACCCAGCTTGCTCATGCCGAAATCGAGCACTTTGATGCTGTTATCTTCACAGATGAAAATGTTGCCGGGCTTGAGATCGCGATGCACGATGCCGAGCGCGTGCGCCGCACTGAGCGCATGGCAGACCTGGATGAACGTCGGGATCGCAAAGCCTGGAGCGATCGGCCCCTGCGACTTCAAGCGCTGCGCCAGGCTCATGCCATGCAGCAGCTCCATCACGACGTAGATTGAGCCGTCCGGCATCTGATCCAGATCGATCGTGCGAACGACGTTGGGCTGCTCGATGGAGCCTTGCACACGCGCTTCACGGCGCAGACGCGCGATCTCGGACGCGTCCACCGCGGCTGCGCCGCGTAGCACTTTGATGGCCACCTTGGCGCCGATGCCCATGTGCTCGGCCGCGTACACCGCGCCGATGCCGCCCGAGCCGATGCGGTGCAAAATGCGGTATTTGCCGCCTAAAGTCTCGCCGGCCAAATCCCCGGCGGCTTCTCGGAACTGGCCGCGTGCTTCCAGCCCGCGTTCCAGCGCTGCGATTCGGTTCTTCTCGAATACGCGCAAGGTGCGCTCTTCTTCGACGCGCTCGCTGAGGCGGCCAACGGCGCCACCCAGGGTCGCGCCGACCAATGTGGCGATACCTGCAGCGAGGATGCTACCCGAGGCCAGCACCGACGCGCCGCAGGTAACTCCGCCGAGCGCCGTGCCCAGCGCGACGCGATGCCGGCGTGGCGCGTGCCAACGCACGCGATAGCGACACTCGGTACCGCCCTTGGCCAGGCATACGTCGTGCTCGATAGTGGCTTCGCCCAAGCCCCAAATACGCGGCACGCTGGCGAGCTCCGCGCGCCGAAGCAGACACAGCAGAGGATCGCTCTGGTCGGCGTCCAGCTCGGGCCGCGGGCGATACACGAGCTCGGCCTTGCCGTGCTCCGAGTGCTCGAGCTCGTACGAGCCGATGCGTGTCGACTCGGCCGAGTTGGCAGCCAGGTAGCGATACGCGTCTTCCGGCAAGGACGCCACGCGCAGCAAGCGCACATAGGCGCCCAGCGTTTCCGGGTGAGTCATCCAAGTACCGCGGCTGGCCAGCGCGGCTTCGCCGAGCGCGGCGTTCAACGCGGCCAGCGTACGGCGCGCGGCGGCCACCGACAGCCAGGCCGAGTCGTCGTCTACGAGAGTCGGGGGAACGCCGACAGTGGCGAGCAGGGCGCGTACCGCAGCGTCACCGCGTTCGTCACGCAGCCGTAGCAAATACGGCTTGAGCAACGTGATGCGCAGCTCTTCGCGCCCTGCGCCCGAAGGCGGCAGCGTGCGCTGGGCACGAACGGCCCGAGTCGAGCTGTTCAGGCTCGGCCCCCAGGCGTTCTCGATGGCGGGTGCCGCATGACGTTTTGAGATCGTATCACCCAGTCCCTGTTGCCGCTGTCCGGTTACTCGAAGAGACTAACGGCCGCCGGGCCCCGTGGCAGTAGCCCGAAAGCCTGCCCGAGCCGCTTTCTTCGCCTTGTACGGTGTTGCGGCAATGTGCGCGACGGCCGCTTGGCCGCGGCGCGGCGCCCTGCGCCTACCCCCGGTGTCTTACCGGTTTGCTGAACGGGCGCGGAGCTTTACGAGCGCCAGGACTTGGCACACTCTGCGCGCTACGGCCGCGGCGACAGAGCTCGCGAGCCATGAGGAAGAGGCGATCATGCAGCTCGGAATGGTAGGTCTCGGTCGGATGGGCGCGAACATGGTCCGGCGCTTGATGGATAACGGCCATCAATGCGTTGTCTTCGACGTGTTCGCGGATAGCGTTACGAAGCTCGCGACGGAAGGCGCCACCGGCGGCAGCAGCCTGGCGGATTTCGTTCAGAAGCTGTCCACGCCGCGCGCGGTGTGGCTGATGGTCCCGGCCGCCCACGTCGATTCCACAATCCACCAGCTGATCGAGCTGCTCGAGCCGGGTGACATCATCATCGACGGTGGCAATTCCCACTACCAAGACGACATTCGGCGCGCCCAAGAGATCGCGCCGAAGCAGATCCACTACGTGGACGTCGGCACCAGCGGCGGCGTATGGGGTCGTGAGCGCGGTTACTGTCAGATGATCGGCGGCGAGCCCAGCGTCGTAGGGCGCCTCGATCCCATCTTTCGAACCTTGGCGCCCAGTATCGACAGCGCGCCGCGCACGGTAGGCCGACCGGAGGGCAAGGGCACGGCGGAGCATGGCTACCTGCACTGCGGCCCGGTCGGCGCGGGCCACTTCGTGAAGATGATTCACAACGGCATCGAGTACGGCATCATGGCCGCGTACGCTGAAGGCTTGAATATTTTGCACCACGCGAACGCCGGCAAAGGCGTGCGCGCAAACGATGCCGAGACCAGCCCGCTGCAGCACCCCGAGCACTACCAATACGACATGGATCTGGGCGAGATCAGCGAGCTCTGGCGACGCGGCAGCGTGATCAGCTCCTGGCTGCTCGATCTCACGGCGGCAGCCTTCGCCAAGAGCCCAGGCCTCGCCGAATACTCGGGTCGCGTTGCGGACTCCGGGGAAGGGCGCTGGACAATTCAAGCCGCGGTCGACGAAGGCGTGCCCGCACACGTGCTCACCGCGTCGGTCTACGATCGCTTTGCCTCGCGCGGCGAAGCCGATTTCTCGAACAAGATCTTGTCGGCGATGCGCTTCGGTTTCGGCGGCCATCTGGAAAAGGCGAAGTGAGTCATGGGCGAAGTGAATAGCGACGCATTCGTATTGTTCGGCGCGACCGGCGATCTCGCGTTCAAGAAGATCTTCCCGGCGCTGCACTCGATGATCAAGCGTGGCCACGTCACGGGCACGATCTTGGGCGTGTCGCGCGGCGGGTCGAGCTTGGAAAAGCTGAAAGAGCGCGCGAAAGAGAGCATCCAGGAGTACGGCGGCGGCGTGGACGAAGCGGCGTTCAACACGCTGTGCACGAATTTGCGTTACGTCGACGGTGACTACCGCACCCCCGAGCTGTTCGCGAAAATTCGTGAAGCGCTTGGCGGGGCGAAGCACCCGCTATTTTACTTGTCGATTCCGCCCAGCGTGTTCCCGGAGGTCGTGGAGCTTCTCGGCTCGACGGGCTGTTCGAACGGCGCGCGCGTGGTGGTCGAGAAGCCCTTTGGTCGTGACCTGGCTTCGGCCAAGGTCTTGAACGACACGCTGCACCGTGTCTTCGGCGAGCCGGCGATTTTCCGCATCGATCACTTCCTCGGCAAAGAGCCGGTGCAGAATCTGCTCTACTTTCGCTTCGCCAACTCACTCTTCGAGCCGATCTGGAATCGCAACTACGTGGCCAGCGTGCAGGTCACCATGGCCGAGCAATTCGGTGTGTCGGGTCGCGGTCGCTTCTACGAAGAAGCCGGCGCGATTCGCGACGTGGTGCAAAATCATTTACTGGAAGTGGTCGCCTTCTTGGCCATGGAGCCGCCACCGGCCGGCGATCGCGAAGCGCTGCGCGACGAGAAGACCAAGATCTTCAAAGCGATTCGGCCGCTCACGCCGGATCACATCGTGCGCGGTCAGTTCCGCGGCTATCGCACGGAGGAGGGCGTCGCCAAGGACTCCACGGTCGAGACGTTCGCGGCGCTGCGCCTGGACATCGATTCGTGGCGTTGGGCGGGCGTGCCATTCTACGTGCGCACCGGCAAGAATTTGCCGGTGACCGCGACCGAGGTGATGGTCGAATTTCATCGCCCGCCGCACCAAGTGTTCTCGGAGCCGCTGGCCGAGCGCGCGAACTACGTGCGCTTCCGCCTGGGTCCGGATTTCGCGATCGCGATCGGCGCGCGCGCCAAGCATCCGGGCGAAGCGATGTCCGGCGACAACGTGGAGCTCTACTTGTCGAACCAAACCGCAACCGAGATGGGCGCCTACGAGCGCCTGATCGGTGACGCCATGAAAGGCGACGCGAACTTGTTCGCGCGTGAGGACGGCGTGATTGCAGCTTGGAAGATCGTCGAACCGATCTTGGGCAACGCAGCGCCGATCTACGAATACGAGAAGGGGACCTGGGGCCCCGGAGACGCGAATCGCTTGCTCGCCCCCGGCAGCCGTTGGCACGATCCGGCGAAGACTCCGCCCAAGACCTGAGAGCTCAGGGCACGAGCCCTTTCACGGTCACGGGCGCTGTGTCGGAGCATGCCTTCGGCAGCGCCCGGCCGCTCCGTACACTGGGCCATGAAAATTGCGCCGTGCGCGGTCTGCGCTGGCATTATTGGCTGAATCGCGAGCTGGGCGCTGCGCCTCGAGCTCTCTCGCTGGCGCCGGCGCGGTATTGCGCTATATTTT
>OLLW01000230.1_pt1 | contig 16728 bp, 6 predicted proteins | sample 1604611 | NCBI WGS metagenome assembly OLLW01 (sample SAMEA104055725, study PRJEB20765) | soil metagenome | biome: Arctic tundra; feature: Polygonal ground; material: soil | place: USA | collected 2011-09 | depth 0-0.5 m | reverse complement strand
GACGAACCGCCGGGCAAGAGCCTGCTCACGATCGTCAACGGTGTGGTCGACGCGCGAAGCGTCGTGCTCTGCTTCGCCAAGCTGGACAGCAGCGGAGGGGTTACACCCTTCGGCGAGCCACTGACCCAGGCACCGTTCGAGTACGCACAAAACCTAGTGCTCACTGACGTGACTGGCGCAAAGCTCGACACGGACACGCTCGAGCCACTGCTGATCGCCGGCGAGCTCGATTTAGTCGCGGGTTTGAGTTGCGAAGACGCCGTGGCGCGCGCCCAAGATGAAGTAGCGAGCGCTATCGACGCAAACACGCGCGCCAGTGAAGCCGCGCATGCCGGTGCTGGCGGGGAAGGCGGCGCCGCGGACGGAGCCGGCGCGGGCGGGGAGGGCGGCGTGCCTTCCTACGAAGTGCGCTCGCGCCTCCGGATTGGTAATTTGCCTGCAATTCCGGCAGGAACGCTGAGTGCCGGTCGCAGCATCTTGTACGTCGCCACCGGCTGCATCGGCGGCGCGACGTACAACGCCGCCAAGTCCGACGAATACTGCGGCGAAGCGTACAGTGAACAGCAGCCGACGCTGTCCGGCGTCCTGGTCTCGCTCTCGCGCCGCGTGCAGGTCGGCGAAACGGGCATGCAATTCGTGCACGCCTCGCTGGCAACACCGCCGACCGACGTCAGCTCGCGTCCGCCGTTGCCGGCTACGGATTCGAGCATCCAAATCGCGACCGCTGTGATCGAAGGTCAGGCCTCGCCGCACTCTGCGCTGCTCACGCACAGCGCGCTCGAGTACGGTAGCGCCCACTCCTACACCGTCGAAATCTCGGCTCAAGGCAGCCCGGCCGTGGACGAAAGTTGGGTGGACGTGCTGGCGCGCGGCGGCGTCAAAGCGCTACAGGACGGCAACACGTACGCGCTCGTGCTGCTCGGTCCTCGCGTGGATCACGCCGAGGCAACGCCGCTCTGGAACCCGTCCGCGGTGACGGTGATCCCGGTCGACCCGCCGTAAATGCGCCAAAACGAGGCTAGTGGTACAGGGATACCTCGGCGAGCTTGGCTCGCGCATCATTGATGTGCGGGCTGTTCGGAAAGCGACGAATGAACGCGCGTAGCGTGTTTTTTGCGTCGTTCCAGGCTTGAATCGCCAGCTCCGCCTCGGCAAGCTGCAGCGTTGCCTCGTCCATCACCTCTTTGTCGGCGGACGCTTCGGACAGCTGCATCAAAATTGGAATCGCGTCGCGGTGCAGGCCAAGCTGAATCAGCGCGCGTGAGAGTTGCAGGTTGGCTTGTGGGCTGTGCGCCGCGTCGCTCTTGTACTTGAGCGACTCGCGGAAGGCTTGCTGCGCTTCGTGCCAGCGAGCCATGCGAATGTGATCGACGCCCGTCTGATATGCAATTAGCGAGAGCTCGTTCTTGGCGCGCTCCACGGCAGCGTCGAACACGGCACGCTCGGTGGGGGTGAGGTCGAGCTTCACCACGTCCGGGTAGGCTGCGATCAGCTCTTGGCGCTTACTCTGCACGATCAGCTGGTAAAACTCGCCGGCTTGGCGGCTGGCGCGCTTCTGCGCTTCTTCACGCTCCTGATCGACCTTGATGTCCTTCTGCACCGCCTCGAGCTGATCGCGAGTCTCTTTGTTCTCGCCTTTCACGGTCTCGATGCGAATGTCCCAGGTCAGCTTCACGAACACCAGAAGGACGGCGATCGTGACCACGTATGCGGTCGCGCTGTTGAGCACGACTTTGCGCTCGGCGCCCTGCTGTCGTTTGGAGATACTCTTTAGATCGGCGGCCAGCGCGTTGACCAAATTGTTGGTCTTGATGGTGAGCGCGCGGCTCTCCACGATCTCGCGTTTGATCTCCTCGATCTCGTACTCGTTCATCGCGCCCGGTCTTCAGTATCGCTCTGAGGCTGGCCGAGCAAGCGCTCGGTCATCGGGGGTCTCACCCCCGCCCCGCCGAAATGCCCCCCTGCGGGGATCACGAAGCGTGTAATTCAGCGCGCACCCGGAGTTTGGGGCCCCTGCCCCAAACGCGCTCGCGACGGCCAAAAAGCCGCTCCAAGCCTGCGGAAAGCCGTTTCTGGCTTGAACGGGGGTCGATCCCTGGGTAGAGCGAGGCGGGCGACGGAAGCCAAGAACAGGCTGCCGGCCAATTTCTCGAGGAAAGTATGGACACTAGCGACATCCGTAAGGGCCTGAAGTTCATGATGGACGGCAACCCGTACGTCGTCACCGATTTCCAGTTCGTGAAGCCAGGGAAGGGCCAAGCCTTCACGCGCACGAAGATGCGAAACATGCTGAACGGCGGCACCATCGAACGCAACATTCGCTCTGGCGAAAAGCTGGAGCCCGCGGACGTCGAAGACCGCACGCTGCAGTTCATCTACCCCGAAGGCGACGCCTACGTGTTCATGAACTCCCAGACTGGTGATCAAGTCACTGTTCAGGCGGAAGTCGTGGGCGAAGACGCCGGCTTCTTGATCGACGGCGTGGACGTCGTGATCACGATCTACAACGGCAACCCCGTCGCCATTGCGCTTCCGCCGCACGTGATCGTCCAGATCACCGAGACCGAGCCCGGCGTAAAAGGCGACACCGCCACGAACGTGACCAAAGCCGCCAAAATCTCGACCGGCGCCGCGGTCAACGTTCCGCTCTTCATCAACGAGGGCGACTGGGTGCGCGTCGACACCCGCACCCGCTCCTATATCGAACGCACCAAGGCTCCGTCCAAGGCGCCCTGAGGCGCGCCGGTCTCGCGCGACGCCGATCAGCCGGAAAAGTCGGCGTTGCGGCCCTTCCTTGCGGGCGATACGCTTCAGCGGTGGCTGAGCCCGCAGTAAAGCTACTCGACGACTACTCCTGCGTCGTACCGGCGTGCGCTTTCCGGTCGAGCTGCGGCCAACGGGGCTGAAGGGCGACGAGCCTCTATTGTTTGGCTGATCCTACCTAAGTCTCGCGAAGTCATCGTCTTGGGCAGCGGGGCCGATGCTCGTTACGCGACGAACGCGGAGCTTCCTGAAGACCCGCGCTTGCCCGGCCTCGCGCCGAACGTCGCACGTTTCTTCGCGCAACTCGATCAGGTATAACTGAATCAGTTCGCGCCAGGCGACGCGAACGAGGGCGGGGGTGGAGGCGGCCGTGAGCTCATTTGCGCGGAGCTATTGCGGCCGGCTTACCGCGCTCGAACACAATCACTCGTCCCGCGTCGACGCAGGCCGCCGCGCGTGCGTCGTTCGCCACGACGCAGTCGCTGAATTTGCCGATGTCGGCATGGTCGTGGAGCGCGCTCGTTTGCCACAGCTCCTTGCGATCGCCGATCAGCAGCAAACCGAGCGTCGTGGGAGTGATCAACCAGCGGCCGTCGGGGGAGCGTGGGGTGCCCAGCGCTGGCAAGGGCGCCGGTTGCTTTTGCCCGGCAGCCGCCGAGCTCACGCGCGAGCCGTTGATCAGGGCGTCGAGGCCTAGGTCGTCGAAGCCGAGCGGCGCAATCGAGACGACTGGGCCCGTGCCGCGGCCGGCGCAGCTTGCCGGGCGCGCCGCCAAGAGGCGCGTCGTCAATGGCGGCAATAGGCCGTGCTGCGCGTCGCTGACATTGAGCAGCAGCTCGGAGCGATCGCAGGCGTGGCTGGTGCCCGTGACGCGCTCGCCGTTTGCGGCCGCCAATTCGAGCGGCCAGGTCGCGACTCCGCCGTCGCCGGATGCCGCAGCCTCCGAGGAGCGATTCGCCGCCACGCGCGTCACGCCGTTTACGCCGCGAATCAAGAGCGCGCCGTCGGCCTCGAACCAGAGTGGGCTGTAATGAGGGAGCAGCGGCAGCGTGGCTTCCGCGCGAGCCACGAAGGGCGGGTCTAAATCGAGCTTCGTCGCAGAGCGCAGCAGATCGCGCTCCATGGATTTGCGCGCGCCAACGGATAGGCCACGAAAGTACCAACCGTCCCGGCGTAGCACCGAGAACGCTTCGAGCACGTCACCTTGGGCGAGCGCGTAGGAGACCTCGCCCTCTGCCAGGGAGTCGATGACGCGCGTCACATCACCGCAACGAAAAGCGGAGCCCTCCTCGTCGAAGACGCGCGCCGCGCCGCTCTCGGCGCACAAGCAAGACAGCAGACGCACGGCATTGCCGTTGGTCTCCGGCCAGTAGCTGCCGTGCTTGAGGCGAGCGCGCGACACGAGGCGAGCCGCGAAGCGGGTCAGCGACGTGATGGGCTCGCTCGCGGAGCGCGACGCACCCGCGGCGCGATCGAGCCAGGCTAGGTCGGCGCTTGCCGGCTCCGCGCTGCCCAGCGCGCCGACGCTCAGCGTCAAGCGCACGTCGTCTCGACCGTCTTGGTCTTGATCCGAAGAATCCACCGAAAAACTTAGGGTTTCGTTGGGTGCCGCGCCGGCCGCGCGCAGCGCGATCAGAACCGGCGGCTCGACGCTGGGCGAGACCACCACGATGGCGCGCGCTGGAGCGCGAGAGATCAGCGGCGCTTTGCAAGTCGCGCTCACATCGAGCGTCGCGCTGCGTGGGCCCGTCTGGGTGAGCGTGGGGCTGAGCGTGCAATCCGGACTGCTTGGCACGAAGCCGGGCAGCGCGGACAGCTTGCGTGGCGCAGCACCGTTCGGAAAATACCAAAGCTCGCCGGGCGGTGCGTTCTTCGCGCCTGGCGCCGGCACGAGCCAAGCGACCGCGTCTGGCTTTTGATCGCCGTCGAAGTCACCGGGCAACACTTGCGCGAAGCGACGCGCGTCCGGCGCCTTCAAGTCGAGGCCCGCGCCTTGCCATGCATCCGGCGCGCCAGCCGCGAGCTCGGCCTTGCGCGCCGCAAAGCCCGCCGACGGAGCGGGCGGCGCCACGACCTCGGGCGCACCGCTCGACGCTTGCTCTGCGGGCGGGCTCGGTAAGGACGAGGCCACGCCGAAGGGCGTGTACGGCTTTTCCGAGCCGCAGCCATTGCAGGCCTGGGTTCCGAGGAGGCTGCTGCCGAGGACCGCGCTGAGCAGCGCTGCCTCGAGGCTAAGTCGCTGATTAGGCTTGGTTTTTGGGGTCACTCGGCAAGGCACTTCAGCGAGCTTGGTACGTCGCACGGCGCTTGGCCAAAAATGCCGTCAGACCGTCGCGGGCGTCTTCGGTCGCGAATAGCGCGCCGAAGGCGGTGGCTTCGAGCTCACAGGCGGCCGCGAGGTCTGCGTCGAAGCCCCGATTGAGCGCGCGCTTGCTCGACGCGACGGCCAGCGGCGCTTGCTCGGCGATGCGCCGCGCGTGCTGCTCGCACACGGTCAGCAACTCTGCGGCAGGCAGTACGCGATTGACGAGCCCGATGGCGAGCGCCTGCTCGGCGCTGATCGGTTCCCCTGCGTAGACCAGCTCGCGTGCACGACCGAGCCCCACTCTCCTAGACAAGCGCTGAGTGCCGCCAAGCCCGGGCATCAAGCCGAGGTTCGTTTCTGGTTGGCCAAACTTCGCGCGCTCGGAGGCGAAGATGTAATCCGCACACAACGCTAGCTCGCAACCGCCGCCGAGCGCGAAGCCGTTCACGGCCGCGATGATCGGAAACGAGACGTCCTCCATCAAACGACCCAAGCGGTGACCGGCGGCGCTGAACGCGTAACCTTGAGCTGCGCTGAGCCCGGACATCTCCGAGATATCTGCGCCGGCGACGAACGCCTTTTCGCCCGCGCCCGTGAGAATGGCGGCCCGCGTGCGCGCTTCCGGAGGGGCAGATTCCAGACTCTGAAAGAGCTCGGTCAGCTCGGCGATCACTTGCGCGTTGAGCGCGTTCAGCTTGGTTGGCCGGTTGATCGTGACCGTGACCACGCGTTCGTTGTCCGTGACGAGCAGTGTTTCGTACATCTTGTTCTCCTCCGCCAAGCGGGTTTATAGGGCGCGGCCGAGCTTCGCGCCCTTTTCGTCGTACACGTAGAAGCCGCGCCCGGTTTTACGCCCGAGCTGACCGGCGGCGACCAGATTCTTCAGCAGCACGGCCGGGCGGTATTTCGGGTCGCCGAAATCCTGCTCCAGCACGCGCGCGATCGCGAGCACGGTGTCCAGGCCGATCAAGTCCGCGAGCTCCAGCGGGCCGAGCGGATGATTGAGCCCGAGGCGCGCGCCCTGGTCGATGTCCTCGGCGCTGCCGGTGCCCTCTTCGAGCGCAAAGCAGGCCTCGTTCAAGAACGGGATCAGTATGCGATTTACGAGAAATCCTGGGCGATCTTGACTGACGATCAGCGTCTTGTGAAGCTTGTCGCCGAGCGCGCGGATCGCGCTCAGTGTCTCTTCGTTGGTCTGCAAACCGCGCACGATCTCCACGAGCTTCATCACCGGTACCGGATTCATGAAGTGCATGCCGATCACGCGCTCGGCGCGTTTCGTGCGGGCGGCGAGCAGCGTGATGGAGATGCTCGACGTATTCGAGGCCAAGATAGCGCCTGGCTTGCAGAGCGCGTCGGCTTGCTCGAAGATCGCAAACTTGAGCTCGCGGTTTTCGCTGGCCGCCTCGATCATTAGATCCGAGCGCGGGTAGGCGAGCTCGGCCGTGCTGACTTCGATGCGCTGCAGGATTGCGTCGCGCTGTGCTGCTTCGAGCTTGCCCTTGTCGCACAGTCGCGTGAGCTGCTTCTCGATGCCGGCCTTGCCGACCTGCGCGCGTTCGATGGCCGCGTCGACCAGCAGTACCGACAAGCCGCCTTGCGCGCACACCTGAGCGATGCCCGCGCCCATTTGCCCGGCGCCCACGACGCTGATGACGCTGTTCTCCGAAAGCTGCATGTTGCGATCTTCGCTCACGCTGAGCGAGTCTGCTAGCGTGGGTTCCCGCGGATGAGGTCCTGGGCTCGGCTTTCGAACGGTTCTCTGCTCGTCTTGTCGCTCAGCGGCTGCGCGTTTTTCCAGCCAGACCCGGCCAACCAGGCGCGGATGTTGGTCGACAAGGGCCGACCCGCCGAAGCGACGAGCGAGCTCGAAGCCTACTTGCAGAAGCACCCCGATTCCGTGCCCGCGCGGCGGCTGTTGATCCGGATCTACGCCAGCATGGGGCAAATGGGTCACGCCGAGGAGCAAGCCGAGGCACTCGGAAAGCAGCTTGGTCCAGGAAGCCCGGTGCCCTGGGTTGAGCTGGGCTACGCCCTCGAGCTTGGCCACCGCTACGACGAAGCGCTCGAACAGTACGACCACGCCGCACAGGTCGCGCCGAGTGATCCCCTGGGGCCGCTCACTGGAGGGCTGCGCGCCGCGCATTGGGGCGAGCCCGAGCTGGCCGAACCGCGGTTGTCCGAGGCGCTGCGTCGGGATTCGCGAAACAGTGAGGCGTGGCACGCCTTGGGTTTGGTTCGGGCGCGCCGTGGCGACCTCGACGGCGCCGTCACCGCGTATAACTCCGGACTCCGGGCCGACCCGCGGGCCGTGGAGAACCACGTCGGGCTCGCCACGATCGCTCTGCTACGCGGAAATGCCGCAGCGGCCTTGAGCGAATATGACGCCATCGTTTCCGAGCGTCCCAAGTTTGCCGACGCACAGCTCGGGCGCTCATGGGCGCTGCTCAAGCTCGGTCGGCTGGACGACGCGGAACAAGCGCTCGATCGCGCGCGTGACTTGGGCGCGAGCCCGCGTCCGCTCAGTGCTCAGCGCCGCGCGCTCGCCGCCGCGCGCTCGATGCATTGAAATGTGTGCAAGAAGCGAAGCTGTAAGCGCTCACCGCGAGCCCTGCCAGGAGTGCGGGCGGACGCCTCGAGCGCGTCTGGGAAGGCCTAGAAATGACAATTAGAATCGTGGCTTTGCAAAGCTTGTAACGGTTCGGCTCGCAGCGTAGTGTCGAGTCCCCCGCTCCTCGCCGAAACCGCGGTGATGGGTGGGCAATGAACGGGTGAGGAATGGACTCCCAGACGATCCGCACGGCGCTTGGAACACTGCAGGCGATACCAGACTCGGATGAGGCGTGGACGGCACTCCGGGGCTCTGCAAAAGAGAGCGGCGGCGACTTGTCGACCGACGAGCTCTTGCGACTACTCGACTCTGCGCGTGACAAGCACGGCGCGCGTGGTGAGTGGAGCGCTGTTGCGGGCCTGCTCGACATAGCGGCGCAGGTCGCCGAGGGCATGCCGCGCGAAGCGGAGATCGTGAGCGAGCAAGCCAAGGTGCTCGGCGGGGAGATGTTCGACGACGACGGCGCGGCCGTTTGCTATCTACGTCTGCTGGAGCTCGACCCCGGGAACTCCGTGGCCACTTCCGCGATCGCCGAGAGCGAGAGTAAGCGGCAGCGTTTCTCCGAGCTGGCGTTGACTTACGCCACTGAGGCAGAAGGTGCTTCGGACGAGGTCTACAAGAGCTCGATGTTGATGCGCGCGGCCGAGATGGAAGTACGTTTCGGCGGCGAGAGCATGAACTTGGAGACGGCCATCGAGCGCTTGGAGCAGGCCGTGCGTTTGGACGCGACGAACGAGCGCGCCGGGCGTTTGCTCGAGCATATTTACCGCAGCGGCAATCGTTGGGAGGAGCTGGCGCGCGTTCTGGAGCGCCTGGCTGATCGCAGCGAAAAGCCGGGCTCGCGAGTAGCGGCCGGCGTGCGCCTCGCGCGCCTGTACGCACAGCATCTGTCGGACAACGAACGCGCTGCGCGCGCCTATGATCGCGTGCTGCGCGTGGACCCTTCGCACGGCGAAGCCAAGGGCTTTCTCTCGGAGTTCTACGGAAACGACGGGCGCTGGGCGGATCTGGTGCTGCTCTACGAGCGCGAGCTCAAGGGCAAGGACTCGAACGACTCCGAGCGGCTGGGCGACATGCTGCAGATCGCGATGCTGCACTGGCGGAAGCTCGGCCGTCCGCAAGACGCAGAGCCCTGGTTCGAACGCATTCGCAAAGTCGAAGCCACAAATGCTGGCATGCTGAGCTTCTACCGCGAGTACTACGGCTCGCTGGAAGACGACACGCGCTTGATCGAAGTGCTGCAGGGCGCGCAACGCTCGGTGCCGGACGGCTCCAAGGAGAAGAAGCAGTTCTCGTCCGAGATCGCCAGGCTGGCCGAGGGCACTGCCAACGCGCAGAAGGCCATCGAGCAGTACAAGAGTATCCTGCGTCAGGATCCGGACAGCAGCGAGGCGCGTGACGCGCTGAAGCGGCTATACAAGCAGACTCAGGGCTACAACGCGCTCGTCGAGCTGCTGCGCCAACAACTCGAGCGCACGCCCGCCGAGGACTACCCGTTACGGCTGTCGATTCTGCGCGAAGTTGCCACGGTGTATCGGCAGTACGTGCGCAGCGACACGGCGTTGCTCTCGGTGCTCAATCAGATCGTTCAGCTCGACGACAAGCTCGACGAGCACGACGTGGACGAGATGCGCGAGCTCGTCAGCCTGTACGACAAGCTGGGTCGTCACCGCGACTTGATCACGTATCAGTTGAAGCTGGCCGAGATCACGCCGGACATCGAAGAGAAGAAGGAGCTATATCGCGCTGCCGCGCGCCGTTGGCTCGAGCAATTCTCGAACGCTCAAAACGCGACCGATGCCTACGCGGCGCTACTCAAGATCGCGCCCAAAGACCCGGAGGCCCACGAGCGCCTGGAGGACTTGTACCGCAAGCGCCGCGCCTGGGATAAATTGTTCGAGCTGTATTCGGCGGACTTGGAGAGCGCCGAAGGCGGCGCCAAGTTGTCCTTGCTGAAGGAGCTCGCGCAGCTCGCAGCCGAGCGCCTGAATCGCGGCGCGGACGCGGTCCTTCTGTACAAGAAGATCCTCGAGATCGACCCGACGCGCTCCGAAGTGATGGATGCGCTCGAGAAGTTTGCAGAGCGCGCCAAGGACTGGCCGACGCTGGCTGAGGTCTTGGAGCGACGCGTCGCCTCCTTGGTGGACGACGCCGCGCGGCTTGCCGCGTTGCAGAAGCTCGGCACGGTGTACGCCGAGCACATCGCCGATCACCAGAAGGCGGCCCGCGCTTGGCAGCGCGTGCTCGAGCTTTCGCCGGGTCATTCGCGCGCGCTCCGCGTGCTTCGCGAAACGTACTTGCAAGGCGCCGACTACGACGGCCTGGAGGCTTTGTACGCGTCCCAAAATGATTGGGAGGGTCTGGCCGAGGTGCTCAGCACCGCGGCGGATCGCGCCAAGGAGCCGCCGCAGCGCATCCTGCTCAGCTATCGCGCCGCGGCCGTCTATGAGCAGAAGCTCAACCAGCCGGACCGCGCGTTCCGCTCTTACGATCGCATTCTGTCGACTGATCCGACGGACAAGCGCGCCGCCAGCGCGCTGATCCCGTTGTACGAGAAGGACGAGAAGTGGTCGCGCTTGCCGCCGCTGTACGAGCTTTTGTTAGAGCGCGCCGAAAACGAGACCGAGAAGCTCGACCTACTGCGCAAGCTCGTGGAGGTCACGGGTCGTCGGCTGAACGACAAGAGGGCCGCAGCAGGCTACGCGCGGAAGGCCTATGAGCTGTCACCGGACAGCGAAGCTGCGCTCGATCTCCTGGAAGAGTCGTCGCGCGCCGCGGGGACTTGGGAGGCGTTCGTCGAAGCGGTCGAGCAACGCCTGCAGACGGCCGAGACCGCTGCGCCGCCGCCAGTCGCTCCGTCCGCAGGCGATGCGCTGGCGCTGGCGCCGGCGCCGACGCCGACGAAGAAGGGCAAGAAGAAGAAGAAGGGCGACATTCAACCTGAGCCCGCGCCGGCTGCTGCAGCCCCGGCGCCAGGCGCGGAACGCCGCTTGCTCGAGTTGCGCTTGGCGCGCGTGTTTGCAGAAGAGCTGAGCCGCTCGGAGCAAGCCGTCCTGCTGTACAAGCAGATGCTCGAGCGCGATCCGGCAGACGCCGAAGTCACCTCGGCATTGGAAGCCATCTTGCGCCGCGAAGATCGCAGGGACGACCTGCGCTGGCTGCTCGAGCTGCGCGTCGAGCACGCTGCGGATGACGACGCGCGCGCCCGCATTCTGAGTGATTGGGCAACGCTCGAGGAAGACGTCTTCGAAGCGCCCGAGCGCGCGATTTTGATTTATCGCCGCATTCTCCAGGTCAACGATTCGGACTCTGCGGCGCTCAGCACACTGCCGCGCTTGCTGCTGGCTCAAGGTGATGCCGCCTCTGCGGTCGCTGTGATCGAGCAGCACCGAGAGAAGCTGTCCGGTGAGGATCGCGCCGAGCGCGAGGCGGAGCTCGCTGAGCTGTACCTGAACCGCCTGTCGAACCCCGAAGAAGCGCTCAAGAATGCGGTCTCCGCGGTCGACTCCGCGCCCGTGAAAGCGCGGGCGATGTCCGTGCTCGAACGCTTGTTGGAGGTGCCGGAGGTGCGCTCGCGCGTCGCACAGGTGCTGGCGATTCAATATGCGTCCTCCGGCGAGGCCCGCCGTGAAGCGAGTGCGCTGTCAGTGCTCTTGGCGGAGACCAAGGACCCTGCCTTGCGCCTGCCGCTTTACCTGCGTTTGGCAGACACGCAGCAAAAGAAGCTGAGGTCGTTCGGCAGCGCGCTCGACGTGGTGCTGGAGGCCGCGCGCCAATATCCGGGAGAGCTACCGCTTTGGGACCGCGCGGACGAGCTGGCCCAGCTCGCCGGACGCCCCACGGACTTGGGCGAGGCATTCCGCGAGGCTCTGCGGGCAACCCTGCCCGAAGCGCTCGAAGTGGAGCTGGCCGAGCGCGCCGCGCGCCTGCATGAGGACCGCCTCGGTGATCCGATCGGAGCGACTCCTTACTTGGAGCGCGTGCTCGCGTTGTCGCCGGGCAACGAGGCCGCGTTTCAGCGCTTGAAGGACATCCTGACAGCGGCCGAGCGCTGGGGTGATCTCGAGGCTTTGTACGACCGCGCATCGAGCGCGACGAGCGACCTTTTACGCCGCGCCGAGATGCTCGTCGAAGTCGCCTTGATCTGCGAAGAGATCATCGAAGACGTCGAGAAAGCGACCCGCTACTACGAGCGTATCCTCGAGGTCGACCCGCAGCACGATGTGTCGATTCGCGCGCTCGACCGCTTGTACGTCCGTCAAGGCAAGGACAAGCAACTGGTTGCGCTGCTGGAAAAACGCTTGGAGAACGCCTCCGGCGACGAAGCCTTCGAGCTCAAGCTGCGGCTGGCCAAGTTGGATTTGGACCTGCACCAGCCGGAGAAATCCATGGCGCTCGTCGAGGACGTACTCGGCGAACGTATCAACGACTACCAAGCTCGCGAGCTGACCGAGCGCATGCTCGAAATCGGCGGCCTACGACAACGTGCGGCGCTCTTGCTCGAAGGCGTATACGAGGCGCGCGACGAGATCCGCGATCTCGTGCGCGTGCTCGAGGTGCGCCTGGAGGGCTTCGGCCCGGACCCGGCAAACGTCGATCGACGAGAGCTGCTGCGTCGCATTGCGATGCTGCGCGACGATCGCCTGCACGACGACGACAGTGCCCTGCGCACGTTGTCCCTGCTCGTGCCCGCCGACCCGCTGGATGTTGACGCGCGTAAGCGCCTGATCGAGATCGGGCGTCGGCTCGGCCTGAACGAACGCGTCGCCGAGGTGTTGACCGAAGCCGCGGAACGAGCCGAAAACGAGCCGCTACGCGGCGAAATCCTGATGCAGGTCGCCAACATCTACGAAGAGCTGCTAAGCGACAAGGCCCGCGCGGAGCGCGTGTATCGGCGTGTGCTCGTGCTCGACGAGTACGACCGCGATCTGGTCCTGCCCGCGGCGCGCGCGCTAGAGCGGATCTACATCTCCGGCAACGAAAACGCCAAGCTCGCGGAGATGCTGCGCGTGCAGGTGAAGCTCGTGCAAGAAGGCCAAGTGCGGCGTGAGCTGTTCGGGCGGCTGGGCGAGCTGTGCCAGAATACGCTTGGCGACAACGACGGCGCGATTGCGGCCTGGAAGGCACGCGTCGAAGAGAACCCCGACGACGAGCAGGCCTTGGCCGCGCTCGACCGTCTGTACGAGCTGACCGAGCGCTACCGCGATCTCGTCAGTGTGCTCGAACGTCGCCGCGAAGCTTCGGCCGACAGCAAGCTGCGACGCACGCTGATGACGCGCTCCGCCGAGACGCTGTGGAAGAAGCTGGACGCGGTTTCCGAGGCGATTGAAGCGTATCGAGCTTTGATCGCGGAATTTGGCCCAAGCAGTGACTCGCTGCGTGCGCTCGAAGCCTTGTTCGGCAGCGCCAGGCGCTGGGAGGAGCTGAGCGATACGCTGGAGAAGCATCTGGATATCGCCGACAGCGACAGCGACCGGCTGGAGCTGTTGGCGAAGCTCGGTGATGTCAAGCGCGAGCACCTGAGCGACGTCCCGGCCGCGCTCGAGGTGTACCGCCGCGCGCTCGGCATCGACACGCGCCACGCGCCGAGCCGAATCGCGCTCGAGCGCTTGCTGGAAGCCGAGCTTGCGCAGTCGCGCCGCGAGGCTGCGCAGATCCTGCATCCGATCTACGAATCGGAGTCGGACTACGAGCACCTGTTACGCGTGCTCGAAATCGAAGTTGCGACGAGCGAGGACGCGCTAGAAAAGATCGCGGGGTTGGAGATGGCGTTGCGGGTGGCGGAGACCTCGCTCGGCGACGCCAAGCGCGCTTTCGGTTATGCCGAACGTGCGGTGCGTACCGCCGTGGGTCACACCGATCTCGATCCTTGGTTCAAGCACTTGGAGCGCCTCGCCACTGCCACGAACAAGCAGGCCGAGTACGTGAAGCTCTTGTGCGACGTCGTCCCGGAGATTTTCGACGGCGAAGTGCAGTTGACGGTTACGCTGAAAATCGCAGATCTCGCGCGGCATCAGCTGGCCGATCGCGAGCTGGCGCGCGAGTACTACAAGAAAGCACTGGAGCAGCGCGCGGACGACAAGAAGGCCCTCGGCGCGCTCGAGTCCTTGTACGAGGAGACCGGGGACGCGCAGAACTTGCTTGAAATCTTGGAGCGCCGCGTCGAAGTTGCCGAGGGCGACGAAGAGCGCAAGCAGCTCCTGTTTCGCCGCGCGCGCCTGTTGTCCGAGGTGCTGAACGACAAGCCACGAGCGATCAGCGTGTACGAGACGATCTTGGAGCTCGGGCTCGACCCGGCTGCCGTGAGCGCGCTCGAGACGCTGTATGCCGACGTAGCGCAGTGGACCGAGCTAATTTCGCTGTATGAGCGCCAGCTCGACGCGAAGCTCGGAAGCGTAGCCGATTTGCACGTCAGTATCGCGCGCGTTGCCGCGCGCCATCAGAATGACCTGGGGCGCGCGTTCGACGAGCTCGAGGTCGCCGTCTCCGGCGACAAGCAGCACGCTGGTGTGATCGCCGAGCTCGAGCGAATCTTGGCCGAGGCAACCGAGCCCGAGCACCGGGCTCGTGCTGCTTCACTGCTCGAACCCGTGTATCTGCTGCGTGGCGATTTCGGTCGCGTGATGGACGCCATCCGCGCGCGGCTCTCGTACGCGAGCGATCCGGACCAGCGGCGCGATCTTTTGCTTCGTCTGGCCAAGCTCTATGAGGAGCAGAAGGAAGACTACCGCGCGGCCCTCGACACCATCGCCGAATTGCTGAAGGACGAGCTGTCCGACGCCGCCACCATCTCCGAGCTGGAACGCTTGGCAAAGGTGGCGGGCGCCGAGCGCCGGCTCGCCGAAATCTACGCGACCGAGCTGGAGAAGCTGGCGGGCGACGACGCTGCGACAGTGAAGCTCGCGCGGCGCACCGGAGAGCTGTTCACGCAGCTAGGAGAGCTCGATCGGGGTTTGGTCTTCTATCGTCGGGCGCTCTCGTTCGAACCCGAGAGCAAGCAGCTGTTCGCCGCGATTGACGCGATCCTGGTGCGCACCGCGCGCCACGAGGAGCGCGTTACGCTGTACCGCGACGCGCTCGATCATCGCTTCGATGCGGGCGACCGCTTGTCGGCCTTGCACACCATGGCCGGCTTGCAGAAGAACGAGCTCGGGCGTCCGGACGACGCGATCGAGACGTATCGCTCGGTGCTCGACGTCGACGACACGGACGTGCGCGCGCTGGACGCGTTGACCGAGCTGTACCGTGAGCGCGAGCGCTGGGACGACTTGAGTGAGCTGTATCTGCGTCGCGCGGAAGCCGCGAGCACGCCGGCCGCGGGCGCTGTTCATCGCCTTGCCTTGGCGCGCCTTCACGTCAAGCTCGGCCAAGCAGACCGCGCTGTCGATCAACTCGAGGAGATCGTCTCCAAGCTTCCGTCGCACGCGGAGGCCATCAGCGAGCTCGAGGCATTGCGCAAGATCGAGGATCAACGGCAGCGGGTGGTCGACATCTTGCGGCCCATCTACGAGTCGCTGGACGACTGGCGCCGCCAGATAACGCTCAATGAAGACCGCTTCGCGCTGGCCGATTCGAGCGAAAAAGTCGCCGTATTGCGCGAGACCGCAGAGCTCTGGGAGCGTCGGGGTAGCGATCTGAATCGAGCCCGCCGCGCGCTCGAAGTTGCTTTCCGGCTCGATCCGGAGGACCCCGGAGCACGCGCCGACTACGAGCGGCTGGCCGAGGCTACGAACGAGTGGGACAAGCTCGCCGATACCTACGACAAGGTGCTGCAGGAGTATCCTGATCTGCACAGCAAGCGCGAGATCTTGAGCGTGCTCGCGCGCGTGCACAACGAAAAGCGCGACGACCCGCGGCGCGCGCTCGCAGCTTACGGCTTGATCCACGAGAGCGACACCTCTGATCTCGAACCGCTCGAGAAGATGGAAAAGCTCGCGACGTTGCTCAGCGACTGGCCGACGCTCGTGCGCGTATTGACGGATAAGGCCGATTTACTCTTGAAGGACGAAGAGCGCGCCAGCGTTTGGCGTCGTGTTGGCGAAGCCAAGCGCGACATGCTGGACGACGCCGAAGGCGCGATCGTCGCTTACGAGCGAGCGCTCGAGCTCGACCCGGAGAGCGCGTTCACCGTCGATTGCTTGACCGAGCTGTACGAGGCCAAGCACGACGCCAAGCGGCTCGTCGAGCTGTACGTGCAACGCTTCGAGCTGTCGGGCGAGGACGACGCCGGTCTGAAGTACACGCTTTTAATCAGCGCTGCGGGCGTCTACGAACAGGATCTTTCGGATCGCACGCGAGCGATCGAAGTGCTCGGCCAGGCTCTGGCCGTTCGGCCGGGTGATCCGGGCGTGCTGGCGACTCTGAATCGGCTCTACCGCATCGAGTCTATGTGGCCGGAATTGCTGGATAATTTGCGCTTCGAGGCGGGCCGCGCCGAAGCTCCGGCGGAGCGCTCCGCGCTGCGTAAGGAGATCGGTAACATCCTGGCCAGCAAGCTGACGAGCTTCGAGGATGCACTCGAAGCGCAGCGCCTAGCGCTGGAAGATGCACCCACTGATTCGGAGTCGATCGCGGCGGTACGCGCCATTGGTGAGTCGCACGACGATTTGCGCCTGACCGTCGCGGGGATCTTGGTGCCGGTGTTGCGCGGGACCGAGCGCTGGCAAGACTTGGTGAGCATTCTCGAGATGCGCCTAACCGTCGAGACCGAACCGACAGAGCGCATGCAGACCCTGCGTGAAGTAGCAGAGGTGCTCGAGACACGTCTCGGCCGTCAACCGGACGCCGAGGGAGCGTTGCTGCGCGCGTTGTCGGAGCGCCCGGAGGCGCCGGAGCTCCACCAAGAGATCGAGCGCCTGGCTTCGGCCACCGGCGGATGGCTACGCTACGCCGATACGCTCGGCGAGCGTGCACAATCCACGTTCGACCCGGAGGTGGCGCAGGATCTGTTCGTCCGGCTTGGCCACGTCGCCGAAGAGCGCCTGAAGAACGACGAGCGCGCCGTGCAGGCGTTTTCGCGTGCCATCGAGCAATCGGGCGACAAACCGGA
>OLLW01000131.1_pt1 | contig 17019 bp, 15 predicted proteins | sample 1604611 | NCBI WGS metagenome assembly OLLW01 (sample SAMEA104055725, study PRJEB20765) | soil metagenome | biome: Arctic tundra; feature: Polygonal ground; material: soil | place: USA | collected 2011-09 | depth 0-0.5 m | reverse complement strand
TCGCCGTGCCGCTAGTTGGGAGGGTGCACGCGTTACCTTCCTCGTTTGCGCGGTTGGCTTCTGGGCGTGCCGACAGCTACGCGAGGAATCGGCGAATCGAGCTCCGACCGGGCAGCCCAGCGCGAGCAGCTCCCCGAGCGCGAGCGCGCCGCCCGTGAGCGTGTCTGGCACGAGCCCTCTGAGTGCCAACGGCGCGAGCAACGCACCCGCACGTCGTCGAGAGCCGCGCCCTCGAGTACGCCGTGTGGGGGACCTCGCCATGCTCGATGCGCCCGGACCCTGGGCTCGCTCTTGTCTCGTCCACCAGGTCTGCCGCTTGAAACTTCTACCCGTGAAGCGATGCGAGCGCGGACAGGCGGCGCGAGCCTGGTCCACGCTCGGTGCCGAGGCGAATGCCCTCGACGGCACCCGCGTCGCGCTGAGCGGACCGCTCGAGCTCGACGACGGCGCTTTTTCGAGCATGGTTGCGTGCGCGCAGAGAACCTGCTGCAACGGGGTCGAGAAAAACGTCGTGCTGGGAGAGCGGCCGCACGCGCTCACGCTCGACGACCTGAGCTGTCGAGGCGACGAGTCGCGCTTGTGCTGCAACGTCATTGCTCGCGGACAGTCGGTGATCGTCAGCGGCACGTTGCGACGCTTCGGGCCCATTTGGTGGAAGCTCGAAGACGCTTCGCTGTGCGAGGTCGGCGACTGAGCGCAGGCAGGGGCGCGGCGCGCCCGCAGGCGACGCTCTGCGCTGTGCAAGGCTTATCGCCGCCCGCTCCCGGCCGCCCGCTGCGGAACCGCAGCCCTCACCGTGGGCCGCGCTCGCGCGCGCGCGCCCCCTTCCATGGATCAAGAGTGCGGGCCCTTTGCACTCGCGTGATTTCGCGCGCGAATCGCGCTACACAACCGTGATGCCTGCGGCGTCGTCCTTCGAAACGCTCGGCGGCGAACCCGCGCTGCGCCTGATCATCAACCGCTTCGTCGACCGCATGTTCGACGACCTGATGATAGGGTACCTGTTCCGCGCCGCCGATCGCCAGCGCGTGAAGGACAAGGAATTCGAGTTTGCGGCGCGCCACCTGGGCGCCCCGGTCGAATACACGGGCCGCCCGCTCCAGGAAGCTCACCGCGCGCATCGCATCACCGGTGGCCAATTCATGCGTCGGCTACAAATCTTGAAAGAGACGTTGGCCGAATTTCACGTTCCGCCCGAAGTGAGCGCGCTGTGGATCGATCACACGCTTTCGCTTCAAGCCCAAATCACCGACAACGCGCTCGATCAGTGCGATCCTGCGCATTCGAACCGCTCCGGATCGGTGCCCTCGTGAAAGCGCTTTGGCTGCTGCTCAGTGTGGCCAGTGTGTCGTGCGCGACGGGCGGCTCGGCCTGGATGAACGCGCCGCTCGAGACCGAAGCCTGGCAAGGGGACGAGCCACCGCCCGCGCCCAGCAGTGTCGATCCGAGCACCGCTGAACCCAAAAACCAGCCTCCGCCGCCCATGCAGTCGCGCGTGCTCGGCGAAGCTCCGCGCGCGGGCGACGACTCATTCGTGCCGCCCGCGCAGTCGAGCGCGGCGAGCGCGAACGGCACACCGAGCGCAGTCTTGAACCCCGTGGCCGCCGGTGGGCGTGTGCTCGGCACCTTCCGCAACACGTATTACGACTTCCCGAGCGAGGCCGACTTCAGCGGCGAAGCCGTCGCGCTCAAGAACGGCACGTGCAAGACCATCAAGAGCGTCGCGCGCTCGTTCTACGAGGCGGTGTGCGTGCAAGGCAGCGGCACGCTGTCGACCGGCAGTACCGTGAGCTTCGCCAAGCGCGACTGCGACTGCGCGGAGCTGTGCCCGCGCACTGGCCAACATATTTGCTTCGACGAGCTCGACGCCAAGGCGTTCCCTTGGGGCCGCGGCGCGACCGGCCGTGCCATTACGCCGCTGCTAACCGTCGCCGTGGACACGGATCTAGTCCCACTCGACACGCCCGTTTACATCCCGGAGTTCGACGGCGTGGCCCGCGATCCGTCGCGCACGTCGACGCACGACGGCTGTTTCATCGCTCAAGATCGCGGCGTGCGTGTCAAAGGTCAGCACATCGACATCTTCACTGGCCACCGCGAAATCACCGCGCTCTGGAACAACCTCGTACCGAGCAACCGCGGCGTGACCATCGTGCTGGACAGCCCGCGCTGCGCGCGGGCCGTTTCGGGTCATTAGCTTAGCCTCATGAAATCGGCGGACGTCGCTGCTGCTTGAGATGCCGGTGCTGGGCTCAGCCTTCGCGGCTCGGCGGCGAGCCCTGCTCGACCTGACGCAGCTGTAGCGAGTCGATGATGCGGCCCTGCGCGAGCACGTTGGTGATCACGACCAGCCAGGTGCCGTCACCGCACCAGTCCTGGCGCTTGAGGTAGCCGAGCGCATTCGACACTGTCTGTTCCGGGTCGTCGCTGAACGGCATCAGGAACGGCTCCACGCCCCACGGCAAGAGCAGCTGCCGGAACGTCTCTTCGTCGTCCGTGAACGCATAGATGGGCACACCGACGGCGCGCAGCGCGGCCAAGGTGTAGGCTAAGAAGCCGCTGCGTGTGAAGACCACGATACCCGAGTCGCCGAGCTCGCGCGCCAGATTTGCCGCAGCACGCAGCATCTTCGACTTCGGCTGAGCAAGCTCGATCGTATCGTTGGTGTTGCGCTTCTCCGTGGGCTCGATACTGCCGACGATGTTCTTCATCACCTCCACGCACTCGAGCGGGTAGAGCCCGGTGGTGGTCTCGCCGGACAACATCACGGCGTCGGCGCGCTCACGAACAGCCGTAGAAATGTCGGAGATCTCCGCGCGCGTCGGCATCGGAGCGCTGATCATCGACTCGAGTAGATGAGTCGCGATAATCACAGGTTTACCTTCCATCAGACAGAGATCCACGATCTGCGTCTGAACCAAGGGCAGCGTGTGGTAGTCGATTTCGATGCCCAGATCACCGCGCGCCACCATCACTGCGTCGGTCGCTTTGATGATGCTGTGCAGGTTGCGCACGCCGCTTTGATCTTCGATCTTGGCGATGATGCGCGCCTTCGAGCCCAAACCGCTCAGGAAGCGACGCAGCAAGTCGATGTCTTCGGCGCGGCGCACGAACGACAGCGCCACGAAATCCAAGCCCGCCTCCACGCCTGCGCGGACGTCGATTTCGTCCTTCTGCGTCAGAGCCGGAAGATTGACGTTCATACCTGGCAAATTGACGTGCCGGCGCGAAGTGAGGTTGCCCGGGGTGAGCACGCGACAGCGCACGCGCGTCGGCTCGACCTCGAGCACCGTTAGGCGGATCAAGCCGCTGTCGACCAGAATGGTCGCCCCCACCGAGACGTCTCCCGGTAGGCCGGGATAGTTGACGCTGACGCCGCGCATGTCGTCGCTCGGCTTGTCCGTGTAGAACTCGAACACGTCGCCGACGCGTAGCTCAATTGGTTCCGCGACCACTCCGGTGCGAATCTCGGGTCCCTTGACGTCCATCATGATCGCCACGTGACGATCGAGCTCGTTGGAGACCTTGCGAACGCGCCGAATCAGGTTCTGTGCCCACTCACCAGTGCCGTGCGCCATGTTCAGGCGGAGCACGTCGACGCCCGCCAGAATGAGCTGGCCCAGGCGCTCTTCGCTGTCCGTGGCCGGACCGATCGTCGCAATGATCTTCGTGTGTCTGTAGTAGCCGCGCATGGCTTCCTCTAACCACGATCGACCCGGCGAGCCAAGTCACCGTTCCCTGACTCGCGGCGTCATGTTGCGGCCAGGTTCCGCGATGTCGACGATTTCGGCCCGCAACGGCTCGTTTCGGCCCGCAGGCGCGTGTTGCGCGGCGCATTTAGCTACGGCCCGGCCAACGCCCGAAGCAGCCCGGACTCAGATTGGTCGAGCTCGTAGCTCACGCAGCAGGGCTTCTACCCGTCGAAACGCGGCGTTTCTGCCGAGCTGCAGCAGGTGCCCGCCGGCCCAGGACACCAGCGGCGAGCCGAAATGAGTCGCTAATTTGCGTGCGTGGCCGACCGGCGTGATGCGGTCGGCTTTGCCCGCGACCACCAGGGTGCGGGACGGCACAATCAGCGGCCGGCGATCGAGCGGACTGACGACGCGGTAAATCCGCTCGAGCAGGGCGTGCTCCTCGGCCTCCGCTTCAGGTGCAGAGCTGAGCTCACCTTGCTCGCGCGCGAAGTCCGCCAGTGAAGCCAGTGGAATGATCGGCATACAAAACGACAAGCCCGTTTGCACAGTGGCCAAGAGCGCAGCGGTGTAACCGCCGAGGCTCATGCCCATCACGCCCACCTGGGGATGCCCACGTTCCGCGAGCCAGCCGATGAAGTTCTGCAAATCCCCAATGATCTGGCGAAAGCCTTCGGTGCTGAAGCGTGGGTCTGCGCCGGGAAATTCCGGTGCACCACGGCGTGCGGGGTTCGCGCGCACGCCGTGAAACGGCAGCGTGAAGAACGCCACGTCGTAGCCACTCTGCAGGAAGCGTTGCACCGGCCAGAGCTTGGCCTCGACGTGATAGCTCCCCGCCATGTAACCGTGAATCAGAATCGCTACCGGGCGCTTCTGCTCGGCGCCCAGCAAACGCACGGACGCCGCGTGGTTCTGGGTGGTGCGCTCGTAGCGCTCGCGCATCCCCGGGAGAAACGGTTGATAGTCGCTGGCCCAGGAAAGATCCAGCGCTTGCGCGACGCCGAAATCATTGGGCGCGACGCGCGCCACAGGTGAAATCTGGCGCACTGGCAGGAAGAATTCGTCCCCCAGCGTGTCGGGGTAGAGCGCGGCAAAATCTCGTAGCACCGTGGCGCGCTCATCCGCCGCGGGTGGCGCCATCGACGCCGTGCGACGCACGTTGTTGCGCGCCTGAACTGCCAGCGTCGCCGCGCGATCCACTGCCCCTGCTGCGCTGCCTAGAATCCGCCGTGCGACGCGACCGAACACCGCGGAACGCTACACCGAAAGCTTCGCTCATGCATCGTGCAAGGCGCGCGCTTGAAAGAGCAAGAGTTCGAGCGTGCCCGCCTCGCGTAGAAAAGTCTGGTCGTGCGGTCCTTCGGCGAGTGTAAAGGTCGACTCGACACCGCGTTCCCGGAGGCGCTGGGCAAGGCGCTGCGCGGCGTCGCGAAATGGGTCGAAGCTCGAGCTGGTGACGTGTACGCGACGTGGTCCGAATTTGGCCGACGCTTCCGCGATGCGCCGCGCATACACCTCCGCGAGCGCAGGACCAAACGCCCCTTGCATGCTGCCGACCACGCCGAACAGCTCCGCTTTCCGCGAGAACACCTCGAGCGCGACGTAGCCGCCGAGCGACACCCCGTCGACGCCGAGGTGCGCCGCGCCATCGAGCGTCGGCGTTGCCGAGCGCACGGCAGGTAACAGCGCGTGCTCGATATACTCTGCGTAGCGGTCGAGCACCGGCGAGCTCGGATCCTTGCCGAGTACGTTGGGCGTGAACGGACACACCAGCGCTAGGTCTGGAAAGGGCGACAGCGCGAGCTCGCGATTTATCTCCAGGAGTCGCTCGTCGGATAGATAGCGCTGCTTCGGCAGCGTGCGCACCACCGGCGGGGCGCTCAAGCGCGCGTAGGCCTCGGGCAAGCCGTAGCGATCGTACCAAGCGTGAATGCCCAGCGCTTCGCTGGTTGTCTCGCCCAGGCCGTGAAACAGCACCAAAAGCGGCAACGGGGCGTCCTCCGGCACGCGCGTCGGCCGAACCAGCAGGCACTTTTGGCCGAACCTGCCCGCGCCAGGAATCGCTAGCTCGCGCGCACTGAGCCGCGTCGCGAGCGCCGAGTCGTCGCCCCGAGCGCGCCCGCTGAACAACGTCGCTGCCAGCGTGAGCCAGTGCCGGCGGGAGAGCATCGGCAAGCCCTAGCTCCGATGCCGCAACGTCGGCAGCAGCTTCGCCGGCGAGCTGACCATGAGCAGCGTGCCGAGCGCGGCGACGCCGAGCCCGCCGCCGACGCGCCCGAAGTGCAAAGCGTGATCGCCGATACGCCCCGCGAAGCGCACGTCCAAGATCACGACCGCGTTATACGCCGCGTGCCCGATGATCGAAGGCACCAGCGACCCGCTGTACAAACGCGTCAAGCCAAAGGCGATGCCGAGCACGATAGTGCCGGCGATCTGCGTGGGCTCCAAGTGAAAAATGCCGAACAAAATGCTTGGAATCAGCACCATCTCCGCGTGCGAGCGTTTCTCGAACGCGCGCGTGACGAGCCCGCGGAACATCAGCTCCTCGACCAACGCGGGCAAGAGGGCGGCCGCACACAGCACTAGGAGCAAGCCGCCACTGCTGGCATTGCGCGCCACTGCCACGACCAAGCGCTCGGCGTTGACATCGCGACCCAAGAACCGAAACGCGAGCTCACCCGCGAGCTCAGCGAGGGGTCCAAACCCAAACACGATCAGGAGCCCGGCGCAGATTGTACGCAGCGTCGGATGTCCGATCGGGAACACGTGGCCGAGATACGGACGATGCCGGATCATCCAGACGACGAGCGTGAAAAGCACGGCCAGCTCGTTCACCGCGATCGACACCGCGATCCAAGTCGAGCTCGTCACCAGAGGCGAGGTGTGCGGGTCCGACACGAACGACAACGCGCGGTCGAACGAAAGCCCGGCGCGCACCGCCAGGATCGCCGCGGTGGTCGCGACTCCGACGCCGGTGACGAGCACCGCCAGCAGCGCCATCAGCCAGACCAGAACTGCTTGCAGCCTGGTTGGAATCTCCTTGCTCTGGATTTGCGGAGCAACGTTCGGACTCGCCATCGAGGAGCGAGAGTCTAACCCCGCCGCGCGCCCCTGCCGCCTGCCAAAGACTTCGGTGCTGGCCCGCGCTCGTGTATCTTCCGCAAAAGAAGGGCCCTTAATGAAATTTTGCGCAATTTTCCTGGCTTTGGTCGCGGGTGTCGCTGGCTGCTCGAGCAAAACGAGCGCTCCGGATCCGTATGCGACGGTCAGCGGGTTCTGTGAAGGCTGGGGTAAAGCGGCGTGTTCGACGACCGTCGTCTCGAATTGCTCCGGCGCAGATCCCAAGGACGTGACCGACGTGCTGACCAGCGCCTGCGTCGCCAGGCAGCAGGTCTTCTGTGAGGGGCTCGTGCCGGACGGCTATGTCTCGACGCAAGCCACGGCCTGCTTGGCAGGCGTGCAGAAGGCATACAGCGACGGCACGCTCACGGCGACCGAGATCGCCACGGTTCGCCACCTCGGCGAGCCCTGCGACCATTTGATCAAGGGTCCCAAAGCCGCGGGCGAACCGTGCACGGTCGACAACGATTGCGACACGGTCGAAAACTACGTGTGCGTGATGAAGGCCGGCGTGGGCGCTTGCGCGATCCCGACGGTGGTCGACAACGGCACGTCCTGTAAGGCGGCCGAAGCCACGTGCAATCCGGGCTTTTATTGCGACAAGAACTGCATCCAAAGCGCGGCGTCGGGCGAAGACTGCGCGCACGACTACGAATGCGGGGTGGGCCTCGGTTGCGACATCGCGGCGGGCGCAGACACGGGCACGTGCATCCCACTAGTCCCGCAGACCAAGTGCATGGCGGACGCGGACTGCCCCTCGTCCAAGGCGTGCGACATCGCCATCGGCGGAACGACGGGTACTTGCGCGAGCAAGATCACCCTGACCCCGGACACCGGTTTGTGCGGAGATCTGCAATGAACCGGCGCGCTCGGCTGTGTCTCGCTTTTTGTTTGGGGTGCTCCTGTGCGGCTCTCAGCTGCGATGATCAGCCAGACAAACCGCAGAGCACGACGCCCAGCGCGCCGAGCGGGACCGTGGCGCCGGAAGCGACAGCCGCGCGCAAACCGCCTGGGCCCCCCGATTTCGAGATCGATACACTGAGCGCCAAGGTCGGCTTCGAGCGCGCGTTGCTCGACAAGAACGATGGCCGCACCATGTTGCAAAACCTGCTCAAGCCGACCGCGAGCTTCGTGGACGGCCAGGACGTCACGTTGCTCGTCGACCGCATGGCCAAGCTGCCGTGGGTCGTCCAGTTCATCGACGAGCTCGGCAAGCTCGGTGCGAAACACGTGATCGTCAAAACCGAGACGCGTAAAGAGTTCTCTGGCAGCTTGCCCTTCACGCCCGAGCTATCGCTGAAGTCGCCGCCCGAGTGCAGCGTCGTCGCGATGGTGCTCGAGGACCGCGGCACTGCGGTCTGGAAGCTCGCTGGAGGCGTCGCCACCAAGCACGGCAAAGGCATGGCTGGTCCGGACTTGAGCATGACCTGTGACCTGATCGAGCGCGGCGCCAAGAGTTGTAAGCAATCGAGCTCGCTGTTCGTGTCCGCAGGACCGAGCGTAGAGTGGGGCCTCGCTTACGATTTGGCCGCCTCGGCGAAGACGATCGAGAAGATTTCGCTGGATACGTTCGTGCTCTTGGAAGAGACGCCTGTGCCGGGGCACAAGGTCGAGCTTAAAAAGTAAGTCCGAATGCCCAGCTCGCACGCCCGGGCGGAGGCAGGGCTGCCAGGCGCGTCGGCCTTCGCGATCATGGGTCGGCGCCTTTCCGCGCGCGCCCCAGATGCAAAAGCTTTACATAGACGCGCTCCTGCAGCGTCCAGGATGCCCGCGAGAACCTCGATCTATGTCGGAAGACCTCGAAGACCGACATAGATCGGCTCCCATGAACAAGAGGTCGCGCCCGCTGATGTTACGGTTTGGCGCGTCCCAAAGCTGTCATGCGCCGTAGCGTCTTCTCGACGTCGGCGATGTTGAACGGCTTCTCCAGCTGTTCACCGGGGTACTGCGCCAAGAACTCACGTGCGCGGTCGGTGAACGCGCCGCCAGTCATGAACACGAAGCGGTCGAGCAATTCCGGATGCGACTGCCTGACGCTCTCGTAGACTGCAGAGCCGCTCACGTCCGGCATCATCAGATCACAGAGCACGAGGTCGAAGCTGGCGTCACTTTCGAGGCGCTTCAAGCCATCACGGCCGCTGGTGCAGATTGAGACGTCGTGCCGGCCTTTGAAGGCGTAGAGCAGCGTTTGGCCGAGCAGCGGTTCGTCGTCGATGATCAGGATGCGGGAACGCGGCGACTCCGCTTCTTCGGGCGGCGGCTCGGCAACGGCGCGACGCGCCGCGCTCTCCTCTGGCGCGAACGGCAAAACCACTCTGAAAGTGGTACCACGCCTCGGCTCACTCGACACGGAGATCTCGCCGCCCAAAGACGCCAGGATCCCGCGACAAATAGACAGGCCAAGACCGACACCCGAGCCGGCCGCTTTTGTCGTAAAAAACGCGTCGAAAACCCGCGGCAGCTGCGACTCCGCAATTCCGCTCCCAGTGTCGGAGACTTCGATGACAGCGGAGCCGTCTTCGCGCCGGGTGCTGATCACGATTTCGTTGTCCGCCGGCTCACCCACTATCGCTTGGGCTGCATTCACGATCAGATTGAGAAACACCTGACCCAAGCGCGCTTCGTCTCCACACACAGGCGATAACCCTGCGTAGCATTTGACCAGGCGAGCTCGGTGACGGATCTCGTTCCAGGCCACCCGGATCGCTGAATCCAAGATGGCCTCGATATCAACGAACTCTCCGCCGGCTCCTCCGGCGCGCGAGAAGTCCATCAAGTCGCGAACGATGTGACGCACGCGCTCGGCGCCCTCACGAGCGCTGTCAAGCGCCGCGACAGCGTCGGAGATATGCGCAAGCTCACCCGAGCGCCCTCGCAGCAGCTCTCGCAAATCGCCCAGCTCGCGCAAGCCCACGTCCAAGCTCCCGAGCACATAGGAAAGTGGATTGTTTATCTCGTGCGCAACTGCCAGCGTTCCAAGCGACGCCATGCGTTCGGTCTCCGAACGCAGATGCTCTGCGCTGTTCGGAGCGACGAACACGCGGCGCGCTTCGCGATCCTTGAGGAAGGGAAGCTCTTCAGTACGCCGCGCCCAATGGGACGAATCAGAACTTAATTTCATGGCCCCTCAACCAAGAATCTTCGCGAGTCTCCCATACTTTGTGGCCGCTAGCGAACGCTCCCGCTGCCCGCATCAAAAAATCACGTCAGGCGCAGCGCGGGGCGGGCTACAGCGAAGCTCCCCGAGCCGAGCGAAAACGGCGTTTCGCCTTTGATCGTGGGACGTTACCGTCACAGCGGCTTGACGACGCGAGGCTCGCGGCACACGCTCTGCCACCGAGCCGATCGTGACCGCCAAAGCAGACGTAAAGAAACGCTCCAAGACGAGCGCGCCGGCGCAAAGACGTGCCCCACGCCGTAAATCCGAGGGCGCCGCTGACGCCGAAGAAACCGTGGCCAACGAAGAGGGCAGCGATGACGCTGCCGCCGAGCGCGACGAGCCGGAGGTCCTAGACGCTGAATCGGACACATTCGACACCGAGGGCGAGGTCGTCGACGAGGCTGACGCCGACTCGGACGAAGAGCGCGAGCCGAGCGACGAATCGGAGTCCTCGGATGACTCGGGCAACGAGCCCGCCAATGAGCGCGGCCTGGCACGGCTCGACCCGCTGCAAGCGTACATGCGCGAAGTGCAGCGCCACCCGCTCTTGTCTTCCGACGAAGAGCACAAGCTGGCCGTCGAATACGTCAAGGGCGGGCAAAGCAGAGAGGTCGCTGCGCGTCTGGTCACCGCGAACCTGCGCTTGGTCGTGAAGATCGCCTACGAATACCGGCGCGCCTACCGCAACATGATGGACCTCGTGCAGGAGGGAAACATCGGTTTGATGCAGGCGGTGAAGCGCTACGACCCGTACCGCGGAGTGAAGCTGTCGAGCTACGCCGCGTGGTGGATCCGTGCCTACATGCTGCGCTTCATCTTGAACAATTGGCGGCTCGTCAAAGTCGGCACGACGCAAGCGCAGCGAAAGCTGTTCTTCAATCTGAACAAGGAGAAGGCGCGCCTCACGGCCATGGGCATCGAGCCCAGTCACGCCGAGATCGCCAAGCGTCTGAACGTCGCCGAGTCCGAGGTAACGGAGATGGACCGCCGGCTGGCGCGCGCTGACGCCTCGCTTGACGCAACGGTCAACGAAGCAGACGGCCGCTCCACGACGCGCCTCGAGCTGATGCCTTCGAGCAACGCGACACCGGATCAGATCGCAGAAGGCTCGGAATTTTCGGAGCTCCTGCACGGTCAGCTCGAAGAGTTCCGCAAGACGCTAACCGGCAAAGACGTCGATATTTTCGACAAGCGCGTCGTGGCAGACGAGCCACTCACACTGCAAGAGCTCGGGGACCAGTTCGGTGTTTCGCGCGAACGGGTGCGGCAGCTCGAGTCCCGGATGATGGGCAAGCTACGCGAGCACCTGCGCGAAAACTTCGGTGACGCGGTCGGCGTCGGCGGCGCTAACTAGCGGTCAGGGCGGGCGCACGTGGCCGGCAAGCTGTACTTGGTCGGCACCCCGATCGGAAATCTCGGCGACATTACGCTACGCGCGCTGGAGACTCTGAAGCAGACCAAGCACATTGCCGCAGAGGACACCCGGCGCACGCGCCAGCTGCTGACGCATTTCGCGATATTAGAGCGCACTCTGCACGCGCTCGACGCCAACGCGAGCCCTCGGAAAATCGAAGAGCTGCTGCTGCTCTTGGATGGCGGTGAAGACGTCGCGCTCGTTACCGACGCGGGCATGCCGTCCGTCAGCGATCCCGGAACCGCGTTGGTGCGCGGTGCGCACGCGCGCGCGCTAACAGTGTGCCCGATCCCGGGCGCCAGCGCAGTCACGGCCGCGGTGGGTGCTTCGGGGTTGGTCGATGCCAACTTTATTTTTTTGGGTTTCTTGCCGCGCCACGGCCGGAAGCGCAAAGACGCTTTGACGCGTATCGAGAAGAGCACAGAGCCCGTGCTGATTTTCGAATCGCCTCAGCGCATGGCCGCCACCCTCCGCGAGCTCGCCGAACGCATCCCGGAGCGCGCTTGCACGCTGTGCCGGGAAATCAGCAAAATGTACGAAGAAATCGCGCCGTCTACGGTGCGCGCGCTGAGCTTGCGCGAGGGCGAATGGCGAGGCGAAATCACGCTCGTGATCGCCGCTGCCGACGAGCACAGCGACGAACCCTTGGACTTGGCGCCAATCGAAGCGCGGATTGCCGCGCGCCTCGCCGAAGGCGCCACGGTGAAGACCGTCGTCAGTGAGCTCAGCGAAGACACGGCTTTGCCGCGGCGCGAGCTGTACGCGCTCGTGCAGCGCCTGCGCGAAGCCAGCGAGCCGACGGTTTGAATCGATACTGGCTGTGAGCGCGGTAGAAGCGGCGTTTTCGCAGCGCTGCCTTCGATGTAAAATTTTCGCATTCCGAGCGAGCCCCAAGCCATGCCGCGGCCGATTCGCCTCTATAGCGCCCGAGCCAGGATTTTCCCGGCTTCGTCGGGTGTGATGCCGAGCGGCTCGCCCATGCGTAGGCGGCGGTTGGATTTCAGCTTGGCCACCACCTGCGGAACGGCCTCTTCGCCGACGCCGCAGGTGGTGAGGCGCGTCGGGATCCCGAGCGACTCGAAGAAAGTGACCGTTTTCGCGATGGTCTCGTCGATGCTGTCGACGCCGAAGACACCGTCGTGGCGCGGCTGTACTTCGGCTTGCACCGCCTCGCGTGTCGGCGAGCACGGAAATGCTGGCGCTCAGTGCGCCCGCGGCAGTGCTACTTTCGTATGCATTTTTCTGGGTATTCGAGCGCCGTTTCGTGGCCAGTCCGGCCGCGTTTTTCGGCCAGCGCGCGAGCTGAACCGAGCCACGGGGCCGGCCCCAAACGCCCCCCGATTATGCTAAGACCCCGGCCGTGTTCGAAGCGCTCACCAAAGGTTTTCGGGAAGCTCAAAACCGCCTCGCCGGTCTTACCGAGCTAAACCAAAAGAACGTCCAAGCTGCGCTGCGCGAAGTCCGCGTCTCGCTGCTCGAGGCAGACGTCGAGCTGGGCGTGGTCAAGCGCTTCCTCGCGACGGTCGAAGAAAAAGCGCTCGGGCAAACCGTGCAAACTCGCGTGCGCCACGGCGGCGAGACACACAAGGTGTCGGCGGGGGATCAGTTCGTACGCATTTGTCACGACGAGCTCGTCGCGATGATGGCCTACGAAGGCGAGGCCGTCAGCTTCGCCGCTTCCGGCCCCACCGGCGTGATGATGGTCGGCTTGCAGGGCTCGGGCAAAACCACCACGACAGCCAAGCTCGCGCGCTGGTTCGAGAAGCAAGGCAAATCTCCGCTGCTCGTCGCGGCCGACATGCAGCGCCCTGCCGCCGTCGAGCAGCTCAAGATCTTAGGCGAGCAACTGTCGCTGCCGGTGTTCAACCTCGAAGGCGCGACGCCCCTCGCCATTTGCGAAGCCGCTCGCGAAGAAGCCAAGAAGCTCAAGCGCGACGTCATCATCTACGACACCGCGGGTCGCCTCGCGATCGACGAGGCGTTGATGGCAGAGCTGGCGGAGATCAAAGCCGCTGTCTCGCCGGACAACATCTTCTTGGTCATCGACGCGATGATCGGCCAAGACTCCGTGAAAACGGCGCGCGGCTTCAATGATCGCCTGAGCGTCACGGGCGTAATCCTGACCAAGCTCGACGGCGACGCGCGCGGCGGCGCCGCTCTGTCCGTAAAGGAGGTCACCGGCGCGCCCTTGGTGTTCGTCGGTATGGGCGAAACGACCGACAAGCTCGAACCGTTCCGCGCCGAAGGCATGGCCAGCCGCGTGCTGGGCATGGGCGACGTCGTCGGCCTGATGCAGGACTTCGAAGACGTCGTCGACCAGAAGAAGGCCGAAGCCGACGCCGCCCGCATGATGCAGGGCAAATTCACGCTGGAGGATTTCCTGAATCAGGTGCGCACCATCCAAAAGATGGGCTCACTCAAAGACCTGATGGAGAAGATCCCGGGCCTAGGTGGAATGATGCCGCCGGGCGCTGCCGCCAACTTGGACGACAGCGAGCTCACCCGCATCGAAGCCATGATTCAGTCGATGACGCGCCAAGAGCGCGACGATCCGAACGTGCTCGTGCGCGAACCGTCACGTGTGCAGCGCATCGCCAAAGGTTCGGCGCAACCGCCCGAGGGCGTCAGCGAGCTCGTGCAACGCTTCTTGTTCATGCGCCAAATGATGGGCGGCATGGGTCAAGATCCGGGGCTCCTGGGGAAGATCCCGGGGATGGGCGGGCTGAACATGGCACGCAACATGCGGCGCGCCATGAAGAGCGGGAAAATGCAGGACATGATGCAAAACATGGGCGGAATGGGAGGAATGGGCGGGCTCGGCGGAATGCCGGGGATGCCGCCTGGCATGGGTGGCATGCCCGGCTTCGGAGCGCCCCCCGCACCCAAGATGCGCGTCCTGTCGCAAGGCGAGAAGAACGCAAAGAAGAACCAGCGCAAGCGGGAACGCGACGCGCGGAAGAAGAGCAAAGGGAAGAAATGATTTCGCGTAACTTATCCTGGGCACTGAGCTTCACGCTGTTGACCGCTTGCGTCGGCAGTCCGACGACGAGCACCACGACCGACGATAAGCCGCACGACGCCAAGGCGGCGGCCGAGCGCTTGAAGGCATTCATCCTCGATGCGCCGCCAGACGACGTCGGCACGCATCTGGACGTCGACTTCGACGGCAAGCTGAAGTTGCTCGGCGCGCGCGTTGAAGCCCCGAGCCCCGCGAAAGCCGGCGACCACGTCAAGGTCACCATGTATTGGCAGGCGCAGAAGAACAACGTCAACGGCTGGAGGATGTTCACGCACGTCGTGGACGGCTCCGGCGAGCGCGTGCTGAACATCGACAACGTCGGGCCGCTACGCGAAGTGCGTGACGGCATGCAGTCGCTCCCGCCCGGCGATTGGGAGATCGGCAAGACGTACGTGGACGAGCAGGTGTTCACCATCCCGTCCAAAGCCAAGACCGACAAACTACAGATTTTGACCGGTATTTTCCGCGACCACGGCGACCGCATGAAGATCGTGTCCGGGCCGCACGACACGACCAACCGCGCGATCGTCGCTACCCTGCCGTTGAACGGCCGCCCTTCGACCAAAGGTAGCCACGTGCCCTCGCTGCGCGTCGACAAGCTCGACTCGACCGTGAAGATCAAGGTCGACGGCAAGCTCGACGAGCCCGCCTGGCAAAGCGCTGCCACCACCGGACCGCTCGTCGATGTGGGCACGGGCGAGGTCAACAAGACCTCGAAAGTGAACGGCGACGTGAAAGTTCTGTGGAGCGAGGAAGGGATGTACGTCGGCTTCTCAGTTGCCGACACCGACATCATCGGCGGCTTCAAGAAGGGCGAGAAGGATCCACACCTGTGGACCAAAGACACCGTCGAGATCATGATCGACCCCGAAGGGGACGGCGACAACAAGGACTACTACGAGATCCAAATCAATCCGCAGAACCTCGTGTTCGACTCGCAGTTCGACGACTACAACCAACCCAAAGTCGAGCCCGACGGCCCTTTCGGTCATCAAGAGTGGTCTGCGAATCTGAAGAGCGCCGTGACCCTCGACGGCACCGTCGACAAGAGTGACGACGAAGATCGCGGCTATACCGTCGAAGCCTTCATCCCCTGGAAGTCCTTCAGCAAGGCCAAGAAGCTACCGCCGGAGCTCGGCTCGACCTGGCGCATCAACTTCTACGCCATGAAAAACAACGGCGGTGTCGCCTGGTCCCCGATCCTCGGCCAAGGCAATTTCCACCGCGCCCCGCGCTTCGGTCGCGTGGAATGGATGAAGAAGGGCATGCCCGAACCGAGCGCAAGTGCGTCAGGGTCGGCTGCTCCGCCGAGCTCCGGCGCGCCGGCAGGCTCCGCGGCTCCCGTAAGCTCCGGCGCCCCGGTCGCCAGCGGCAAGGCGCTGCCCAAGCTGGTTGCGCCGCCCGCGTCGTCGAAGTGAAGTAGTCGAGGGCTTGAAGGGTCGCCTCGCGGCTGCTCGAATGCGCCAGTATTGTAGCGTCATTCGGGTTGCGTGAGGCGACGCCAGCAACCAGGGCGCACCGACAAAATTACGCCGATTCGTGTGCAACGATAACCCAAGGCGACACGCCGCGCGCGAGGGGGGCGCGCGCGGGACGAATGCATGTTAAGCGCGAAGCCGTGCTGGAGCGGAGTAGCAGCTAGCAGTGGCTAGCAGGGAAACCAAGTGGTGGGCCTTCGGCGAGCGCATGCTGCCGGTGGTCGCGCTCGTGCCGGCTTCGATGGCGCTGGGGTGGCTGGCGTGGCGGCTGTTTTTCCATTGGTCGGCTTGGCTGTGGGCGCGTCAAGACCCCGTGGATCTGAAGGCGATGACGCGTTGGGCGCTGCCGCAATTCGGGGACGCCGACGGCGCCGAGCCGGTGGCCCTGATCGGCCTGGTCGTGGTGGCCACTGCAGTGTTGAGCGCTCTCGCGTACCTTCTGCCGCGCGCCAACCGGCGCGTGCACGCGGCGTTCGCGCTGCTCTCGGTCCTCGGCGCTTATTTTCTGTTGCAACGCACTCACTTCGACTTGCCCTTGGCCGAAGTCGGCCCTTCTCACAAGCGAGACCTGGCCATCGTCGCAGGCGCCGTCGCCGCCAGCCTGCTGATCGGCTGGGGACCACGAGGGAGCCACGCCCTGGCGATCTTCACGGCGTTGCTGCTAGTCCCGATCGCGTTTCTGCCCTCGGCAGGCCCAAGCGCTGGCGACGCGGCTGCTGTCGTGGCCCCTGCGCTGCGGCTGCTGCACGGCGTTGCGCCCAAGCACGTGTACATGCAGTACGACTACCTGCCGTCTCTGCTGCTCGAGGCTTGGCTATGGCTGGGCGGCGACGCCCTGGGTGTTTTTTTCATCGCCGGCGTCAGTTTTTATGCGCTGCTCCTTGGTCTCTTGGTTTTGGCGCGGCGCTGGTTTGCGCACCCCGGTCTAGCTGGGCCGTTGCTCGTGGCCGTGGTCATCGTGCGCATCTACGCGGTGATGGGCGACGAAGTGGCCATTCCGCAAATCGCGCCGCTACGCTTGGACTTGTGGGTGTTGCCCGTCGCGCTGGCGCTGCGCTTCGGGGTCCGCCACTGGACCGTGGCCCTAAGCTTGGGGCTGCTGTGCATTTTTTCGCGTAGCATCGGGGTGCTTTATT
>OLLW01000286.1_pt1 | contig 17059 bp, 13 predicted proteins | sample 1604611 | NCBI WGS metagenome assembly OLLW01 (sample SAMEA104055725, study PRJEB20765) | soil metagenome | biome: Arctic tundra; feature: Polygonal ground; material: soil | place: USA | collected 2011-09 | depth 0-0.5 m | reverse complement strand
TCTGAACGGGGGCACGCGCCGGGGTTCACCTTCAGAGTACGGCTCAGATGGCGATTTCGTTAGCACCCGCGGCTGCAAATCGGCCATTGGGCGGATTGCGGACTCGGCCCGTCAGGGACCAGATTTCAGCTGTTGCTGGACTGCTTTTTCTTGCCTTGGTGAGCGTCGCAGCACCGGTTTTCGCGAAAGCGTTCGAGATTTCGGACTCCGGCTGGGAGGGGACGAGCGAGCTGTACGCCCTGGCGCAGCAAGAGCTGGGGAAGGGTCGGGTCGAGGTCCTGGCCTCGCTCGACTACGAGCACCTGGGCAAGAACGACGGGCTGCTGGTGCTGCATCCGGAATCCGAGCTCGACTACAACGAGCTGTCCGCGTTCCTGCGCGCCGGCGGCCGCATGGCCGTGCTCGACGACCGAGGCGAGGCCGCGCACTTCTTGGCGCGGTTTCAGATTCATCGCGTCGAGGCGCCGCGCAACCCCGCCCAGTCGCTGCGCGACAATCCGGACTTAGCGATCGCCGTACCCGCCGTGGAGCAGGTCGCCGGGCAGGAGCAGAATCGACATCCGGTGGTGGCTGGTGTCGATCGCGTCGTGACCAATCACCCAACAGCGTTGGTGCATCCGAACCTGACGCAGGTGTTGAAGATCCCAGCGACAGGTGAACCGGACGCGACGCTCGCGGTAACTGGCATCATCGCCAAGAGCGGGCGCCTATTCGCGATGGGCGATCCATCGGTCGTGATCAACGAGATGCTCCGTTATCCGGGCAATCGCGCTTTCGCCAGCGGGCTGCTCAAGTACTTGGTCGAAAACGACGCGGGCGTCAGCCGCGGTGGGCGGCTGTACATCGTTGCCAACGACTTCAATCAGAAGGGGCACTTCGGCGGGACTCGCGGCGCGCTCGGCGAGCTCTCGAATCTGTCGGACTCGCTCGCCGAGCTGTCGGCGGACTTGGGGAAGAACGGCCTGCCCCCGACGTTGGCCTTGGCGCTCGCAGTGTTTGCTGCCGGCGGCGCGCTAGCTTGGGCGATCAACTACAGCTCGCGGCTGTATCGCCGGTCGGTGCCCCGCTATGCGTTAGCCGCGCCGCTACTCGCCCAAGGCGGGCTCGCCGGCCGTGCGGCCGTGCTGTCGGCGCCGACGACCGATCCTGCGTTGCTGCTGCTCGAGCTGCGCTCAGCGCTGAGTGAAGCGCTGTCCGTCATTTTGGGGCTATCGCGGCTCAGCTCGCCGGAACAAATCCTGGCCGAATTAAGCCGAAAGCGCCTGTTCAATGCCGAACGGGTTTCGGAGATCTCAGCCTTGTTCCGTGACCTGGGCGACGCGCCGGCCGCGCTGCTCTCCCGCAAGCGTCTGAAATTGGCGCGCGATCGAGTGCAGCAACTGGCGCGAAAGGTGATGGAGATCCTGGCGGAAATCGAGGAGCGTAGCGCCACTTGATGCAAGCGTTGAACGTCAGTGAAATCGAAGCCGCCCGCGAACGGCTCGCCGAGGTCAGGCGCCAAGTCAGCCGCGTGTACATCGGAGACATGGCCTCGGTCGACCTGATGGTGGTCGCGCTGTTGGCGCGCGGACACGTGCTCTTGGAAGGCGTACCCGGCATCGCCAAGACGACGCTGGTCAAGGCTTTCGCCGTGACTCTGGGCTGCTCGATTCGACGCGTGCAATTCACGCCCGACTTGCTGCCCGCAGACATCACTGGGACGTACGTGCTCAATCCCAAGGACGGCACGTTCTCGCTGCGCGCCGGGCCGATCTTCGCCAACGTGCTCTTGGCCGATGAGATCAATCGCGCACCGGCGAAGACGCAATCCGCGCTGCTCGAGGCAATGCAAGAGCGGCAGGTCACCATCGAAGGTGACCGCTTCGAGCTGCCCGATCCGTTCTTCGTGCTCGCGACTCAGAACCCAGTCGACCTGGAGGGCACCTATCCCCTGCCCGAAGCGCAAATCGATCGCTTCTTGGTCCGGGTAAATATGGGCTATCCGAGCGAACGCGACGAAGTGATGATGCTTCGCTCGCACGGCATCATCGCTCCCGAACCGTTTGTCGTGCTGTCCGGTGCAGACGTCCTGCAGCTTCAGTCAATCGCGGCGCGCGTGCACGTGGAGGACGATATCTTCGACTACGCGGTGGCGCTCACGACCTTCACACGTAGCCACCCGCGCGTCGTGCTAGGCGCCTCACCCCGCGCCTCGCTCGGCTTATTGCGTGCCGCGAAATCCCACGCGGTACTGGCCGGTCGCCCCTTCGTCACCCCCGACGACGTCCGCTTCGTCGCCGCCCCCGTGCTCGGTCACAGGCTGATCATGATCCCAGAGCTAGAAAGCGACGCCCGCGCCCGAAGCGCGCTAGTAGACGAAGCTCTCGCAAAAGTAAGCTACCGCCGCGCCGTGCGCCCAGTCTGAACTCTCGCTCCTTCTCTGCAGTGCGCGCAAAGCGCCGCACGCCTCGCGCCCCAGCGCGCGCTAAGCAGCTCAGCCGTCCGCGCCGCACGCCTCGCGCCCCAGCGCGCGCTAAGCAGCTCAGCTGCCCGCTCCTCCGGGTGCGCGCGAAGCGCCGCACGCCTCGCGCCCCAGCGCGCGCCAGACAGCTCAGCCCGCGCCCGACCGGAACTAAAACGACCGAAAAGTCTTGGAAGACCAGATCGCGATCTGCCAATGAGATGGAGACCCACGAGAGCCGGCGAGACCGGCGCCTGCTGTTTCTACGGGTTACGAGAGTCGCCGAAGGCCCTGCGAAGCCAAATGCTCACGCCGCCACTTCAAGCCCGGTCGACCGGAGCCCGCGTCTATAAGCCCCCGGCGCACTCCCCACCGCGCGCTTGAACGCCTTGCTAAACGCAGCCTCGGAGTCGTAGCCGACTTGTGAGGCGACTTCGGCTAGCGTCTGTTTGCCTTCGCGCAGCATGCCGGCTGCTTTTTGCATGCGCCAGCGGGTGACGTACGAGAGCGGGGGTTCGCCAACCAGACGCATGAAGCGTGAGGCAAAGGCGGAGCGCGACATTGCGACTTTGGAGGCGAGCGACTGCACGGTCCAGTCTTGCTCTGGATTCTGGTGGATGTGACCGAGCGCCGCGCCGATTTGCGTGTCAGCGAGAGCGCTCAACCAGCCGCTGCCATTCGCGGGCAAGCTCGCCAGGTGACCGCGCACGATTTGAATGAAGAGCACGTCCGCTAGGCGCGCGATCACGGTCTGTGAGCCCGGACGACCTGACGCGGCTTCGCAAGCAATGAACTTGAGCGTGGGCTCGAGCCAGCGCACCGATTTGCCCGCCTCCCCGCGTAGCGTGATGACTGAGGGCAACACCGACAGGAGCGGGTTGTTGCGTCGGTCCTCGAAGCGGAAGCGGCCGCTGACGATGGTCGAAGCGTCACCCCCCCCACCGACGCGAAGGATGCTGCCGTCGCCGCGGGCTCGGCACACCAAAAGCTCCTCGAGCGGCTGCGCGACGATGCTCGGGTCGTCGATCAACGAATGAGCATGGCCGTGCGGCAGCGCGACGATGTCGCCTTCACTCAGCTCGATTGGCTCGTCGGTGCCGTCGACCAAGAGCTGAGCGTGCCCCGAAAGCACGACGTGGAACTTTGCGTCCTCGCTAGCGCGCACGCGGATCCCCCACGGAGCACTGGCTTCCAGGCGCCCGTAGCAGGCGGCAACCACGCGGACCGTCTCGAGCACATCGGTAAGCACATCCATGAACTGCCTCGCTGGAGCGAACGATCAGACAAGCCTGAGCGGAGAAACCACTGTGACCGTCCAGTCAGACGAACACACATGCAAGGTACCTAGAACCAACCTGACCGTCCAGTCAGATTAGTCGCATTATAAATAGCCAATACTTCTCTGTATTTATGAATCAGTCCGCGAACTCGACACTGGCGCGGTGCTTCGGAAGCCAGCCGAGCGCCTCGGTAATCACGCTGATGTCGACCAAGCCTTCGATCTGCTCGAGCGGCCGACGTAGCGGCACGTCGGCGTAGAACTCGCGAATCAACGCTGCAGCGGGGAAGCCGCGCACGTCGAGCGTCTGGGCTGGGTAGTACTGATGGTAGCCCGGGCATTGCTTTTCGAGCGTCGCACGGATGAGCTCCGCGGCGTCTGAAAACATCAGGTATGCGAGCAGCTCTCCGAAGTTGAACCACGAGCGAGCCGCTGGCTTACCGCCGGCAGTGAAGCGCTCGAGCCACTGTTCGCTGAGCAATCCCGGGAAGCGCAGCGCGGTCGCCGCGAGCTCGGGCTCTGCAGCGCACAGCTCTTGCAGCATGCGCTCAGCGAACACCTTGCTGAGGGCGTAGAAGTTGCTGCCCGGGTTGCTAGGGGCAGCGCCGTCCAACGGTAGATACGGAACCGCGATGGCGGTGTCGACGCGCATCCCGTTCGTCATCTTGAGCATCACCTGCACGGAGCTAGCGAACACGATGCGTCGAATCCCGACGTCGAGCGCCGCGCGAAACACGTTCGCGTTCATGGCGGTGTTCTCGGCGATCAAACGCTGCGGCGACGGGCCGGCGTGAAGGTTCGGATGATTGCCCAAATGCACCACGGCTTCGCAGCCCTCGAGCAGGCCGTAGACCGCGATATCGTCACGCAAATCGGCAAGCACCAACTTGGTTCTCAAGCCCTCTTTGTGCTTGTGATCGGTGGCTGTGACTTCGTAGCCGTGCTCGAGCAAGTGCGAGCACACCGTCGAACCGAGCTTGCCAGCAGCACCGGTAACCAGAACTTTCATAGCGGGCCTGGCTTTTAGCACGGCAGCGCACGCCGCTGAAGCCGTTGATTGGTAGCAGTGTCAGGCCGCGAGCAGCGATAGATAGCGCAGGCCAGAGGCGATCGGCTCCTTGTGCGAAAACCTCAGCTCTAGCGCGAGCAGCTCGCTCTCGAGCGTGCGCGACAATGAGCCGCCTTCGGCGAGCTTGCATAGACACTCGAGCAGATTCCAGCGGAGCAGCCATTCGTCTGGGAAGCTTTGCGTCAGCTCGCGATGCACCTGCGCGAACGCGCTCACCGCCGCGCCGCCCAGGCGCTCTCGAAATGCCGAGATCGATCGCTCGTACAACGCGAGCAAGGCCCGCTCGCGCTCGTGCAACGTGCGCGGTTTGGGCACTCGTACTCGGGAAGGCTCACTCTCGGGGTAAAACGCAGGATCGCTCGCTCCGGGGTGCGCGTTGGTCAGCTCTGGCGCGACGAGCAGTAGGTATTCGGCGCCGCTCTCGCTGAAACCGGCGCGCTCCGAGCTGAGCCGGTAGTCGCGCAAGCGTGCTGTCAGCAGCTGACCGCTGCGGTCACAGGTCGTCGCGACGAGCGTGCCGTCGAGCGCGACGCCAGACGCGAAGCGGAGCGCGACGCGCCTGCCGGCTTCGCCGAGCTGCGAAGCAAGCGCGGCCCCGTTGGCGAGCTGCCCGACCGGAACCCGAAACCCGTGCCCAGGCGCTTCGAATGTCTCCAGCAGCTTCGCTTGCGCGCCGAAACCCACGCGACCTTGAAGGGTGAGCAGGCCTTCCGTCGCGCCGCCTACGACGCCACTCAGCTGCCCGGTGACGAAACGCTCGCCGCGAAAGTGCAGCGTCGCCAGCTCCTCACTGCGCAGCGCAGCGGCCAGCGCGAGGTCCCCCCCAGCGCGATACACGAGCGACGCTTCGACCTCGCTCAAAACGGCGAATAAATGCTCGAAATCCCGCGCCACGAACAGCTGCGGCTGAGTACGCGTAATGTCGTAGCCTTGCTCGACGCAGGCGGCGCTGAGCGGCAGCTTCGTCACCGCCTTGTCGTGGCAGGCGTGGCTCTCCCACAAGGACGACAGCAGACCGGCGCCATACAGTCGAAAATCGCTCGGCGTACCTACTAAGCCGTACTCTGCCGTCCACCAATACAAGCGGGACAAACGGCTCGCTTCGCTGGCGCCGCTGACCTTGGACAGCGCTTGCTCGAGCCGCACCTCCGCCTGCGTCACGAGCTCCGGCGGCACGCCGCGGGTTTCTTTGACTTCCGACAGCTCGAAGATTGCAGCGTAGACGCGCGCGTCCTCCGGTGACGAAAACGCGTATTTGCCGACTTCACCGATCGCGCGCAAATAGGCGGCGTAGCGGGAGTCCGGCAAAATCGGCGCGTGCCCAGCGGCCTCGTGAATGATGTCCGGCGCGGGCGTGTACACCAAGTGATCCTTGGAACGAACGTCCGCCGCGATAGGCAGGATGCCGGCAGCCTGAAACTCTTGAAAGGCGCGGGGCGGGATGAAGCCGTCCACACACACCGCGTGCCAGCCGAAGCGTTCGAGGCACTCGCTCATCTCCGCAATGCGCGGAATGCGCTCGACCGAGATGCCCGTCTGTGCCAGGCCTTGACGATACGCGGAGTGCGCGGTGTGTTGCAGGCGTTCGTAGGTCTGTAGCAGCACGAAGCGCCACACCGCTTGGTCGACCTCCGTGTACTGTTCGTAAGCTTGCTCGACGACGTAACGCCGGAGGTTGTGCGGAACGCGCGCGCTGCCTTTCACACTAAAGCTTAGCGCCGCTACAGAGTTTCGCTAAGCACGCTGGGCGACGAGATGGACGGCATGGCAAAAGCCTGGGCAAAAGACACGAAAAGCGCGCCCGGCAAGGCCCGGTAGCCGGGGCTCAGCGGGGACGCCCAATCGGCCCGGAACACGATGCGGTCGAACTCGGGAAACAGGACGCGCAGACCCACACCGGCGCCCTGCTTGAGCTGAAAGCGATGGATATCATCGTTGGCGTCGCCCACGTCGTAGAACGCCGCGGCACCGACTTGCGCGGACAAGATGTCCAGCGACGTCGTCCGCAGCTCGGCGTTCGCCACGACCTGATTCGCGCCCTGGAACGCGCCCACCGGGTAGCCACGCAGACGATTGTCCCCGCCCAGCACGACGCGGCTGTTCGCGTAGTTGAGCGCGTGATCCAAGATCTGGCCGTCCAGCATCAAGCGACCGAAGCCAAGGCGCGGCGACACGAAACGCAAATCGCCCTCGAACAAGGCGTCGTCGCGCCCGTGCGAGGCGTATTGCAGGCGGGAGGCCGCAAGCGGCCGAATCAGGCCGTCCCCGACCGGGAAGGTATAAGAGAACATCGCCAGCGAGCCGATCAGGTCGCGCGTGGAGCCGAGCGAGCTGCTCGCCGGATACATGCGCAGTACGAGGTCGTGGCCACGCCGGAAGTCTTCCTGCAAGCCCAATGTCTCGACTTCGATCAGCGAGCTGAAGTCAGTGCGGTGCGCGTGAAGCTGCACGAAGGGACTGACGCGTTGGTCGGAGACGGGCAGCTGATCTTTCACGAACTCGGCGGCGGCGCGCGGGTCGAAGGCGGAGAGATCGCGTGCGCCGTACACCTGTCGCAACGCTTCGACACCTAGCGAAACATCATACTTGAAACGACGGCCGAACGAACGCACGACCTCGTAGCCGCCGTATAGGCGATCCCGGTCGTAGGTCTCCGGGATGCGGTCGTTTACACTCGTGACCCGCGCGTCGTAACCAGCGACATCAACACCGATGAAACGGCGTGCGATATCATGCCGCCACAGGATCGACGTGCCCCACGACCACTTGGTGTCCAGCGAGTACAGCGGTTGCCCGTAACGGAACTCCCCGAACGACCCCTCCGCTGCTCCCGTATCGCGGTTACGAATGAAGTTAGCGGATACCATCGCCAGCTCATGCGAGCCGAGCAAGCGCTTGTGTGCCAGTGACAAACCGAGTGAGTAGCTCGCCGGGTCGAGCACGAATAGACCGCCAATGATGGCGTGCGTGCCGAGCAGGTTTTCTTCGCTCGGATTCAGCGCCAAGTAGTTGATGTGCGCATTGGCGGACTGCAGCAGCCAATTCAGCCGCAAGCTCCAGACATCCTTGGTGATCACGAGCACCCGCACGCGATCGGGCGCGCTGCCGCGCGCCGGCACGACCAGCACGATCGAGAGCTGAATCAACTCGCGCAGGTTACGCGCTGTCTCCTGCGCTAAGACGTCGCGATACGGTGCGCCTTCTTCGAACAAGAGCTCGCGACGGATCACCCGCTCGCGCGTCGTGGCATGAAATACGTCGACGAAGTCGGGCATCGGGTCGCGCTCGTCGAACACGTCGAGCGTCACGATCTGGATCTCTTCGATCCGCTTGCCCTCCGGCTCGAGCTCCGGCTTGAGCCCGCGCTGGCCGAGCTTCTGGCTGATCACGCTTTGCTCGAGCGCCGAATAGCCGCTGTTTTGGGCGCTCGAGCGACGCGCAGTCACGCTCAGGACGGACGCCACGGCGCACGCTAAAAAAAGGCCCAACCAGCGGTTCAAGTCTACCTCGGGCCAGGATAGTCTTGGCGCTCCGTGCAGGTCCACCCCACTCGAACCAGCATCGACTTGGCAGCGACTGCTCTGGTCGCAGTTGGAGCAGGTCTTTTGCTACAGAGCGGACCGGTCGTGGCTTGGGCGGGGTCCTTGCTGGTTGGGCTGGCGCTGGCGCGCGCGGTGACCGAGGTCAGCGTGAACCGCATCCGCAACGCAGGCTTCGAGATGCTGTGGCGCGGGGAAGCGCGTTCGGCTCGCGTGGCGCGCGGAGAAGTAGTCGAGATCGAAGCCGAGGTCAGGAATCGCGATTCCCGTGCGGCCCGCTTCGTCGGCTTGCGCGCGGTCTTCGCGCCCGAGCTGTCGATCGAGATCGTGCCGTCGCAAGGCGAAGTGCCTGCAGGCGGGCGGCTGCGCGTCGTGCTCCGGGTATCGGGTCGACGCGTGGGTCGCTTCGGAATTCACGGCCTGTCGCTCGAAGTGCAAGGGAACCCCGGGCTGTTCGAGGTACCCCTCACCTTCGCCAACCCGTACGGCGTGGAGGTCATGCCGCGCGCTTATCAAGCGTTCGCGCACCAGGCGCGCGGCGGCAGGAGCCACCGGAGCGCCGACCGTGGGCGGCCCGGGCCGGTCGCCGGGGACGGCGAGCAACTGCGCGAGTTGCGCGAGCACCGCGCGGGGGACGCGCTGCGCCGCGTCGCCTGGAAAGCCACAGCCAAACGCGGACGCCTGATGGTGCGCGAATACGAACAGGAAGAGCGCGACGTGGTTTGGTTCGTGCTCGACGCTTCGGTCGAGCTCGGCGCGGGCAATCCAGGCTACACGCCGCTGGATCGCGCAATAGACGAAGTCTCCGGCTATGCCACGCGCCACGCCGCGCGCGGTGATCGCGTCGGGCTGGCGGTTGTCGCTACTCGCACGCTGAGCCTGCTCAAGCCGGACCGCGGCACCTCGCACACGACGCGCATCCTGCAAGCGCTCAGTCACTCAGCAAGCTTCGTCGACAGCGATCGCTCGGGGCTCGATGAAGCCGACGTCGCAGCGCGCGTGCTCGAGCACATGCGCCCGCTCGATCCGCAGTCTGCCGAGCGCGTACGCGCAAGCGAGCTCGACCGCATCGCAAGGCGCGCGGATCGCTTACGCGGCAGAGCGCCGTTCGAGGCCCGTGAGGTGCTGACTCATTCGCGACGCGAGCGCAGCTTACGCCGCTATTTGCTGGCGTTCGGCTTGAGCGCGCCAGCGCGGCTCGAGCCCGACCGCGCGCGGACCGATCTCGAGCTGACGCGTGTGCTCTCGGAAATCAGCCGTGGCAAGCCGCGCCCGAGCTTGATCTACGTCTGGTCCCCCACGCCGGATCCGACGAGTCGCGGTGCGCTGGAGCGTGGGCTTTCCGGACTTGCCAAGCGTCGGCACGAGCTGCGCTGGGTGCCGATGCGCTTCGACGTGGATCTGGAGCGCGCAGCGCCGGGCGCGTCGATGGCAGTGCTTTCGGCGCTCGCCGTTCAGGCCAAGGCGTCGCACGAACGCGGGCTACGCGCGCTAGCGCGCTTGGGGATTCGCATCGAGCGCTTGCGCTCAGTGCCCCGCGTCGCGCTCACGCGAACGGAGCTCTCGCGCGTCGAACACGAGCACGTCGCGGTCGATGACCACGCGGGCGTCGACCTTCACGCGCACGTGCCAAGTCCCGAGCACCTGCCCCTGCCGAAGTGAGATCGGCACATCCAGCCGGCTCTCGCCGATGCGCGCCGAGGCGTTGCCCACCTCAACGACTTGCTCGCTGCCAGCGTCGCTGTTGGCCGCTCGAGCGCTGATCGGCCGCGCGATTTCCCAACCGACCAGAGCCGCGTGCGAGAGCGGCTCACGGAAATCGATGCGAATGCCACACGACTGTTTGGCGGGATCGAGCTCGAAGGGCAGCTCTTTGCGGTCTTGGATTTGGCCCCCGAAAAAGACGCCGAATGCAGCTCGCTGGACCAGCGGATCGGGGTCGCTCTTGGCCGGACAGCCCGGGAGCGCGAGGCCGAGCGCCAGCGCAAGCACGAGGTGAGCGCCAAGGCCGCAGCGGCTCACGGCTCCGGCTCCGGCTCCGGCTCCGGCTTCGGCTTCGGCTCCGGCTCCAACTCCAGCGCCATGCGCGCGAAGTCCGCGACGGCCAGCGTTTCGCCGCGCGCATCGAGATCGATCCCCGCGCGCGCTGCCGCGGCCGCCAGCTCCTCGCGGCTCTTGTTACACACGCCCTGCCAGGCGTTGCTCAACTTTTTGCGCCGCTGCCCGAAGGCGCCCTTCACGAGCCCGCGGAACGCGTGCGTCTCCGCGATGCGCGACGCACGCGGCGTGAGCACCACGACAGCCGAGTCCACCTCGGGTTGCGGGTAGAACGCGCCGCGACGGATCACGAGCGCGCGCTCGACCTCGAAGGCCGCCTGCACGAACACCGACAACGCGCCGTAGTGGTCGCTATTGGCCGGTGCGATCAAGCGATCAACGACCTCGAGCTGCAGCAAGAAGATTACGCGCTCGACCTCGCCGGCCATGTGCACGGCGGCCTCGAGCAGCGGCCCAGAGATCTGATAAGGCAGATTTCCAGCCAAAACATAGGGGCGCGGCGCACCCGCGAGCAGCTCGGTCACGCTGACGGTTTTGGCGTCGGCTTCTTCGACGCGCAGCCGCCCTTCGGCGATCTCCGCCTGGAAGAGCGAGGCGAGCGCGGGGACGAGATCCCGATCGCGCTCCACCGCGACCAGCTGCCCAGCTCGCGTGAGCAAGGGCCTGGTGAGCGCGCCGAGCCCCGCGCCCAACTCCACTACGCTCGCGCCTTGAGGCACGAGGTCGGCAATGCGCTGGGCTAGGTTCTCGTCGGCGAGGAAGTTCTGGCCGAAGTGTTTTTTTGGGCGGAGCCCTCGGCTTTGCAGCTGGGCCTTTGGGCTCCACTCACTCAATGGGCCGCTTTGTCCTCGGCGCCAGAGCCAGAGTCTTCAGCCTGTTCATCGGTTTCGGTTTTGAGACCCGCGTAGTTCTCGCGCGAGCCGAGGGACAGCTCGTTCATGGTCTTCATGCGCGGCGGGGGTGGATCTCCGTACAGCTCGAGCTCGGCCGCGGCCCACAGCTCACGCGCTACGAGCACGCCGTACTCCGGGCCCTGCAGATCGCCGTCGAACTTGTCGAGCGCTTCGTCGGCTTCTTTAAGATCGAGGCGGACGACGACCGGGTCGATGTCCGCCTTCTTGATGAAGCGATCGGTGATGAGTAACGCTTTGTCGTCCGAAACCTCGGCAAAACCGGGGCCTACTGCGACCGCGTGCTTTTCACCGCCGAGCACGTAGCTGACGATGCCGGTGGTCAGCGCCGCTAGCAGCGGCACGTGACCGGGCAGCACGCCGAACTCGCCGTCGACGCTGGGCGCCGTGAACTCGCTCACGTCCGCCGCGAGCTTCATACCGTCGGGCGTCACGACCTCTAGATGGATCGTGCCGTCCATCACGCAGCCGCCTGCTTGAGCGCCACTGCTTTGGCCTTCGCCTCTTCGACGTTGCCGACCATGTAGAAGGCCTGCTCCGGTAGATCATCGAGCGAGCCCGAGAGGATCTCTTGGAAGCCCGCGATGGTTTCTTTGAGCGTCACGAATTTGCCGCTCAGGCCGGTGAACTGCGCGGCGACGAAGAACGGCTGCGACAGGAAGCGCTGGATTTTTCGGGCGCGCGCCACGACGAGCTTGTCGTCTTCGCTGAGCTCGTCCATCCCCAAGATGGCGATGATGTCCTGCAAATCTTTGTAACGCTGTAGCGTCTTCTGCACCTGGCGGGCAATGCCGTAGTGGATGTCGCCGACGATTTGCGGGGAGAGCATGGTGCTCGTCGAATCCAGCGGGTCGACCGCGGGGTAAATGCCGATCTCGGAGATGGCACGATTGAGCACCGTCGTTGCGTCCAAATGCGCGAACGCGGTGGCCGGCGCGGGATCGGTGAGATCGTCTGCCGGCACGTAGATGGCTTGCACGCTGGTGATGCTGCCCTTCTTCGTGGAGGTGATGCGTTCCTGCAAGCCGCCCATCTCGGTGGACAGCGTGGGCTGGTAACCGACGGCGCTCGGCATACGACCGAGCAGCGCGGACACCTCGCTGCCGGCCTGCGTGAAGCGGAAGATGTTGTCGACGAACAGCAGCACGTCCTGACCTTCTTCGTCGCGGAAGTACTCGGCGGCAGTGAGCGCCGAGAGCGCGACGCGAGCGCGAGCGCCCGGCGGCTCGTTCATCTGACCGTAAACGAGGGCCGTCTTGCTGAGCACGGTCTCGCCGCTCTCCAGCTTGGACTCGCTCATTTCGAGGTAAAGATCATTGCCTTCACGGGTGCGCTCACCGACGCCGGCGAAGCAACTGACGCCGCCGTGCGCCTTGGCGACGTTGTTGATGAGCTCCATGATGAGCACGGTCTTGCCGACGCCTGCGCCGCCGAACAGGCCGATTTTCCCGCCCTTACGATACGGAGCGAGCAAATCGATGACCTTGATGCCGGTCTCGAAGATTTCGACGTTCGTGCTCTGCTCGACGAAGGGCGGCGGCTCGCGGTGAATGCCGCGGTGCTGCTTGGCGTTCACCGGACCCCCACCATCCACCGGCTTGCCAATGACGTTGAGGATGCGACCGAGCACTTCACGGCCGACCGGCATTTGAATCGCCTCGCCGGTGTCCGTCACGACAGCACCGCGCACGAGGCCTTCCGTCGCGTCCATGGCGATGGCGCGCACGACGCCTTCACCGAGGTGCTGCGCAACCTCGAGCACGAGGTTCTCCTTCTCACCGTCGATGGAGGGGTTCGTCAGCGTGAGCGCATTGAGGATGCGCGGCAACTTGCCGGCGGGAAACTCAACGTCCACCACCGGTCCGATGACCTGCGTGATCTTGCCCTTGATTCCGGCCGTGCTCGCTGTCGTCGTCATGTTCGCTTTCGTCCTCGCGGGGTCTCGGCGCGTCAACACTGCGCGCCTGTTACTGGGTCTCGAACCCGCGCCGCGTGTACCACGAGACGACGAGCATGCCAACGGGAGGAAAAGCTAGGATAGCTTCCTTTCCGCCGCAGGCGTTTTTGCCGTCCGGCACGGCTAGTCGACCAGCGGGTTCCCTCAACCTTGGAATCGGAGCGTGAGGACGCTCAACAAGCGGCGCTTCAAATCTATCAGCCGCCGAGCCGCGAAGCGCGAAGCCATTTAGCCGGTGCTTCGCTAGAACAGCCGCAGCTGGCCGCCCCTGTCCGTCGGGCGGCGGAACGTACTGATTAGGCTCGGGCGTTCGTCGTTGATGCGCATTTCGCGGGCGTTCAGGCCGAGACGGCGCGCGGTTTGGTCGAACAGCAGGCGCACGGCGTCGATGTACGGCCCTTCGCCCTGCATGCGCGAGCCGAAGCGCGGATCGTTCAGCTTGCCGCCGCGCATTTCTCGGACCCGCGCGAGCACCTTTTCTGCTGCGAGCGGGAACGCCTCACGCAGGCGCTCGACGAACACGGCTTCGACACTCCCGGGCAGGCGAAGGGGAATCATCGCGGCACCGACGGCGCCGGCAACCTTTGCGGCTTCGAGGATGTGCACGATGTCTCGATCACTGAGACCGGGGATCAACGGCGCGATGTTGACGGACACGGGGATGCCGCGCGCCGTGAGACGCCGCACGGTCTCCATGCGGCGCTTGGGCGTGGGCACGAGCGGCTCGATCGCGCGCGCCACTGCGGCGTCCCAAAACGGAACCGTGAGCGTGACCGACGCACTGCCCATCGCGGCGAGGTCCGCGAGCACGTCTGCGTCCCGCTCCACGAGGGTAGACTTGGTGATGACGTGCAGCGGGTTCTTGTACTCGCGACACACCTCGAGGCAGGCGCGCGTGAGGCCGTAGCTCGATTCCAGCGGTTGATAGCAATCTGTATTGCCGCTGAACAGGATCAGCTCCCCAAGCCAGCTCTTCTTTTCGAACGCTTCACGCAGCAGCTCGGCGGCGTGCAGCTTGGCGACTATCTTACGTTCGAAATCGGCGCCCGCGCCGAAGCCCAGGTACTCATGCGTGGGGCGAGCGTAGCAGTACGCGCAGCCATGCAGGCAGCCGCGGTAAGGGTTCACGCTGTAGCGAAAGCCGAGGTCCGGGCTGTCGTTGTCTGACAGGATCTGACGCGTTTGATCCTCGAACACGGTGAGCTCGACGCGCTCGGCTTCCGCGCCCTCCTCCGGCTCGTAGCAAACCTCCTCCTTGCGCCAGCGGTTCGGCGGGTTTCTGAGGGGTAACGAGCGCATTGCGTGTCCGCAGTATATACTGACCAGACGTTCAGTCAATGCAATGTAGTAGTGAATATCGCTAGAAAGCGTAGCAGCGGCCTTTCCCCTCCCTCGATTTGGAGTATGTGAATTTGGTGATCGGACAGGAGACCCTCGACCGCATCCGGCGGGAGATTGGGATCGTAGAGCTGATCGGCCAGACCGTCCGGCTGCAGAAGCGCGGTCGGAGCCACGTCGGCGTGTGTCCTTTTCACAAAGAGAAGACGCCGAGCTTCCACGTCAATCCGGAGCGCGGCTTCTACTATTGCTTCGGCTGTCACGAGTCGGGCGACGCGATCAAGTTCGTGCAACGCATCGAGGGGCTCGAGTTCAGCGACGCCGTACGCGAGCTGGCTCACCGCGCCGGCATCGAGGTCGCCGAAACGAGCTCCGAGCCCGAGCGGAGGCAGCAAGCCGAAGTTCGCCGCCGTCAGCAGGAGCTGTACGAGGTCGGCAACGCCGCAGCTCACTACTTCGAGCAGATGCTGCGCGAGCATCCGCTCGGCGGTCACGGGCTCGCCGAGCTCGATCGCCGGGGTCTGTCGGCTGACGCTGCGACGGGGCCCATCGCTGACGCTTTGCAGTCGTTTCGTATCGGCTACGCGCCATACGGCTGGGACGGCTTGGCCAAGCATCTTGCGTCCGCCGGCCTCAGTGCAGGCGCCGCGGAAAAGATCGGCGTGCTCGTGCCGCGTAAGGTTGGCGTCGGCTACTACGATCGCTTCCGGCACCGCCTGATGTTCGCTGTGCTGGATTTGCAGGGCCGCGTGGTCGCGTTCAGCGGCCGCGCCTTGCCTGAGCCCGAGCCGAGCGAGCTCGCTCCGCTCGGTGTCGAGTCGACCGCTCAGCCCGCTGCGGACCCGCCTGCAAAGTATGTGAACTCACCCGAGTCGCCGATCTACAAGAAACGCGAAACGGTGTTTGGCTTGTACCAAGCGCGCCAAGCACTGCGCTCGGGCGAGAGCTGCGTCGTGGTCGAAGGCAACTTCGACGTGATGAGCTTGCACGCACGCGGCATCAAGAACGTGGTCGCGCCGCTCGGCACCGCGTTCACCGAGGAGCAAGCGCGCGCCATCTGCCGCTTCTCGAAAGAAGTGACTCTGCTGTTCGACGGTGACTCCGCAGGGCGACGCGCCGCTCTTGCCTCGCGCGAGCCGTGCAACGTGGCTGGGCTCAGAGTGAAGGTCGCGTCGTTGCCAGACAAGATGGATCCAGACGAGCTCGTGCGGCGACAGGGCGCAGAGGGCGTGCAACGCGTGCTGAAGGCGGCACGCGGTATGCTCGAGTACCTGATCGACACGACGCTCGACCGCGCGTACGGCGCTGACGCGCGCGAGCGCATCGCGATCCGCCAAGAAGTTCAGCGCCTGATCCGCGAAGAGCCCGACCCGACGGCTCGGCTCTTGGGGCAGAATTACGCCGACCGGGTCGCGGGAGCGCTGAACTTCCGCCAGGACAAGCAGCTCCTGGACGCGAATGCCCGAGAGATTCAGCGCAGCATCGGCCCGGAGGTTTCTCCCTCGGCCCAAGAGTCGGCCCCCCCGAGCCGAGCTCGCTCCCGCGACCAGCGCGAGGACATCGGGCGCGAAGTTTTAGGCATAATGCTCGACTTCCCAGAGCTCCTGGACACCGACGAGGCCTTCGAGGCAGTGGCCCTACTGGACGGGGATCTGGCTCGCGCGGTTGCTGCGGTGCGTCAAACTCGGGTTGGAAACAGCATCGTACCTGAACAAGTGCTTGCGAAGCTGGCCACATCGATCCATCCATTCGCCCTTGCTCGCCTGGCAGCGCCTCGGCATGAATTGCTCGAGGCGGCTCGAACCGAGCTATCAGGGAACATTGCGAAGTTGAACAAGCTCGAGCAAAAGCAACTGACCTCCGTCGTACTCGGAGAGCTCGCGCAAGCCGACAGGCAAGGCAACGTCGAGGCGCAGAACAATCTGCTCCACGAAAAATTTGAGAACGCGCGCCGCAACCTACAACGCGGCCGTGCATAGAGAGAGGTTCTTGTGGGATCCAAAAAGTCGGAACTTTCCTCCAAGAAGGGCGCGCCAGTCGCGGCCGCGTCGAAGCCGGTACCGGCTAAGCAGAAGGCGAAGCCAGCGCTCGCCGGCAAGGCTGCCAAGAACGGCTCGCCGCCCGCCAAAGCCAAGGGTTCCGACGACGATGACGATGACGACGACGACGACGACGACGAGGAAATCAGCTCGTCGTTTCCGCCGCCCGTCAAAGCCAACGGCAAAGCCAAAGAGCAGCTGATCACGCTCGGCAAGACCAAAGGCTTCCTCACCTACGACGACGTGCACGAAGCGTTGCCGGGTGAAGACGTCGGTCCGGACCAGATGGACGACGTGCTGTCCGCGCTCGACGACGAAGAGATCGAAGTCGTCGACGACGCCAGCAACATCAAGATCGCGCCGCACCGCGGTGCCGAGGACGACGCGCCGCCGAAGACCAAGGCCAAAGGCGGCGGCGGCGACGACGAC
>OLLW01000476.1_pt1 | contig 17116 bp, 12 predicted proteins | sample 1604611 | NCBI WGS metagenome assembly OLLW01 (sample SAMEA104055725, study PRJEB20765) | soil metagenome | biome: Arctic tundra; feature: Polygonal ground; material: soil | place: USA | collected 2011-09 | depth 0-0.5 m | reverse complement strand
TGCTCGGCACACGCCGCCAGAATCGCCGCGGACAGCACTGCGCACAAAAGCGCGAGCGAAACGGCGCGCGACTGCGACCGGCGCGCGCGCATCATGGGTAACGCCTCGGGACCGAACGGTCGAAAGCGTAGCTCACGCGCAGTTCTGTCTGAGCGTCGAGGTTCGCGTATGGCGAGTGCGCGAGCGATGCACCCCAGAGCAAGCTGAGCTCCGGGGTCGGGTCGAAGGAGAGCGTGCCGGCGTACACGCTAGAAGCACGATAGTTGCGAATGGCTTTGTCGTACAGGTAAGCGTAGGCCTCGATGGTACCGTGAAAGTGCGTATTGAAACGCTGCGCCAGCGAGCTACGAAGTGAGTGGTAGCCGTTGTCGGGGGCAAGCAAGCGCGCGTACGCGAGCCGCAGGAGCGTGCGCCGCGCGGGGTCCGCAAACCAGCGACTCACGAGCTCGGCGCGGGCGCCCGGGCGCTCGCCTTGATACACCTCGATGAAGCCCGAGCCTTCGAAGCTGAGCGCGTCGCTTTCGCGATACGTCGCGTAGCTGCCCGCTTCGTCGTATCCGGCGCTGCCGAACACCGACAACACCGATTGATTGGAGAGAAACAGCGCGGGCTCAGTGTGCAAATATTCGAACGACCAATCGACCGCTTTCGCGGGGCTGGTGTCGAGCCAAAGGCGCGCGTCGGCAAAGCGAGCCCGATCCAGATCGAGCACGGCGTTCGTACCCAACGTGGCGAACGATGCGAGCGGGGTGCGACCGTCCAGGCCCAGGCTGCGCCGCCCGAGGCCGCCGCGCTCGTGCTGCTCGTGAAACGAGACGCCCAGGCGCCGCTCGGCCGAGCCCCAACCGAGGCGCCCCCCCGCGAGCCAATAGTCGCTACGTTGCCCGGGCTGGAGCGCCGCCCACTCATGGCGCAAGGAATCTGGCGCGGCGCCCAAGTGCTGATAGCGGAGCTGCTCGTTCCAACGCGGCAGCACCGTCCAACCGCCGTAGGCGCTGGCTTCGATGCCCGCTCCGAGCGCGGCCTCCAGCGCTAGCCCGTCGAAGCGCGAAAAGCGCGCCGCGCCGCCCGCAATTTGCTGGCGCCCCAAGCGCAGCGAGAACGGCCCTTGGCGATAGCGCGCGTTTGCGACTTGCACGTCGCCGTCGAACAATTGTTCGGCGTTGCGCGCGTCGAACCAAGCTCGCCCCCACATTGCAAGCTCGAGATCCAGGCTGTCCTTACGCCACGGAGTGTCGAGATCTCGCGCCCGCAACGACGCATACTCGTACAGCGGGGCGGCGGTGTCGGTCGACACCAGGGACCCGTTCGGGCCCGGGAGCAGTGCGCGACGAAACAGCTCCGCGTAGGTGTCACTGCGGGCCGAAAGCTCGTAGCGGTCGCGCGTGTCGGACGCGCCCGAGTTAGCCTCAGCGCGTGCCGGTGCCGCATGGGTTGCGAGTAGCAACACGCCGAGCAGCCCCGGGCCGAAGACACGCATAATTTTAAACACGCTATCACTACTCGGGCTCCGTTCAGTTCGTCTTCAACGACTCCCGCGTTGTAATCCCCTCACGGCCGGTCGACGCAGTGACTGATTTGTCGTTCGCGCCTCGTCGGCGCAAAATCTGCGCGGCGAAGCCGCTGCGCCAGTGCCACCCGAATGCCGAGCGTTCAGGTGTTCTCTGCGAGCATCCGCACTAGGGCGCCGGGCCTCGTCGGCAATACGAGGCGGCGCTGATAGTAGTCGAGGAGCTGCCGATATGCCCCCACCCGGCCTATTAACATGCCGCCCGTGAGCAACCGCCCATCCCCACCGACGGCGAGGCGCGCGTAACTGTTGGCAACCGAGTCGAAGACGCTGACCTCGACGCTGTCTGCTGCCGTGCCGAATGAGTCCCCGAACGTGGCGACGTCGACGCCCAGCGCCCGAAACTTGGCGTGCGAGTCGAGCGGGCCGAGCGTGCTCGACTTGCCGGCGAGCGCGCGTGCCGCCGTTTCAGCGCTCATGTCTTCGGCGGCTGGCCAATTCAGACAATGGCCGTTGAAGGACGCGACGCTCCCCACGACGAAGACGTCGGGGTCGTTGCTTTGGCAATGCTCGTCGATCGCAATTCCGTCGCGATCCCCGAGCTTGAGCCCGGACGTTCGCCCCAGCTCGTCTCGCGCGCGAATCTTCGGGCAAAACACCAGCAAGTCGGCGGCGATCTCGCTGCCGTTCGAGAGCCGTATCGACGCGAGCCTGCCCCTGAGTGAGAGCAGGTCGGTCAGCGCCACGCCGAGCTGCGTTTCGATGCCACGCTTGGCGATACGCGACTGTAGCGCGAGCGCGCCCGTGTCATCCAACCAGGCGGGCAACAGGCGCCCGGCTCGCTCGACGAGATGCGTCTGCAAGCCGAGCTTCCGCAGCAGCCCTGCAGCTCGCAGGCCGCGCCTGCCGCCTCCGACGACGACCGCTCGCCGATGGTGCACGGCCTCACGCTGAATCGTCGTCAGATCAGCCGGAACGCGATAGCTGTACCAGCCGTCGGGATGGGCGCCAAAGTGCTCCATCGGCAACGCGCGCTTGCCCGTCGCAAGCACGAGCGCGTCGTACGGCACGCTGCGACCAGAGGCCGTCCGGAGGACGTGGCGCGCGGGGTCCAGCGCCAGCACGGTCTCCCGCTCGGGCGTGAGGCCGTGGAGCGCGCCGACGAAATGCCCATCCGCATGCTCGTCGAGAGTGCGGATGCGATAGCAATCCTTCAGGCCGTGCTCCACGGCGCTGGTCAGGAACTTTCGTCCGGATGCCCCAGTGCCGACGACGACCAATTCGGGTGCGCTGTGGGTCATGCCCAGCGCAAGCACCCGCCGTGCCACAACCTTGCGCGAGCCGCCCGCCCGAACCTATGATTTCCGGCTTGTTTCGCAACCGTAAACCGTCGAACAAACGTGGGAAGCGCCGATCCCGACGTGCGGATGGTTCCCCCCGCCGACGGTGCACGATGCCTCGCCCGCGCAAAGATGCGCGCGCAATGGCTGCGCGTGGGCGCAGCGACTGCGTCGCGGATGTGGGGGGCACACGACTCTAAAGAGACCTGGCGCCACTCGACGACATCTGAGCTGAAGACGCAGCACGCGCAGCTCGCCGCGTGCATTTCGCGCGACCTCGGATACCGCGCTCCTAGTTGTCCGTCGTCGACTCGCCGCGCATGGTAGGCGCGGGGCGCTTCAGCGAGGCGGCTCACGCTGAGCGGTGTTGCGAAGTGCAGCACGGGGCGGCCAGTTCAGCAAAAGCCGTCTGGTCCTAGATCTGAGTGCCGTCTTGGCGGTTCGACACGTCACCCGTAACGCGCCGCCGAAGGCGGTGAGGCTGCTCGCGCGCAGTGTGACCATCAACAAAACAGCGGCTTTGACCAGGCCTGGTGACCAATTGTGGGAAGAGCGGACCTCGGAATGGCCTCTTTCTCGAAGCCGCTGCCTTTGACATCCGCGCGGCTAACTACGGACACAACGACGAAACGTCATGTCGGCCAAAAGCGCTGTAGGGAAAAACGCGTGATTGGTTGCTTGGCGTCTCCCACGCCGAATTCTTGGTAGTCGCGTAAAAACCGCTTCGAAGGAGCGCATGAAATGAATAGTTGGTCCGTCGCTTCGTTTCTCTGCTTATTGGGCGTAGCCGCCGTGGGGTCGGGGTGTAAAGGCCCTGAAGCCGAAACCACCACCACCGCTGCAGCGCCGAGCGCAAGCGCTGCCACCTCGGCCGAGCCCGCCGCCGCCGCCGAGGCGCCCAAGGGCAAGGACATGTCACCGATCAAGGTTGGTATCCTGCACTCGCTTTCCGGCACGATGGCAATCAGCGAGACGTCGCTCAAGGACGTTGCGCTAATGACCATCGACGCAATCAACAAGAAGGGCGGCGTGCTCGGTCGCCAGCTCGAGCCGGTGGTCGTCGACCCTGCCTCCAACTGGCCGTTGTTCGCTGAAAAAGCCCGAGAATTGCTGCAAAAAGACAAGGTTGCGGTGACCTTCGGTTGCTGGACCTCCGTGTCGCGGAAATCGGTATTGCCCGTGTTCGAAGAGCTCAACGGCCTGCTCTTCTATCCCGTCCAATATGAAGGTGAAGAGTCTTCGTATAACGTGTTTTATACAGGTGCCGCTCCGAATCAGCAGGCGATTCCCGCAGTGGAATACCTGATGAGTGAAAAGGGTGGCGGCGCAAAGCGCTGGGTACTCTTGGGCACTGACTACGTGTACCCGCGCACCACGAACAAAATCCTGCGTTACTTCCTGAAGTCCAAGGGCGTTGCCGAAGCGGACATCATGGAGAAGTACACGCCGTTCGGGCACAGCGATTACCAAACCATCGTTAGCGACATCAAGAAGTTCGCCGCTGGCAAGCACACTGCCGTCGTTTCGACGATCAACGGTGACTCGAACGTTCCGTTGTACAAGGAGTTCGCCAATCAAGGGCTAAAGGCGTCTGAGGTGCCGGTCGTCGCGTTCTCCGTCGGTGAAGAAGAGCTACGCGGTATCGACACCAAGCCCCTGGTTGGTTACCTCGCCGCTTGGAACTACTTCATGTCCATCGATAACCCCACAAACAAGGCGTTTATCGAGATGTGGAAGGCGTACGTCAAAGAGAAGAACCTCCCCGACGGCGAGAAGCGCGTAACCAACGATCCGATGGAAGCGACCTACTTGGGGATCACCATGTGGGCACAAGCCGTCGAGCAAGCGGGCACCACCGACGTAGACGCCGTGCGCCAGGCCGTCGCTGGTCAGGTCGTCAAGGCGCCTGACGGTTTCGACATCCAGATGGACTACAAGAACCATCACTTGCACAAGCCCGTGTTCATCGGCGAGGTGCAGGCAGACGGTCAGTTCAAGGTGGTGTGGAAGACAGACGGCCCGATCGTGGCGGCGCCCTGGAGCCCGTACGTGCCGGACAGCGCCAAGAAGGTTGCTGACTGGACCTTCCCCTGGGTGTGCGGCAACTGCACCGAGGGCAAATACAAGGCAGCCAGTATGGCACAGTGAGAGCGGCCGCCGCGACGCAATCGCTGCGGTCGCTGCGGCTCTGCCCGGGTCTTTGCCTCGCTGGAATGCTCCAGCATTCCAGCGAGGCTCTTTTTAAGCTTCATTTGCAGGAGCACAGTCGCTACAGGCCATGACTCGAATTGGTTTCTTCAAGTTCGCGGCGTGGCTCTGGCTTGCGCTGCCGGTAGTTCTGATCGCGCTCAGCGTATCTCGCCCTGCGCAAGCCGACCAACTCAGCGAAGATCTCGCAGGCCTCGCCAGCACGGATGCGACGGACGTATCCGCGGCGATCGTGAAAGCCGCCGACCGCGCTGATCCGCGCGCGCTGCCCGCGTTGCGCGCCCTCGACGACGGCAAGCTACGCTTCGACGCGCTCAAACGTCTATTGATTCAAGGCCAAGGCGGCGCACTGAAAGACGCGCTCACCGGTGCTGCCGCTACCGCCCAAGGCAAGCTGGAAGAACCCGCGAGCGACAATCAAGTGCGTCGCGCCTTGAGCCCTGCGCTCGCTTCGCTCAGCCTGTCCGCTCCGGACGCCAAAGTGCGCCTCGCCGCAGCGCACGAGCTGGGGCGCCCGAGCGACGAAATCGTCCCAGTGCTGCGTAAGGTATTGGCAAAAGAAAGCAATCCTGACGTCAAAATCGCGCTTTCTTTGGCGCTCGCGCCCGCCGACATGGTTAGCGACAAGCCGGCGGATCGCATTCGCGCGCTGGAAGCCATTCGCCAAGCCGCCGACGCGACCTTCAAGAGCGACGTCGAACACTTGCTGACCAAGGGTGACGACGGCAAGTTCGTCGAGCCCGACGCGAGCGTGCGTGCCGCCGCGAAAGCCGCCGTTTCGTCGATCGAGACGCGCCAATTCTTGATCAACTCCGTGGCCAACACGTTTTACGGCTTGAGCCTCGGCAGCGTGCTCATCCTGTGTGCGCTCGGGCTTGCCATCACTTTCGGGCTGATGCGCGTGATCAACATGGCGCACGGCGAGATGATGATGATCGGCGCTTATACGTCGTTCGTGGTGCAGAATTTCTTCATCGCGCATTTATCGTCGCACTTGGATTGGTACATCGTGGTGGCGGTGCCTGCGGCGTTCGTCGTCAGCGGCGCGGTCGGTGTGCTGATGGAGCGCACTGTGATCCGGCACTTGTACGGTCGCCCACTGGAGACTCTACTGGCGACTTGGGGCATCTCGCTGCTGCTCATCCAGACCGTGCGTTTGATCTTCGGTGCGCAGAACGTGACCGTAGCCAATCCGTCTTGGCTCTCGGGTGGCGTGGAGATCTTGCCGGAGGTCGTGCTCACCTATAGCCGCTTGGCGGTGATCGCTTTCAGCGTCGTGGTCATGCTTTTCGTGTGGGCTCTGATGCAGAAAACGCGGCTTGGTCTCGAGGTGCGCGCAGTGACGCAAAACCGCGAAATGGCGGCGGCAATGGGCATCTCCACGCGGCGCGTGGACATGTGGACCTTCGGCATTGGCTCGGGCGTGGCTGGGCTCGGCGGGGTTGCGCTCTCGCAGCTCGGCAATGTGGGTCCTGAGCTTGGCCAGGGTTATATCGTCGATTCGTTCATGGTCGTGGTGCTCGGCGGCGTCGGAAAGCTCGCCGGCACGATCGTCGGCGGCCTGGGCCTCGGCTTGGTGAACAAGTACCTTGAGCCCATCTCTGGCGCGGTCTTGGGTAAGATCTTCATTCTCGGCTTTATCATCGTGTTCATTCAGCGCCGTCCGCAGGGTATCTTCGCCCTCAAGGGTCGCGCCGCAGAGGGTATGTGATCGCTGAACCCGCAGTGGGCCTGAAGGCCTTGCATAGCAAACGCGGTTGGCTCGGCCTGGGCGTCGCCGTGCTGCTGATGGGCATCGTCGTGCCCGCGCTCAACGTCGCCGTGCCGGCGAGCTCCCCGCTCCACGTTCCGGACTACCTGATAGCCCTGTTGGGCAAATTCTTATGCTACGGCATCGTGGCCTTGGCGATCGATCTGATCTGGGGCTTCACCGGCATCTTGAGCCTGGGGCACGGCGTGTTCTTTGCGCTCGGCGGCTACGCCATCGGCATGTACCTGATGCTCTCGATCGGCGCTCAAGGCGTGTACAAGAGCGCCCTGCCGGATTTCATGGTCTTCCTAGATTGGAAGGAATTGCCCTGGTTTTGGCGCGGTTTCAACAACTTGAGCGTGGCCTTGACTGCCGCTTTGGTGGTGCCGGGGTTGCTCGCGTTTGCCTTCGGCTACTTTGCCTTCCGATCGCGCATTCGCGGCGTGTACTTCTCGATCATCACCCAGGCCCTGACCTACGCGCTGATGTTGCTGTTCTTCCGGAACGAGACCGGCTTCGGCGGCAACAACGGCCTGACCGACTTCAAGTCTCTCTACGGCTATGACTTGCACCAACCGTCGACCAAGGTCGCGCTGTACGTGCTGTCCGCGTTGGCCTTGCTGCTGACCTACCTTCTGTGTCGCTTCATCGTGACCTCCAAGGCCGGTCGCGTGCTACGGGCCATTCGGGACGTCGAGAGCCGTGCCATGTTCGTCGGCTTCAACCCCACCAACTACAAGTTGTTCGCCTGGACGCTGAGCGCCGTGTTGTGCGGGTTGGCGGGTGCCTTGTACGTGCCGCAAGTAGGCATCATCAACCCGGGCGAGATGCAGCCCGCCAACTCGATCGAAATGGCAATTTGGGTGGCCGTCGGCGGTCGTGCCACGTTGTTTGGCGCTATTTTGGGCGCTTTTCTGGTCAACGGCATGCGCAGCTTCTTCACCGCGGCAATGCCCAACGCCTGGCTGTACATCCTCGGCTCGCTGTTCATCGCGGTCACGCTGTTCTTCCCCGACGGCGTGGCTGGCGCGCTTGGTCGCCTCAAGCGCAAAAGCTAATGTCTACCTCAGCCCTGAGTAGCAAGGTGCCTACCGAACCAACCGCTGAAGAGCCAGAGTCGGGTCCCAGCCCGCCCGTTGCGTCTGTTGCTTCAGAAAGCAGCGAGGCGCCCACTGAGCGGACGCCGACCAAAGGCAAGCGCCCGTGGTCTATGCGTCCCCGCGTCGTCGACCCCGTGCGGCGCGAGAAGGTCGTCGCAGGGCGCCCTGCGGTGCTGTGCGTCGACGACATCAGCGTCAGCTTCGACGGCTTCAAGGCGCTCACGAATCTGACTCTGATCTTGGACAAGGGCGAGCTGCGCTGTTTGATCGGTCCGAACGGTGCCGGCAAAACCACGCTGATGGACGTGATCACCGGCAAGACCAAGCCGGATAGCGGCACCGTGTTCCTGACCCACGACGCTCGCGACCTGACCCTGCTCTCTGAATACGAGATCGCCGAGCTGGGGATTTGCCGTAAATTCCAGCGCCCGACCGTGTTCGCCGGTCACAGCGTGTACGAGAACCTGGAGCTCGCGCTGCAGGGCAAGAAGAGCGTTTGGAGCAGCCTGTTCTTCCGGCTCACACCCGCCCAAAAGACGACCATCGAAGAGATCTTGGAGCAGATAGGCCTGCACGAGCACGCGGCCGTGCGCGCGGGGCAGCTCGCGCACGGCCAGAAACAATGGCTCGAGATCGGCATGCTCCTGGCGCAAAACCCCAAGGTGCTCTTGGTCGACGAACCGATCGCCGGCATGACGCATCAAGAGTCCGAGCGCACCGCAGAGCTGCTGAAATCTCTGGCTGGCGAACGTACGGTCGTCGTGGTCGAGCACGACATGGACTTCGTGCGTAGTATTGCGTCGAAGGTGACCGTGTTGCACCAGGGCAGCGTGCTGGCCGAAGGGGACATAGACGCGGTGCAAAATGACCCGCGCGTGGTCGAGGTCTATCTCGGGGAGCCACGCACGTGACGGGATCGCGCCTGGAACAGCTCGCAACGCTCGGAGAACCGCGATGTTAGAGGTCGAAGGTCTGAACCAGTTCTACGGCGAGACCCACGTGCTTTGGGACATGGCGCTGAGCGTGCCGGAGGGCAGTTGCACCGTGCTGATGGGGCGCAACGGTGTCGGTAAGACCACTCTGCTCAAGACCGTGATGGGAAATCTGCGCACCCGTTCGGGCAAGATCAAATTCCTGGGCGAGGACTTAGCGCCGCGCCCCGCGGAGCTGCGCGCGCGCAAGGGGATCGGCTTCGTGCCCCAGGGGCGGGAAGTGTTTGGCCAGCTCTCGGTCGGCGAGAATTTGCGCGTTGGCTTGGGAGTGACGGGCGAAAAGACCGTCCCGGAGCGCATTTTCAAGCTGTTTCCAGTGCTCAAGTCGATGCTCATGCGGCGCGGTGGGGACCTGTCGGGCGGGCAGCAACAGCAATTGGCGATCGGGCGGGCGCTGACGCTGCATCCGAAGCTCTTGATCTTGGACGAGCCCACGGAAGGCATTCAGCCCAACATCGTCAGCGAGATCGCCGACATCCTGATCGAGCTGAACCAAAAAGAGAAGCTGACCATTCTGCTCGTCGAACAAAAACTGACCTTCGCGCGCCGCGTCGGCCAACGCTTCGTGATCATGGATCGCGGTCGCTCGGTCGCCCAGGGAGACATGCCCGAGCTGAACGAGGAGCTCGTGCAGCGGTATTTGACGGTCTGAGGGTGTGGCCCGCAGGGGCTGGCGGAACGGAGCCGCCGTTCAGCGGCGCCTTGCTCGCCGCCGACGTCCTTGCCGGCGTGGTTAATGGGTGGTGCCGGAGCTACAGACGATATCCGTGCAAACGCGATGACTATCGAGCAGGACCGCGCAGTGCCCCTTCGTGCAGTCCTTGTCGAGGGTGCACTCATCCGCGGGGTCAGTGCAGGCGAGCGTTGTTGGGGCGCAGCCATTCCCCGTTACCGCGCACAGTGAGCCGGAGCCGCAATCAGCGTCGACTGCGCAGTGCGTGTCAACACAGGTTCCGCCCAGCCCGGGACCGCTGCAAAGACAAAATTGCTTGGCCTGGCAATCGCTGTCTTGCACGCAGCCAGAACGACAACTGCGTTGCCCGTTCAGGAATTGACAATAGCCGTACTTGATTCCGGCGCAGTCTTTGTCCGTCGCGCACATTATCCCTTGCCCGCCGGCTCCGGCTGTCGGCTCGTTTGCCCCCCCCGAACCGCCAGAGCCGCCCGTGCTAGAGCCAGAATAAGTGCAAGCCACAGGCGACGGCCGGTGCTCCACGCCGTTGCCGCAGACGGTCAGCCCGGTCATTGCGTCCAGGTGCGGTGATACGCAGCCGGGAGAGCCCCCTTGGCCTGGAGCGCCTGCGCTCGCGTGACCTGCAGCACCTCCCTGCGCGGGCGCACCTGCGTTATTCGAACCCGCGTTGCCGCCGCCCGCGCCGGCGCTGCTTCCACCGGCGCCGGCATTGCGTCCGCCCACGCCCGCATTGCTACCGCTCACGCCTGCGCCGCTACCAGCCGCACCTGGCTGGCTCGACGCTCCTGCTCCACCTGCGATGCCCCCAGGCGCGCTCGGATTACTCGAACTGCCCCCGCAGGCGCCCGGAAGCAGCCCGAGCGAGACCAGTAACGAGAGACGCACAGCAGCGTTGCGTGTGAAGAGATTGGGTTTGGAGATCTCTGTATTGCGGTGACTCAGCATGGCCGGCGCTGAGCAAGCCGCGTGCCACATGCGACGCTCGTTAAGCGGCACTTTCGGGTGCTCGCGACCAGGGTTTTGGCGCACGCTGGCACAAAGCAGGATCGTCTCGCCCGGATATCGGAGTCTCCGCACGCGAATCGCGCGATAACGCAGGCTATTGGCGTAGCCAGCGGCGACGATTGTCGCCTCTAGAACCGCGCAGCCGGGATGCTGAGCTTGCTGATGTCGGCGTACGCGGGCTCGATACCAGCGGCCATGATCGTCGCTTGCGCCATGGTCGGACTGGGGCCGTTATCCATGATGGTCATGTTCGGACCGTTCTTGTTCTGATGCACGATGTTCGGCGAATTGACGAGCACGTTGTGGGCAACGGTGTAGCCGTCCGTGCCTTCGTCCATGTACAGGTTGTTGATGCTGTAGTCGGCCCAGTCACTTTGCTTGAAGTCGTGGCAGTAGTTGTTCTGCATTTCGGACGCGGGCCCTTGATTTGAAAGCGTGTAGATAGAGCCGCAGTCCGCCAAGATCTCGCACACGTGATGTATGTTGTTAGCGTTGATCTTGTTGTTGGTCATCGCGTTGGTCGCGGCGGTCCAGCCGTAGCCGACCGAGATCCCGCTATAGTTGACGTGACCGACTTCATTGTGCTCGATATCCACGTTGGCCGCGTACCCGACTGCGATTCCTATGGAACCCTGGATTTCAGTGGTGGCGTGGTCGACGTAGTTGTCCTGGATCGTATCGTGCGCGCAAATCTCGTTCTTGTCCGAGGGATTGTACGGCACGTGATATTCAGTCATTTCATCCGGCGTGAATTTGGCGAGCGAAATCGCGCTGCCGCCGATGTCGGTAAACGCGTTGCCGATGATCATGTCGTCGTGCGTCCCGGAGATGAAATCGAGTCCGGTGGCCGCCATCTGCGTGAACAGGTTTCGCTCGAAGCGAATGTGGTTGGCGTTGGTCACGGAGACGCCGGCGTTCGGCCTGCCCACGGTCTGCTGATTGTTGGAGGGCGCGGTCAGGTTGTACTGACCGGCCTGCGCATCGAGAAACCCGTACTGACTGGGCCGCATGTAGGTCGAATGCGCGAACGTCAAACCCGAGAACGCGATGTAGGCCGCTTGGTCCGCGGTACTCGTTCCGTTGATGCTCACGACCGTCTCCACCATGGGGGCGACAACCGTCGCCTGGGTCATGTCTTCTCCCGTTCGCGGCTTGTAAGAAAGAACGTGGGAGGTTTCATCCAGGTACCACTCTCCGGGCTGGTCCAGAAACTCCAGGGCGTTCTCGAAATAGAAGCGCATTTGTGAGGGGAAAAACGCGGGATTCGGTCGCCCGAAGATCATGTCTTCCGGTGCTTGGATCTTGACGTTGGCAGTGCTGCCCGACGAAGCAAGCGACGCGATCCGCATCGTGTTGTCCGCCCACAACACCATCAGGTGCATCTCGACTTTGGTCAGATTGTTCCAGTTTGAAACGTCCGTGCTCGCGACCTGAAAAGTCTTTGCGCCCCCATCCGAGCCGGTGGCTTGGATGAAGTTGGGCGTGCCGCCCGTTCCCAAGTTCGGGCTACGTGCGCGAACAGCCTTGACGCCGTTCACATAGAGCTGCCGAAATGGCGTCATCACGCCAGTTGCGGTGTAAATGTTGTTGCTGGCGTCGGACAACTTCCAGCCGGTGATTGCCGTTCCTCCCGTCACGAGCGGGTGCTCGCCGGTGAACGCTGCGTAGTTGACGTAGAACCCGTTTTTGCCCGAGTCAGCGTTGGAGAACGTCAGAGTTTCCGTGACCGGATACGTCCCCTCCCGGAGGTAGACATGGATGTCGGAGCTCATGGACGCGGTCATCGTCCGCACCAGGTCCCTGGCATGCGCGATCGTGTGAAGCGGGCGAGCCATTGTGCCGGGGTTCGCGTCATCGCCAGTCGGAGCGACGTAGAGCGTTCCTTGTTCCAGAACATCACTACCACCGCCCGCTCCGCCGTTTGCCGTCGCGCCGCCCGCAGCTCCGGCAACACCGCCTGTGCTCGGTGCGCCGCCACTCGTACCGCCTGCACCTGCTCGCTCGCCGCCACTTCCCGCAGCGCTCATCGACGGCATCCCGCTCGCACCCGCTGTGCCGGCACTCGCGGCGCCCGCGGGTCCTGTGCCTCCCTGTGCGCCAACCGCGCTCCGGCCGGAGGAGCATGCCGCGCAGACGGCCACCAAGAAACTGACCACGCAAAATTTTAGGGCGTAACGCCTGGACCGCATGTCAGCTCAGTGGGGCCGCGCTCCAGAAACGTTACGAACTAATTACCGCACACGACGCGCGCATTCGCCCAATCTGCGTGGTCGGACGCGTAGTCGTCACCTCCGATGCCGACAAACAGCCTGAGCTCGCGTCTACCGCTGATGTCCACATCCACCTGCGTAGCCGCAGACTTTGGCGTGAGAACACCGCTATCGAATAATTTCGCTCCGTCTGCCCAGACCTCGAATTGAGCGCTGCCTCGGCCATTCGTTTCATCATCGATGCCGATGTCGGCTTGAAATCGGCTGCAGGCTTGTCCCAATCGATAGCGGATTAACGAGGGACCGTTCACCCCAAGGCCTTTGACGTAAGTGCTGCCATGCAGACTCAGCCGACCTCCGTCGCCGGCCGCTTGCTCTCCGTTGCTCGAGTCCAGCTCGACCGGCCCATAGCCGCTCACCGCATACGTCCACGCTAGATCGCTCAGGAAGGCTGCTCCGCGCGGCAGCGCTGGCTCGACGCCCACGACGCGCAGCGCCACGGCATCATGCGGGGGAACTTGCAGCGTGATGCCATCGTGATCGGTCGGTAGCTCCGCGTGCTGCCACAAATCTTTCACCGTCGCGGTGCCAGGGGCTAGCCAGAGATCCGACCAGCGCAGCGTGATGGCACCTGCGGCATCGCCGCGGTTCCACAACACCGCTCCGCGCGCGCCGCACCCCTCGAGCGGCTTGGCCAATACGTCGATGCCATTTTCGCTGCGAACGACCGCCGCCTGCAGACCCAGCGGATCTTGGTCGAGCGCAATCAGCTCCGTGTTCGTGAGGATATCTTGGGTCGGGGCGTCCATCGTCGAAAGATCGTTCCCTGCTAGGAGCGGCGCCGACAATACGGACCAAACCGAAAACTGCACGCGGCCTTCCGAGAGGGTCAAGCCATTACCGACCTCCAGCATGTCGGGGTCGTTGAACGTGCCTAGGCGTGCGTATGCCGCAAGCTTCGTCGCAACATCGATGGCTGCGGTGAGAGAATCCCACGTAGCCAGGACGTTATCGCCGCTGCGCCAGAGCTGCGCGGTGCGCGGCATCCATTCCGCGAAGGGAGGCGTAGTCAGGCTCAGCACGATGGGCCGCGAAGCCCCGCTGAGCGCTGTGGCGAAGCCCTCGACGTTCGCCTGTGTCACCTGAACGCAGGCGACGTACTTGACGTAATCGATGCTCCACGTCTGGAAGCTTTGTACGTCGTCCGCTGCGTAACCGTCGCTCGCGGGCCCCACCCCGCAGTCGGCGTTCGTGACGAAAAGGCCGAGTGAAAGCCCGCGGTTGTGGATCCAGTCAGATAAGGCTTGAATGCCGTCCGGGAGTCGCGCTGGGTCGAACCTGCGGAAACCGGTCGTATCCCTCCCTTCCAGCTGCCAGCACTTGTCCAGATTGACGTAGCGGTACCCAGCGGCTCGCATGCCGCTGTCGATGAGGGCTTGCGCGTTGGCCTTCACTTTTGCTTCGTCGAGCTCCGCAGCGCACTCGAACGCGTCATAGCCATCCCAGCCCAGGGGAGGCCGCGCTCCCAAAAGATCAGCCGGCACTTGAGCCGAGCAGTCCCCTGAATCCAGCACGGTGCCATCGCCAGCGCCGGCATCGCTCGCGCCAGCGAGCGAATGCGAAAGCTCGATGTCTTCTCGGCCGCAAGCCAGCGCAAGAGCACCACCGAGGAGCAGCACTCGTGGCTCAAAATAGCGCGATGCCAAGCGAGACTCCTGCGCTCGGGCTAAGCCGAAAGGGCGCAAATACGGGCCGACCGGCGACTAGAAAGCGTTGATAGCGCGCAAAAAAGCAGGAGGATACATCGAGCCCAGCGAACAGCGGGCCAGCCACGCGCAGATCGAGTCGGAGGGCGGCATCCACGCTTGGATTGTAGCGCACCACGGAGATATGGCTGCTGTCGGACAACGTCGCGTCGAGGGTCGCTGCGCGCAGCGCCGCGCCCAAGCCGAATGCACTCGACACTGGGCCGGCATTCAGCCAGCGCCATTCGCCGCCCAGACCGAGAGTCAAATCGCGATAGCGGCCCGCGAGCCCCGGGGCATTGACGTCCACCCCCGAGCCGGCAGAGAGCCGCAGTGCCGCCCCGAAGCGCCCACTCGGGCCGAACCAGAGCGTCGTACCGAAGGCCCAGCGCGGCTCTGCTTTCTCGTCTGCCACCCAAGCGACATCGAGCATTGCCCGAAGCGAAGCGCGCGCGCTCGGCTGCGCGGACACTTGAACGGCCCGCTCGGGTGTTCGGAGCTCCGGCAGGGGCGCTGGGCGCGGCGGTTCGCTCGGTTGCTCGCTCACCTGTTCGACACTAGGGCGAAGTGCCGTCTTGACGCTGAGCGCGAGACCCGCCGCTGTAGTGCTTGCGAAGGGCGGGATCTCCGGTAAATTCCGCAGTGTAAGCTCGCCAGTATGCGCATCGAAGACGGCGAGGCGCGATCCCTGGAGCGTCGGCGATACCCAAACGACACCCTCCAGGTGCAAGGTGCGCGCAAGCGCTGCAGCTTGCACGAGCGCTTCTGCGTCCACTTCTTCGCTCAATTGTACATCGAGCGGCACGGTTTCAACGTCCCATGCCGCGAGCGCGAGCGCGAGCGCGCGCTGTAGCTCCGGGTCGCCGTGCAGCAGGGCGATGCGACGCCCAGCGCCTAGTGCAGGAGCCGGGGCCAGCACGAGCGCGAAGCCCAGGAGCACGAACGCGAGCTTCGTCACGATACGCCCAGAGGTTACCTCAAGCGTTCGAGTACGGAACGGGCATCCAGGCTGTTTGGCCCCTTCGGAAAGCGAGTTAGGTAACGCTCCAGCAGCTGACGGGCCTCCGCCGTATTGCCGCGCGCGGCTTCCAGCCTACCGTGCGCAAAAAGCGCGTGTTGCGCCCACGAGCCCGAGCCGTTTTCCAAGCCTCCATATAGGTCCTCAGCACGTGCGGGCTCGCTCCGTTCGAGGGCTGCCGCAGCTTCGAAACGCGCTTGCGCGGCTTCGCCGTACACTGCATGCGGACCGGCCGCCCCGCCGCCGGCCGCCCTTGCGCCGACGCTTGCTGGCGACTGTGGATTGGCGTCGCTGTGTGGATTCGCGTCGCTCTTTGGATTGGCGTCGCTGTGTGGATTCGCGTCGCTCACCGGGCCACCTTCGGCCACACTGGGCGCATCGCTCGTCGTAGCAGGGGACGCAGCTACGGCCAGTGCTTCAGGCGGCCAAACTTGTCCCGCGCCGACCCGAGCTACGCGCCCTCCCGCTGCCACTTCGACGACGCCGTGCTCGACCGCAACGCGCGCCTGCTCCCCGGTCCGCGTTACGCTGAAGCGAGTACCCACGACTTTGACCTGCACAGACCCAGCCTGGATCACGAGTGGCGCGCCGGCGGAGCGCGGAGCTACTTCGCACACGATTCCACCGCGATCGAGCACGATGAGCATGCCGTGCTCCGATGGGCTCCCGAGCACGACTGCGGACTCGGGCTCGACGTCCAGCGTCAAACCTTGAAGCGCAAGGTGTGACCCATTCGCGCCGGTGGCGATGCGAGACGTGCGATCGAGCGCGACCGCTTCGCCAGCCCTGCGCCAGCTGACGAAGCACACTACGCTTGCCGCTACCGCCAGTAGAACGACGGCGGAAATCGCGATCTGCCGGCCTAGACGCCGCGCAGAGCCTTGCCGCAAGGGCTGCGACTCGGCTTCGGGAACCCGCAGTTGCTCTTCGTCCCAACGCGCAAACAGCGACCGCTCGAGCCTCGCCCAGCGGCGCGCGCTCACAGCTTCGACCTCTACGGGCAGCGGCTTTTGCATCAGCCGGCATCCTTCTCGGGCGCTGGCCGCACCCCGGGTTTTGCCAAAAACTCCGCCAGAAGAGGATCTTTGCGCGCGCGCGCTTCCAGCGTCTGCCGGGCGCGCCATACACGCACTCGCGCGGCCACCTGGGTCGAGCTCATTGTGTCGGCGACTTCGCGCATACTGCGGCCCTCGATTGCAAACAGCGTGAAGGCCAGGCGCTGGCGCGGCTCCAGCCGATCGAGCTCCATGTACAATCGCCGCGTGGCTTCGCGCAAGAGCGCGTGCTCTTCAGCGTCCAGAGCGCCGCTGGGAGCGTCCGAAAGGCTCTCCAATACGGGCACACGCGCCTTGCGCGCAAAGAAGGCGTAAGCCACACGCACGGCGCAACGATCGATCCAGGTGCGCAGCGACGACTCACCCCGAAAGCTGGCAATCGACCGGAACACCTCCAGGAATGCCTCCTGCAGCAAGTCATCCAGGTGGGGGCTGGGGCCCACCATCCGAAACAGCAGCGCATGGAGCCGCACGCGCTCGCGCTCGAAC
>OLLW01000320.1_pt1 | contig 17312 bp, 14 predicted proteins | sample 1604611 | NCBI WGS metagenome assembly OLLW01 (sample SAMEA104055725, study PRJEB20765) | soil metagenome | biome: Arctic tundra; feature: Polygonal ground; material: soil | place: USA | collected 2011-09 | depth 0-0.5 m | reverse complement strand
CATGCCCGCCGATGGCGCCGCCTTTATGCGCTGCCGGGTGCCCGGTGGTCTCGCCGCGTCCGGAGCCCCCGGCGTTCTTGCCGCCGGAACCGCCCGCGGCGTCGCCTCCGTTCGCTGCGCCGCCCTGGTTGCTGCCGCCGTTCGGTGCGCCACTGGCGCTGTTGCCGCCGCTGGCTGCGCCGCCGAGCTCAATCGTGCCGCCGTTGGAGATCGCGCCGGCGTCGCCACCGAGCGTGATTGTCATCCCAGCAGCGCCGCCTCGGTTTGAGTTTGCGTGTCCGGGGAGCGCGGAGGCGTCACCCGCGCTGTCGCCGAGCTGGTAGCCGTCGAATGAAACGAAACACCCGCCGATGCTAGCTGTCGCGATCAACGCCAAGACAGCCCCCGCAGCGGGTGCAACGGAGCGGGCAGTTGAATTGGAACCGGGCGTCGTCACGGCGCTCTCAATCTACACGACCTGACGCCCGGTTAAGTAAGCCAACTAGACAACGCTTCTCACTTCGGCGTCGGCCCTTTGGGCGTCGGCCCTTTGGGCGTCGGCCCCTTCTGCTTATCTTCGAACTCCTTGGCCTTGATAATTTCGGCCTGGGCCCTAGTCAAAAATTCGATGGCGGCGACGCGGTGGCCGCCGAATTCCTTTTTGGGGTCGGGATTCTGTGCCGACTTGAGCACCGCCGTAGCCTTGGTGATCAAATCCGTAGCCTCATCGAACTTCGGGTCGGCCGCGTAGGCGGCGCCCGCGAAAAAGGCGCCGGCAAGGCCGAGCGCACCAGCAACAATCACCGCAGACCGTTTGATTGACGTATTTTTCATGGTCAGAACCTCCCTCTAGAAAAAGGTGAGTGAATGATACTGAGCCTACGGTTCATGGCCGCATTTCTTCCCTTCGCCGGCCGCATCAATTCCAGCACCAGTTGACGGCCATTCGGCCGATGCGCGTGGGGACGCTTTCGCGGCGGCAGATCGAAATGCATGTCCGGTGCGTAGCGTTAAGAATCTCACTAATCTCAGCGTACTGAGCGTTATCCGGTATGCCCCTCCGCGAAGACATCATCGAGCGCGCGAATGCGCGGCTCGGGACCGTGCTCAAGGGCAAGTGGCGTCTCGACGCGGTGATCGGCATCGGCGGGATGGCGAGCGTCTATTCGGCAACCCATCGCAACCAAGCCCGCGTCGCGATCAAGTTACTGCACGCCGAGGTGGCGCTGGATGCCGAAGTAACCGCGCGTTTCTTGCGTGAAGGCTACGTCGCCAACGCGGTCGGTCACCCCGGCACCGTGAGGGTGCTCGATGACGACGTGAGCGAGGACAAGGCGCCGTTCCTGGTGATGGAACTGCTTATCGGGCAAACGCTCGACACCATGCTTGCGATGGATCCGGATGGCCTGGCTGCGCGCGAAGTACTACCGCTGCTCGATCAGCTGCTGGAGGTCCTAAGCGCGGCGCACGAGAAAGGCATCGTGCATCGCGATCTCAAGCCGGAGAATCTGTTTCTGACCAGCGAGGGTCGCCTGAAAGTGCTCGACTTCGGCATCGCGCGGCTGCGTGAATTGTCGGTCCAAAGCGCTACCGCAACTCAAGCCGGCTCGGTGTTGGGCACGCCAGCATTCATGGCTCCCGAACAAGCCCTCGGGCGCTGGCACGAGGTCGACGGCCGCACTGACATTTGGGCTGTGGGCGCGACGGCATTCACGCTGCTCAGCGGACAACACGTGCACGAGGCTCAAAGTTTGCAAGAGCAGCTCGTGCTCTCCGCCACGCGCCCGGCGCGGAGCGTGCGCCAAGTCGCGCCCAACGTGCCGGAGCAGCTAGCCCGCGTGGTCGACCAGGCGCTCGGGTTTGCGAGGGACGCGCGCTTCGCCGACGCGCGCGCGATGCGCGTCGCGCTGCGCAGCGCGGCTCCGTCCGTGCTGGGCGAACCGTTTTCCGCGAGCTCTCCTCGCATTCCCGAGTCCGCGCGCGTCTCCACACACGAGGATTTGCATGGCGCGACGCTGCTCGCTTCGGTCGAAGTCACGTCGGCAATTACCGGGCGGAGCGAGACTGGCTCGACCACCACTGGCCAACCCGTCGCTCGCTCGACGGTCGTCAGTGGTCGACAGCCCCGTGGCAAAGCCCCAGTGATCGCGTTGTTTGCGGGTGTCTTCGTAGTCGGATTGGCTGCGGTGCTGTTTGCGGCACGCCGCCAAGCCAATGCCGATCCAAGCTCGCTGCCGACGGCACTGCTGACGGCGTCCGGCATGCGGCCGCTAGTCGCTCGCTCCGCAGCGGCGTTACCCGCGGTGGCACCCATGCTGGATACCGCGCGCACCGCCCAGCCGCCGGCTAGCGTGCCGCTTGCCTTGGGCATACGCAAACCGCTGCCCGTCGCCGTACACCCGCCCCAGCACCCGCCGACTCCGCTGTTCGAAAAGGCGCAGGTCAAATCGCTGCTCGGCGGCGACAACCCCTTTGATCGCCGGCATTGAGTTGATGCTAAGGTCTTGGCCCATGCGCAGAACGTTCGGCTTGGCAGGGCTGGTGCTCATTGGCGCGCTGTTCGCCAGCGCGCCAGCGCGCGCCGATGACGCCCGCGATCCGGCCGCCGCCGAAGAGCTCTTTCGCCAAGGCCGCGCGGCGTCCCAGAAGAAGGACGCCGCGACCGCCTGCGCTAAATTTCGCGAGAGTAATCGGCTCGATCCAGCGATCGGCACCGTGTTCAACATCGCCGATTGCGAGGAGAAGCTCGGGCGCCTCGCTACGTCTTGGACACTGTTTCAAGAAGTCGTGCAGCGCCTGCCGAGTGACGACGACCGGCGCGCCATCGCGAGCGAACGCGCTCGCTCGCTCGAAGCACGCGTGCCGACGCTCACCATCCACCTGGCGCAGACGGATCGCACGGACGTCGTGGTTCGCCGCGACGGCGTCGTACTTGGCGCAGCCAGCCTGGAGACCGCGCTACCCGTCGATCCGGGGCAGCACACCGTAGTCGTCGAAGCCTCCGGCACGCAGAGCGCGTTGTTCACCAGCCAAGTCGGCGCTGGCGAGCACGCCTCGCTGGACGTAAAGCTTGGCACGATCTCCACCGCCACCGAGCTACCGACAGACGCCGCTCGGCCAACCAGCGCGCCCGCCGCGCACCCGAGCCACGTCGCGGCCTACGTTGCCGGCGGCGTCGGGGTCGCGGGAGTGGTCACCGGAGTCGTCGCCGGTTTGATCGTGCTCAACAAGAAGAGCACGGTGAACGCTGAGTGCGACAACAAAGTGTGCAGCAACCAGGCCGGAATCGACGCCGTCCACTCGGGCAAAACCTTCGGCGTCATCACTACGGTCGGACTCGTGGCCGGAGCGCTCGGGCTGGGCACAGCCACGTATCTGTTTTTGTCGGCTCCCGTCACCGAAATTCCGAGATCAAGCGCGTACGTCCTGGGGATCCGCGCTAAATGGTAGTGGCGTGAGCCAAGAAACGCTCGGACCCGAGCCGCTATCCGTATTCGAAGCCTGGTTTGCCGAAGCGCACGCGCTCGACCCACGCTTCGCTGAGGCGATGACGCTCGCCACCGCCAGCGCGGACGGGCGGCCCTCGGCGCGCACCGTGCTCTACAAAGGGTTGGACCAAGGCCGCGTCTGCTTCGTCAGCAACTACGGCAGCAGCAAGGGTCAGGAGCTGGCGCAGAATCCGCGCGCGGCGCTGGTCTTCTTTTGGGCCAGTTTGAACCGCCAAGTGCGCTTCGAGGGCCACGCCGAGCCTGCGCCCGCACAGTGGTCGGATCGCTACTTCGCCGCGCGCGCTCGCAGCAGTCAGATCGGCGCCTGGGCGTCCGCGCAAAGCCAGAGCATCGCCTCACGCGAGGTGCTCGAAGCGCGTATCAGCGAGGCCGAGTCGCGCTTCGAAGGCAAACCGGTGCCGCGTCCGCCGTTCTGGGGCGGCTATCTGCTCGTGCCGGAGCGCATCGAATTCTGGCTTGGCCAAGACGCGCGCTTGCACGATCGCTTCTCGTATCAGCGCACAGAAGCCGGCTGGGCCGTGGCTCGGCTGTCGCCCTAGCTCACTCTTCGGTCGAGCGTCGGGGACGCAGGCTTCGTTCAATCGCAGCTTGAAACTCGGGCGGAGGCGAGCAGAACACCGCTTGGTGCCCGGCGCCCTCGGAGCGCAAACCGGTAGGCATCTCCGGACATTCGTTTTTCTTCAGGAACTCACGCAAGTGCACCAAAAAGTGCTGCGCGGTGCCTTCCGCGCGGGGCCCGAAGAAATCCCAAAAGTAGTTCTTCATTGCCGCGGGGTGCCTAAGTCGCGAAGTACAGCACGCTGATCAGGACCAGCCAGACCATGCCCAGGTAGTCCCAGTACTGCGTGCACAGCTTCACGCCTTCGTGATTGGAGCTCGAGTACTCACGGCGCTTGGCTTTGCCGAGCACGATGTTCAGCGGCACGAAGCCGCCCAAGACATGCAGCGCGTGCAAGCCGGTGAGCATGTAGAAAGTGAAGCCATACAAGGTGCGTGCGTCGCTGGCGGTCGTCGCGCCGATCATCGAGCGCCAGTTTTGCACCTGGCCGACCACGAAGGCCACGCCCAGCAGCTGGGCGATCAGCAGCGCGCGTTGCGTGGCGTCGAAGCGATTTTGACGCACAGCGGCGAGCGCCCGATGCATCGCCACGCTGAGCGCGAAGAGCAAGATCGAGCTGGCGACCAAGCCGAGCGGCAAGTTCGGCATACTGGCGGTCTTCCAAATGTCATTTTGCGCGCGCGTAATCAGGTAGCCGACTACGCTGGCGCCGAACAGCATCGAAAGCGTGCCAAACAGCACGAACATCGCCAACTGCTTGGGCGAGATGCCCGAGACGCCGCCCGTGATGCGACGAAGCTGTGGCCCGGGCTCAGACATATCTAGACACGAGCACTTGCCGTAAAACGTTTCCGCTGCCGTGACAACGGCGGCCGCTCTGAATATGCTGCGCCCGTTGAAATTCCTCAGTTTGCTGGCGCGGCTGGTGAGCGCAGGCGTGCTCTCGGCTTGGTGCATGGTTGGCGCCGACGCCTGCATGCGCTCGGGTTGGCCCTACATCTCGACCTCGCGCCACGTGGCGGCGGCGCTCGCGCTCTATACTGCAGTGGGCGCGCTGCTCGGCCTGCTCACTGCGTGCTTGGTGTGGTTCGAGTGGCGCACGATTGGACAGCGCGCACTCGGGCGTCGCGCCGCGGGGCTGCGGCCGGCGTTTTACGGTGCGGTCGGCGCAGCAGCGAGCATCAGCACCGCGCTAGCCACGTTCAGAGGCGAGCACGTGGCGCGCACACGAGCTGCGACTGTCGGCCCGCTCTTGTTCATGCTGTGCGCGGGCGTCGTCGCCGCCGCGGGCTCGGCCCTGTTGATTCGCGCGCTCGAAGTGCTGCGCGGTCCCGCGCCGCGCCGGCCGACTTGGCCGTTCGTCACGCTGTTTCTGGGGCTGGGCTGGGCCGTGGTTTGGGTTGATCTGACTCAATACGTTTCGCTGTATCCGCGGCTGCACACCATCTTGGAGCTCGCGGCGGCGTTGTTCCTCGGCGCGGCGTTCGCACTGAAGCTCGAAGCGTTGACGCGCCGCTTTCAGCGAGGCGAGACGCTCGTGCGCTGGGTCGGCGCGCTGTGCAGCGCTTGGCTGGTGCTGTTCATCCTCGTGCCTGGGATCCGGATTCGTGTCGACGGCTGGCTGCGCCACGTCTGGCTGGAAGAGGCGTATGTCGGTCGCGTGCTGCGCCGCGAGCAGATCGCCGAAGCATTCTTCAAGGATCCGCTGCACTGGCGCGGCTTGTACATGTCGCGCGTGGCACGGCTGCGCGAACGCTTTCCGCTGGGTGCCCCGAGCAGCGCGCCCGAGTGGCTGACTCCGCCGCTTGTTACGCCCGAGCTCAGCGCGCAGATCGAGGCCTTGCGCGGCCCGAAGCGCGGCTACAACGTGATCGTCTACTACGTGGACACCTTGCGCAACGACGTCGCGCGAGATCCCAAACTCATGCCCAACTTGGCGCGCTTTGCCGAGCACTCGCTAGACTTTCGCAGCGCTTATGCGGCCGGCTCCGACACGCTGCGCTCGTTGCCCGCGCTCACCGGCGGCAACTATGACGTCTCGAGCACGCCCGACAACGATCTACTGCGCGTGGCCAAACGCGCCAACTACGACCGAGCGCTAGTGATCGCGAAGTCAGCGCACGAGTTCATCGGCAAGTTGCGCCCGGATTTTCACTTCGATCACGCGGTCGATGTCCCGGACTACCCGGCCGCGTTGCAAGTCTGGGGCTACGGCGCTCAGCAGACCACCGCTGGGCCAGTGGTCGATCGCGGGCTCGAATTTCTGAGCGCGCGGCTGCACACGGATAAACCGTTCCTGCTCTGGCTGTTCAACTTCGACCAGCACAACTGGCACGAGCTCGACTCCAAGTACGTCGAGCAGATGGCCGCGCAGCATCACATCGACCAGGACCCGCATCAGCAGGCTTGGCGCTATCAGGCCGTGGCAGCCGGAATCGACGCCGAGTTTGGCCGGCTATTGACGGAGCTGGAACGTCGCAAGCTAATGGACGACACAGTGGTGCTGTTCGTCTCCGATCACGGGGAATCGCTGGGGCGGGACGGCTTCTGGGTGCACTCGGTCTTTCTGTGGGACCAGTTGATCCGCGTGCCGCTGGTGATTCATGCACCGGGGCTTGAGGCGCGCCGCATCGACGAACGAGTTTCGCTGATAGACGTTGCACCCACGCTCGCGCCATACATGCAAGGCGAAGCGTCGAGCGCCGGCTATCAAGGGGAGGACTTGCTCCGTTACTTGGTGCCGGACCATCCACCGCGCCGGCTCCCGTTGCTGCTGACCGCAGCCTCCAAGGACGTGCTGGTGCGAGTTGGTATCGTGGATCCTGTGCGCGACTGGAAGGTCGTGTTGTCACTCGAGGCGGCGCTGCCCGAGCTGTACAACCTGGGCGCCGTCGAGCCGGACGCCGCCAACCTGGCCGAGGCGCACCCCGGTACGACGCTGCAATTGCTACGCGCTTTGTATCATTCGCCGGTTTTTCCGCGGTCCGCCGAGGACTTCGACGTGCGCGACACCAAGCAGCAAAAAGCCCAGTACGCGGCCGACCCGCACTGAACGCTCAGCTCGGTTTGAGGCGAGCTAGCGCAAGCGCCGCTTCTTCGCGCACGAGTTCGTCGGGATCATGAGCGCGCGCGCAAATGAGCGATTGCAGCGCGTGCTCACGCGCCGGCTCGCCAATTTCGCCCAGCGCCCAAGCGGCATGGCCGCGCACCAGCGGACTTGTGTGAGCCGATAGCGCGCGAGCGAGTGGGATCACGGCGCGAGCGTCCTTGCTGTTGCCGAGCGCGACAGCGGCGTTGCGCGCGAGCTGAGCCCGGTGCGTGCGCCGCAGCGCCGTCCCTTTGACGAGTTGCCTGTATCGCGCGGAGCCCAGCTCCAACAGGCCGATCAGGTCAGGGGCCGCCAAGCTCGGACGCGGCGCGAGCTCAGGCGCTGACGGCTTACCCTCGGCGCTGGCATTGAATGGGCACACGTCTTGGCAAACGTCGCAGCCGAAAACGCGCAGGCCGATCAGAGACCGGAGCTCGCGTGGGATGGGCCCATTGTGCTCGATCGTCAGGTACGAGATACAACGGCGAGCATCGATCACGTGCGCGTCGACGATCGCGCCGGTCGGGCAAGCGTCGAGGCATAGACGACACGCGCCGCAACGCGGCGCCATGGGCGCGTCCGCGCAGATCTCGGCGTCGACCAGGAGCTCGCCCAGCATCACGTAGCTGCCTACGCCGGGGATGATCGTCATCGTGGATTTCGAGGCGAAACCGAGCCCCGCGCGCTCTGCCGCGGCGCGCTCCAAGAGCGGCGCGGTGTCGACGCAATGTCGTGCCAACACTGGGCGACCAAGCAAGTTCGCAACGGCGTCGGCAAGCCGGCGCAGCTTTTTGCGCATCACGTCATGATAGTCCTCGCCGCGCGCGTAGCGGGCCACGATGCCCGTCAAAGGCTCGCCGTCCTCAGCACGTCGTAGCGGCACCAAGCCCGGAGTCGCTGGGTAGGCGAGGGCGACCGCGATCAACGTCTTCGCCTCGGATAGCAAGCGGCGCGGGTCGTGACGTTCGCCGACCAGGTAGTCCATCTCGGCGTGGCGCCCTTCGCGCAGCCAGGCCGACAAGCGTTCGGCGCCGAGCTTTAGCGGGTCGATTGCCGCAAAACCGACGCGCACGAAGCCCAGCTCCTGGCCCGCCGCCCGGACGCGCTCTGCCAACTCGCTGGCCGACAGCGCCTCACTGGGCGCAGCGACGGCCGGTCGGTGCAGGCGTGCGCCGTCCAAGCCATGCGCTTCGCTGAGGGGTTGAGACACGGGTTCTGGCGGCACTTTACGGGATTCGGGAATAACTTGCGGCGCTCCAGGGTCCCAGGCGGCGCGAGAGTGTGCTAACGGCGGGGCCTCGGAAGCCGGCGGGGCCGGCCCCGATTCATCTTCCATCTTCGGTAATACCGTGATCGAGATCCAGGAACTTTATAAGTACTACGGCGACCGCCGGGCGATTGGGCCGCTTTCCACCAGTATCGCGCAGGGGGAAGTGATTGGCCTGCTCGGGCTCAACGGCGCCGGAAAAACCACCACTTTGCGCGTTCTCGCCTGCGACCTGTTGCCTACGAGCGGCAGCGTGCGCGTCGCCGGGCTGGATGTCGTGGAGCAGCCGGACGGCGTGCGAGCAAAGGTCGGCTACCTGCCAGACCGCCCGCCGCTGTACGAGGACATGACGGTGCGCGAGTACCTCTCGTATGCCGCTCGGCTGCGCAACGTGCCGTCCCTGCAGGTCAAGAAGCGCGTCTCGGACGTGGAGGAGCTGACCGAGCTCGGGGACGTCTCAGGCCAGCTGATTGGCTCGCTGTCGCACGGCTTCAAGCAGCGCGTCGGTATAGCGCAATCGATCGTGCATGGACCGGAGCTGGTCGTGCTCGACGAGCCCATCTCGGGTCTCGATCCGGTGCAGATCATGGAAATGCGCGAGCTGGTGCGCGGCCTGCGCGGGGCGCACACGGTCGTCGTCTCGAGCCACATTCTGACCGAGATCAGCGAGACCTGCGACCGCATCCTGATCATCGACGACGGTAAGATCGCCTGGTCCGGTACGGAAACCGAGCTCAGCGCGACGCTCAAGCAGGGCATGCGCGTCGGTCTGACGCTGCGCGCCGCGGGCCTGTCTGCGCAAGCGACCGCCGAGAAGGCACGCGCTGCGCTCGCCGGTCTGGAAGGCGTGCGTGAGGTGGAAGTACTCGAACCGGCCGAAGCCGGCGACGGGATCGCCTCGCTGAGTGTGTCCGCGACGACGGACGTGCGTGAGACCGTGTGCCGAAGCCTGGTGCATGCCGGCCTCGGGATTCTGCAATTGTCTCGGGAAAAAGAGTTGGAAAGCATGTTCCTGCAGCTACTCGGCGAAGGCCAAGAGCACGCCGGCCGAAAGCGCCGCAAGAAGAAGCAGGCGGACGCCGATGCAGCGATCAGCAAGGAGTCGTCCTGATGCGCGCGCTGACCATCGCTCGCCGCGAGCTGTACGCCTACCTCCGTTCACCGCTCGGCTCGGCGATCATCGCGGGCGCCCTGCTCGTCGACGGTATCCTGTTCTACTTCGATAGCCTCGACCAGAAGCGGCTCTCCGCTCAGCTCTTGACGCAGTTCTTCTACGACTCGTCAGCGGCGACCATGATCGCCGGGCTACTCCTGGCGATGCGGCTTTTGGCCGAAGAGCGCCAATCGGGCACGATCACGCTGCTGAACACGGCGCCGATTCGCGATCGCGACATCGTGCTCGGCAAGTTCTTGTCGTCGTTCGGCATGCTCACGCTGCTCAATCTGCTGACGATCTACATGCCGCTCATGGTGTACGTCCGCGGCAAGGTCAGCGTTGGGCACATCGCGGTGGGGTATCTCGGCTTGATCTTGCTCGGAGCGGCAGTCACGTCGATCGGTCTGTTTGCGTCGTCCTTGGCTCGTTCGCAGGTCGTGGCGGCGATCATCGGTGCGGCCATGGTGGGCGCCTTCATCTTGCTCTGGGTCGTGGCGCGCGCTGTCGATCCGCCATTCAACACCTTCTTCTCCGGCCTTGCGCTGCACCACGAGAATTACCGGCCGTTCATGAACGGCACGCTGCAGTTCGATCGCGTCGCCTATTACCTGATGATCACGTACTTCTTCTTACTTGCCGCCACCAAAGTGCTGGAGGCCCGCCGATGGCGCTGAACGAACAATCGGTCGCCAAGACCAGCGCCGCGGCAGATCCGGGCGGCGCAGCTCCGGCGTGGGTCTTCCCGCTGTACGCCGGCGGCATGATGCTGGTGTTCTTCGGCCAGCGCGTGCTGTCCGGGCTCGAAAAGGGCGCGGGCGCCGTGACCGCGATCGGCCTACTGGGCGTGGTGATCGCCACGGCGTTACGTTTCTCGCCCCGCTTCAAGAGCGGCGGCGAGCGCCGATCGATCGAGACTTTGCTTGCGCTGTTGTCGTTGGCCGGTGTGGTGGCGCTGGCCGTCTACTTCGCCACCACGGACGCGGGCGCTGACAAGCTCGGACTCAGCAAGCTGGCTTCGCCGCGCAAGGAGCACCTGCTCGGCGAGCTGCGTGTGCTGTGGGTCGGCATGACGGCGGTCAGCTTGGTGCCGATGCTATTCGCGGAGACCGCGCTGTGGCCGATGCGCCGCGCCGAGCGCCCGGAAAGCCGACGTGTCTGGGCAGCGGCCAGCGCCGGGCTAACCCTGGTTGTCGCCGCGATCTACGGCTCGCTTTTCGTGTTCGCCGCAGGCGGCGTGCCCTGGAAGGCGGACTTCTCCTATTTCAAGACGTCGCGCCCCAGCGAATCGACCCGCAAGGTCGCCGCCAGCTTGGCCGAGCCGGTCAAGCTGGTCGCGTTCTTCCCGGACGTGAATGAAGTGCGTAGCGAGGTCGCGAGCTACCTGCGCGAGCTGGGCACGGGCATGCCGAAGCTCGAGGTTCAGGTCACCGATCGCCTGCTTGCGCCGAAGCTCGCCAAGGAGCTGCACGCCACCCAAGACGGCGTGATCATTCTGGCGCGCGGCTCGGTGAACTACACCGTCAACGTGGGTACGGATATCGAAGCGGCGCGCCCCAAGCTCAAGACCCTGGACCGCGACGTCAAGGAGCAGCTGCTCAAGTTGGCGCGCGCCCGTCTTACGGCTTACCTCACGGTCGGACACGGCGAGCTCAACGACCCGAACAAGGGCAAGCCAGATGACCCGGCGCACTCCGCGAGCATCGCGCGCACGCTGCTTCAGAAGCAGAACTTCACACTCAAGGATCTCGGCCTTGCGCAAGGGCTCGCCAGCGAGGTTCCGGACGACGCCGACGTCGTCTTGGTGCTCGGCCCGAGCGATCCGTTCGCGCCCGAAGAGATCAACGCATTGCAGCGCTACGCAGATCGCGGCGGGCATCTGCTGATCTCGCTCGATCCAGACGCGAACAGCGTTCAGGTCACGTCCCCAGCCGTTACCGAGCCGGGCGCAGAGCATCCCGCTGCGCCAACGGCTAGCGCTGCGCCCAGCACGAGCGCCGCGCCGGCTGCGAGCGCCCACCCAACCCTCGCAGCTTCGGCAGCGGCGACGAAACCCAAGCCGCCTAGCGAAAAGAGCGACAAACCGGTCGCCGAAGTGCCTGAGGTCGTGCCGCCCGGCCTGGCAGCGCTCGCGGGTCTCGCGCAACTGACCTATTCAGCGACGGTGCTGGCCAACGAGCATAGCCACGTGCGGCTCGCCTTCAACAACTCCGATCAAACCCGCTTGGTCTCGAACAGCTTCTCTTCGCACGCCTCGGTATCCACGCTCAGCCGCAACGCGCCCGCAGCGGCCGTGGTTTTCTTCGGCGCAGGCAGCTTGGACCGCGCGCCCGGCGCAACCGCGAAGATTGACTTCGCCGTGCGTGCGCCGACCGGTACCTTCGGCGATCGCAACAAGAACTTCGTTCAGGACAAGGACACCGAGAAGAGCAACAACTACAACATCGCAGCTGCGGTCTCGAAGCCGATCGCCGCGCTTATTAAGCCGCCGGCGCCGGACCCGAAAGACAAGAAGCCCTCTGAAAAGAAGCCCGAAACCAAGGAAATGCGTGCGTTCGTCGTGGCCGACACGGATTGCTTCAGCGACCTGGTGCTGAGCAATGTGCGCGGCAATCAATTCTTCTTGGTGGACGCCGTACGCTGGTTGGTTGGTGAAGAGAGCTTCTCTGGCGCCGAAACCAGCGAGGAAGACGCGCACATCGAGCAGACCAAGCAGCAGGATTTGAGTTGGTTCTACGCGACCATCTTTGGCGCACCGTGCTTGGTCATGGCAGCCGGCGTAGTCATCAGTCGCCGCTCGCGGCGCGCTGGAGGAGCCAAGCGATGAGTCTCTTGAAAGGTCAGCTCGTACATCTTGCGTTGCTCGGCGTGGCCGGCGTGCTCGCCATAGGCGTGTGGACGCGCGACGACGACGCGCAGCTCGCCTTGAAGCCGAGCGAGGTCCTTGTTTGGGGCGGCACTCCAGAATCGGTCACGGCGCTCAGTTTCGAAACCGCGACTCGCAAGCTGCGCCTCGAGCCCAAGAAGGACGAACGCGGCCGTTGGTACGTCGGCACGGTGGATAAGGACGAACCCTCACTCGTACACACGCCTTTGGGCGCGGACGGCGGGGCTCCAACGACCCCACCCAAACACGACACCATCCGCTTTCTCTCGGTAAAAGCCGCGGATGATCTAGTGAAGAGCTTGGCGCCACTGCACGCGCTGCGTGCGGTCGGCAAGGTCGAAGGCACGCGAGCGGAAGAGTTCGGCCTGGACAAACCCGACGGCACGCTGAAGATCACGGTCGGCGGCAACGAGCAAACGCTAACCTTCGGCAGCGCCACGCCAGGCGGCACCGAACGCTACGCGAAGTCCAGCTCCGGCGACGTGTACGCGGTCTCCGGTGACATCGTGCAAGGCTTGCTGTACGCCGAAGCACGCTTGCCGGAGCGCGAGCTGCACGAGTTCAAGCCGGAGGAAGCCACCCTTGTCAAAGTCAGCAAAGGCGGCAAAGTTCGGGATCTGTCGCGCGTGGCCGGCAAGAACGAAGGCTGGGCGGACACCGCCACTCCGACCAAGCTGGACGAGACCGCGGGCAACTGGATGACCAAGCTCGGCCGCTTGCACGTGCAGGACTGGGTTGAGAAGCCCAGCGCAGCGCTCGGTCCAGGCAGCAACGTCGTCAGCGTTGCCTACTTTGCCGGGTCGAAACCGCTCGGTACGCTCGATCTCTTCCGCGTTCCGGGCGAGAAGGGCAACGAGTACTTGGCCAAGACCGAGTACAGCCGCTGGTACGCGCGCGTCGTCACGAGCTCTGCCGAGGGCGTCGAGCAGGACCTCGGCTCGGTCATCAAGTAGCTGAATTCAATCAGGTTAACGCGCAGGCTTCAGTAACGGCGGAGCGCGGCCGTTGATCCGCGTCGAGAGATGTCCAAGGCGCTCTGCTGGCTTCCGCTGTGCGGCTTCACGCTGCTGCTCGCGCCGTCCTTGTTTGGCCAGGCCGCTGGCTCTGAGGGTGCGTCGCGCCTCGGCGTGCAAAGCTGCGATACCCAGTGTCAAAGCACCGAGACTGATTGCGACTTGGCTTGTGATCAAGTCGTGGCGTGCGTGGAGGAGTGTAAGAAGGCCTCCGCCGTGTGCGCGGAGAAGTGCCGCGACGCTCCACCAGCCCCGAGCAACCCGGACGGACCCTCTAAGCCGCCGATCGTCGCTGAGAAGAGAAAGCCGACCGATGGCAAGAAGCCGGCGGCGCCAACCAAAGCTCCGCCCAAGGCTGCGCCGAAGGCTCCCGCGAAGTAGCTCGCGGTGTGATCGAGCCAAGACTCACTAACGAGTGTCAGGGCTTGGGTGGCTTCGGTCCGAGTGGGCCGTTGGCGGTGCCGCCCTCTTTCAGCGTCACTCCGCCGTACGGCTCTACCACCGGCAGCTTCTCGTATAGCTTCGTGTAGATCTGCTTCATTTCGGCCAGCTTTTCCGGCTCTGTCTCGGCCAGGTCCGTTTCTTCGCCCGGATCTTTGCTGAGGTTGAAGAGCATGAACTTGCGGTCTTTGATCACGATGAGCTTGTAGTCGCCTTGAATCACCGCGCGGCGCGGCGGGTTGTGCGAATCCTCCGTGAGCTCGCTCAAGATCGGCTCGCGGTTGTCGGGCGACGCGCCAAACAACTCGGGCACGAAGCTCTTACCCATGAACTCGGGCTCTGGCGGCACGCCCATCAGATCCAGGATCGTGGGCGCCAGATCGATGTGTGAGCGGCGCTCGCCAATGCGCTTGGGCTTGATGCCGGGTCCCGAGATCATCATCGGCACGCGCGTGAGCACATCCCAGATCTCGAAGGCGTGCTTGTAGAAGCCGTGCTCGCCGAAGGCCTCGCCGTGATCCGCACTGATGATCAAGACCGTGTCTTTCCACCAGGGTTGTGCCCGCGCAAAATCCAGTAATTTACCGAGCCAAAGGTCGGTATAAAAGACCTCACAATCGTAGCGATCCCGGTTCTTGTTGCCGAAGTCGGGGCACTCCGGGTGCTTGTTGTATTGGTCGTGCGGGTCCATGTAATGGGCCCAGGCAAAGAACTGTTTGCCCGTGTTTTCCGGTTTGCCCAAGAGCTTGATGCCGAGCTCGGTCATCAGCTGGCTGGTGATCGAGTTGTCCGTCTCGGGGTCGAAGATGATGCCGGGCGCGAACTGCCAAGTGTTGAAGCCTTGATCCAGGCCCACACCACGGAAGTACAAGTGCCCGTGCCAACCTGTGGTCAAAACGCCATGCGCGGAGAGAACCTCGGCTAGGAAGGTGTCAGACTTGGGGTAGCTCGCGAAGAAGTAGCCGCTGCGATACAGCGTGGATGGGTAGCGGCTCGACAAGAAGCCAGCCACGCTCTTCGCGGTGTAGCTCGAGAGCGCGTACTCGTTGGTGTAGACCACACTCTCGTCGGCGAGCTTGGTCAGGTTTGGCGCGATAGCCCGCGAGTAACCGGTCCACGGCATGTCCGCGCGCAAGCTGTCGATCGTCAGCAGCAACACGTTGCGCGGCGTGGCCGGGGTAGGAGGCACCGGGACCGCGCTGTCGATCGTCAGCGCGCTGCTCGTCACGGCACTGGCCGGTGGGGAACCCGTAGCGGTCGCGGCCGGGGCGGGGGGCTGAGTCTTCGCCTGGCAGCTCGCTGCGAGCAGGCACAGGCAAGCGAGAGTCGTTCGGGTCGCTGTCACTTGGGAGGGGCTCCGCGCGCCGGCACAACGCCGGCAGCAGGGGCTGCACCTTAGAGACTCACCTTGGATTGGTCGAGGTTTTGGCGGTTTCGGTTATCGTAGACTTAGAAGGCATCATATTTCTGATTCGAAAGGCACATTGCAAAGTTGCAACGTTGAAGACAAAAAACTTTAGCTAAATGTGCGGACCGTCTCCTGACTAGACACGGTACGGACTGTGCACCAAACGCGACTCGGCAGCAGCCCGAGGTGTCCCCCCCCCTCCGCCCGGGCTGCTGCCCTTTTTTTGTCCTGCGTCTGCCCTGACTGAGCGGGATTGTTGGCCGAAAGCCTGCGCTTCGTGGCACTTCGCGGGCTGGGATGCGAAGTGCCAGCTTTTTCATGCTGTTTGCGGCCGCCGGGTGTCATCACGATCCGGATCCAGGTGCGCCCGCGTTGACCCGCGTCGTGGAGGCTTCGACGCCCGCGGCGCTGGCCGCGCCTGTCGCCGAAGCCCCTGCGGCTCCGCATGTTCCACGCGTGACACTAGACGGTGCTGTCCATGATCTGCCAGCGGCGCCTGCCAGCACGGGTCCGCGGCTGTTCGCGAAGGCGCTGCGCGCGTGGGTGTTTGCCACGCCGTCGGCCTCGGCCAACAAGCTCGGCTATCTGCGCGCGGGCGCGTGGTCAGCCACGACCGCGAAACCGGCCGGCTTCGATGGCTGTCCGGGAGGGTGGTTCCACGTCGAGCCCGAGGGCTTCGTGTGTGCGGGCCCGACCGCGACGACAGACCCCAACGACAAGACGGTGATCGCGACGGAGGGCACGTTGCCGGACGTGTCGCGCCGTCTGCCGTACGTCTACGGCACGGTGCGTAAGCCTGGGCCGATCTACGGTCGCGTGCCCACGGGTCCCGAGCTGGCGCGGGCGGAGCCGGACCTGGCCGAACGCATGAGCACTTGGCTTGCCGCCGACGGTGAGGTGGGTGCTCGCTATGCACCACAGGTGTGGCTGGGTGGCGCGACTCCGCCCGACGCGGCGCAGGCCTGGGCGTCGAAGCAAAGCGACGCCTTGCCGAAGTTCCTGGAGCTCGCCGCGAAAAGCACGAGCGACGCAGTCGTCGACCACATGCGGCCGAAGGTCGGCTATTCGCTGCTCGAAACGTTTCTGAACAGCGGGCGGCGCTACGGTGTAACGAGCGATCTGACGTTAGTGCCGATCGATCGCCTGCGACCGATCCAGGGCTCGAGCTTCCACGGAGTGGAGATCGGAAAGGGGATTGCTCTGCCGTTCGCGTTCGTGCGCTCTCCCGACGCGAAGTACTGGGAGTACGACAAGCAGAAGCATAAATTCCGCGAGGCTGAGGCCGCCGAGTACCGGGCGGCCGTGCACCTCACGGGCAAGCAGCAGTTCTTCCACGGCCGCCTGCACTTCGAAGTCGACGGCGGGAAATGGTTGAGCGACCAAGACGCCTCGCGAATCGATCCCGCGCGGCGCATGCCGGCTTGGGGGAAAAACGGCGAAAAATGGCTAGATGTAAACGTCACCAAGCAAACCTTGGTGGCTTACGAGGGTACGACGCCGGTGTACGCGACGCTCGTGTCGAGCGGCGAAGCGGGACTCGGCGATCCGGCGCATTCGACAGCCACCAAGCGCGGCATCTTCCGCATTCATACGAAGCACGTCTCGACCACCATGGCCTCGGACGAGGTGGGGGAGGAGTTCGAGCTTCGCGATGTCCCGTACGTGCAGTACTTCGAGGATGGCTACGCGCTACACGGTGCTTACTGGCATGATCGGTTCGGGGTGCCCAAGAGCCACGGCTGCATCAATTTGGCGCCCGAAGACGCGCGTCGTCTGTTCTTCTTCACCGAACCGGAGGTTCCGCCCGGCTGGCACGCGCGCCTGTTGCCCTTGAAAGGCACGGTCGTATTCGTTCATCCGTAGCGAAGGGGGGCGCGGCGCTCAGGACCCGCCCGACCCCGCAACAAACCCACCCGAGCCGCCAGAGCCGCCAGAGCCGCCGTCTGATGGCGCTCCGCCGAAACCGCCGCCGCCGCCTTCGCTGGTCGCGCCGACCGGGCAATCCGTG
>OLLW01000024.1_pt1 | contig 17353 bp, 18 predicted proteins | sample 1604611 | NCBI WGS metagenome assembly OLLW01 (sample SAMEA104055725, study PRJEB20765) | soil metagenome | biome: Arctic tundra; feature: Polygonal ground; material: soil | place: USA | collected 2011-09 | depth 0-0.5 m | reverse complement strand
GGCTGGGCGGCGCGCCTGCTCGAGCCGCGGCTCATCGAGCCGTCGAGCCGATAGCCGGCGTAGTGCTCCGCATCGCGCTCCACGAATTTGAAGATCGCGTCGCCGATGCGCACCTCGTCGCAGGGCTCGAGCGCGCTACCTTGCACGCGCCGCCCGTTCACGATCACACCGTTTCGGCTGCCCAAATCACGCACGTGATAGGCGCCATTGGCCCAACCTATTTCGGCGTGGCGACGGGAGACAGCGGGCACTTCCAGCTCGAGCTCGACCCCAGGCTCCCGCCCGATCACCATGCGTTCCTGTCGAAACGGAAAGGCCGCGGGCAGCTTCGCCCATGACTCCGCGTACAGGAGCACCAAACCCGCGACTGGGCCTGTGCCGGGGCCATGCGCGGTGGTCCCGAACTCCTGCATCGCGCCGGTGGTGTAGTCGACCATCGAGCGGCTAGAATACCGCTGGGATCTGACGCGAGTCTACAAGTGGCGCTTCGCGATTTCGGTCCAAGTGCCGGACGGTTCGAGCGAGATGTAGCTCTTCCAGAACGGCCGCGCTTTGCTGGTCTCGCCGATCTGCTCGTAAGCCATCGCCAGATTGAAATAGGCGTCCGAAAACTTCGGGTCGGCCTCGATGGCGCCGTGGAAGAGCGGCACGCTGAGCTCGGGCTGGCCGCGCTCGAGCATGACGTAGCCCAAATTGTATTGAGCTTCGGGCTGGCGAACGTCGATCTCGAGCGCCTTTTTGTAGAGCACTTCGGCGCCTTCGGCGTCGTGCCGACGAAAGCGGATATTGCCCAGATTCGTGTAGGCGATGGCGAGCCAGGGATCGAGCGTGATGGCTTCGCGGTACAGGACCTCGGCGTCGTCCATCGACAGCGGGTCCTCGTCGAGCTGGCTGGCTCGTAGGTACAGCTCGTACGCGGTGCGCGCGCGTTCGCGACCAGCCGACGGACGGAGTACGCGGACGACGTCGTCACGTAGCGCTTTGACTTCGAAGTCGAGCACCATCTGGCCAGTCAACGGCTCGAACGCGCCGTCGGTCGTGTGCACCACGACGCGTTGCCCATCGGAGACGATGCGCAGCTCCTGCAGGGGGCGAGTTACCTTGGGCAGCGAGCGCTTGAGCGCGCCGACGGCACGCGTCACGTCACGCAGCCGCACGCGCTGCTCGAGCAGCGACTGCGCGGTGCGCAGCGCGATCAGGTCCGAAAACGAGTAGGCCCGTCGCCCGCGGCGACGCCCAGTCGGCGAGACCACACCTGCTCTGTCGAAGGTGCGCAAGCGGGCTTGAGAGATGCCGAGCAAGCGCGAGATTTCTCCGCTCGAGAACAAATCGGTCAGCGGCTCTCGACCGGCGCCAGATTCCGCCACCGGCGCGAGCGCGCCGTCGCCGCGCTTCTGCACACGACCGCCACCGGGCCCGAAGACCACGTGGATTATCTTTTCGTCGCGCTGTCTTTTGCGACCCATTCGCTGCTGGTTCCCGCCTGCTCGTAAAAGGACGATCTTCTAATTCTTCTGCGCGGCGCTTCGTGTCAAGTGCCAGACGGCGGATCGACCGAGGCACGCGGAATGACGCTGCGTACAGCGTTTGGCCCGCGGCCCTCATTCGTCATTGGCGCTATCGTGGCCCGCTTTGCGGACGCATGACATTGTCAAAATGCTCCTTGACGACAGCCGATGTCACAGATCGCTCTTGGGGTAGAGTGTTCAGTGTGCTTGCTCGTTCCGCTCGCCTTGCTCGCGCGCTCACGATGCACGCGACGGACGCTTGGGGACGGCGCCGACAACTTTGCGTGGCGCTCGTTGGGGACGCTCGCTGTTCTTGAACACACGTGCTTCGACATCCACGTCCACGCGAATGCCGCGAGTGTCGCGGCGCACGAACAACTCCGCGCGCACCCGACCGATCGGTGCCCCTGAACGCACCTGCGCTTCGAGACAAGCGATGCGTATGGCGCGCAGTCGGGCGTGGGGGTCATTCGCGATCAGTCGCGCGATGTCGGCGGCGCGCTCCTTGGGTACGGCGCCCCCATGCGAGACGAACGGCAAGAGCACGCTGGTGGACCCGTAGTAGGTGGCGCCGTCGGGCTCGCTACGCGTCGCCCCTTCACTCATCACGTCGGCGGCCTCGAACAGCTCCCGCAGTCGGTAGTCGGCCGACTGCCAAAGCTCGAGCGTGCGGCGCGCGCCGATCGTTAAAGCCCTCGCCTTGGCAGGACCGGGACCTTGCACCTTACGCGGCAAACCGAACGCTCCTTGCTGCTTCTGGATGCACCTCGGCCGGCCCGCTAGACTGCGAGCGGGCACTGGCGCGGCGTTGACGCGGCCGAGGCGTCTGAAGCTTCACGTTTCGGATCGTATGTCGCCTGCGGCAGCAAGACGAAGTTCGTCGCAGTTTTCATGCGCTGGGGCTCGAAGCGCGCTTTGGCGCGCCCCCGGCGGATTCCGCCCGGCCGCTTACTTGCCCTGCTCGCGGGCGATCGGAGAAAATCGCAAAAACACGGGCCTTCTTCAGGAGTTTTCCCGATGAGCAGCAGCATTTCCCGAGAGACGTATGCCGGCCAAGACCGTCGTCAGCACCGCGTATATGTGACGCGCAACACCGAGTACCACTTCAAAGGCGAGACCTGCATTGCCGTCCGGGATCGCAAAACAGGGCGCTTTTTACAGTCTCATCTAGCGGTCCAGCGCACCCTGTCAGGCGGCGTGAAGTATCAAGAAAACGGCACCGCGATCCCGTCTTGCGCGCCGCCGCGCGTCGGCGAAGCCCTGTATTTCGGCGCGGACGGGCGCGAGCTCGTGACCAGCCTTTGTTCGAGCATCGAGCGGCCCGAGCGGACGCTCGTAGCGGCTTACCCAGCGGCCTGAGCGACGAGTTTCGGACGTTCAACATGTTCAACCACTTCGCGGCTTTTCGACGGATTTGCGCGTAAAACCCTGCACCCAAAATCAGGGTTTCGCGCCCTTGTGCGAACTCTGATTCGCAGTGGCGTCGGCTGACACCCCAAAACTGCGCTAATTCTGAGGTTCAGGGAGCCTCAAAAGTTCGGCATCATTCTTGGATATGGGCGGCGTACGGTTCAACGGTCGAAGGGCAGAATTTCAAACCATGGCGCAATCCTCTCCCATCGCTTCCCCCAGCCCCAAAGCCGACCCGCGCGCGGTCGAAATCCTGGCTAAGAACATTTACCGGGAGTTCCGCGCGAGCGGTTTCTCGGAGCGCGACGTGCTGGCGCTCGCAGGCGAGCTGCTCTCGCTCGTCACTCGCGACGTGAAGAACGAGAAAACCCTGTAAATCAAGGGCTGCTGTCTGTCTGAGTCGGCTCGCGCTGCGTTCAAACGCAGCTGCGGGCCGTTTGCGGTTTAGCGGCTGATTCTCTGACCCGCGCCTTGCGGTCGCCACGAGCGCAATCCGCGAGGCCTGGACGTCCCGCGAACTGGGCGTGTTGCATGCCGTTCAGCGTGGTACCCTGCGGATTCTCGTGCGTCCGCTCGGAGAGTTTCGTTTCAAGTGATTGCACCGACATCGTCCGCAAAAGCCCCGATGTTTGTCATCATCGTCCACGAGAAGGGCGGAGCCGAGCGGCGTGAAGTGTTCGACACGGCCGAGCTGACCGTCGGGCGCGTGCAGGGCAATGAGCTGATGTTGCCAAAGGGCAATGTGTCCAAGCGCCACGCACGTCTGCTGTATCGGGACGGTCGCTTCATCGTCACGGACCTGAACAGCACCAACGGCACCTATGTCAATCGCCGCAAGATCACGCAAGCGACGATCGTCCGCGAAGGGGATCGCATCTACATCGGGGACTTCGTGTTGCGCATCGAGTCCGGCAGCGGCGGGCAAGCGGCGCCCGAAGAGCGGATCGGACCGTCCCCCGCGGTGCAGTCTTCGCCGAGCGCGCCCGACGGCATCTCCGATGTCTTGGCGCGCCCGGAGCCTGGGCCGGATGACTTTACTCATGTGCCGGCTGCAATGAAGGCGACGGGCGCCAACCGTTCGAGCCCAATCTCGTCTGACAATCCGGCCCGCTCGGCGGACGTTCCGCTCGAGGCGACCGGCACCCACAGCGTGGGGCGCACCACCGAGGACGAAGGTCCGGACCTGGCGCCGAGCTCGCTGCGCGAAGTCGTGCGCTCTCTAGTCGATCGCGTTGCGCTCAATCTGCGCGACGTGGATCTGCTCGCGCCAGTCCCCCCTTCGCTGGGCGAGCGAATCGACGACCTGCTGCAGCAAGCGTGGACCGAGCTCGGCGCGGGACAGGAAGAACGCAACAGCGTGGCGGCGGATCGCGCTATGGAGCTGGCTCGCTGCGAGCTAGTGGAGCATGGGCCACTGACCGAATTGATCGCGGACCCGAGCGTCTCGGAGATCGGCGTGACGCGCTTCGATCGCGTGGTTTCGGTGCGCAACGGTCGCAGCATCAGCTACGAGCCGGGCTTTTCTTCGGATTTGTCGTTGCGCTGGGCCGTCTCCCGCTTGTGCGCAGAAGCCAATGCGCCAGTGCTGCCGGACGAATCGGTGCTCGAGCGTCGGATCATGCCCGGCGTGCGCCTGTCGGCGGTAATTGGCGCCATCGCGGCAAGCGGCGCGTGCGTTGCGATTCGCAAGGCACGACGCATGTCGGTCACACTCGAGGAGCTGGTGCGGCGCGGGGCGATCTCTCGCGCCATGGCGACCTTTCTCCAACAGTGCGTGTCTGCGCGAGTCAACTTGCTGATCGTCGGACCGCGCGACGGCGGGGTCGAGGCGATCTTGGCCGCGCTCGCACAGACGCCAGCGGAAGGTCCGTGCGTGTTCATCGGTGAACGCGAGCCAGGCGGACCCGACGCCAACTTCTTGATAACAGGGTCGGACTCCGTGTCCGCTGCCGGCGCGCTGCAGGTTGCAACTTCGTTGGCGGGTGCGCGGATTTTCGCCGAGCTGTTTACCGGTGAGCTCTGCGCAACCGTCGTAGAGGCCATCGCTGATGGCGCGGATGGCGTGATCGCCGCCCGTTACGCGCCGAGCTTGCGCCGCGGTCTGTTGCGCTTGCCCGGCGTAGTCGCCGCCGAGCGCCCGCAGATCCGCATTGAAGCGGCGCGCGAGCTGGTCGCCAACGCCTTCGAAATTGTCGTCGAAGTGGCGCGCCTTCGCGACGATCGTCACCGAGTCCTGCGCATCGTGGAAGTGACGGGCTCCGTCGGCGATGAGATCCAAACCCAGGACGTCTTCACGTTCGTCATGGATCGCACTGCCGCCGGCGGGTCGATCGAAGGCACCTTCAACGCCAGCGGCGTCGTGCCGCAGGTTGTCGAGACATTGCGCGGCCGCGGGAACACGGTTGAGAGCGCGATTTTTAGTAGGCCGCCGTCGAGGCAGTGAGTCGTGTTGTCTGGCCGCTGCGGCGCTGGGCATCTGGTTGAGATTTTTTGCGTGCGGGTGTCGGGTGGGTTGGGCGACTCAGCCTTGCGGTTGAAACAGCTGGCGGCCGGGTTCGCCGGGTCTCGTGGGCCTAGTCTCGTTCGCGGATCGTGGTCTGACGCGCTTCGTGATCCCCGACGGGGGAGTCTTCCAAGACTTTTCGCTCGTTTTGGTTCCGGGCATTCGGCTGAGCTGTTTGGCGCGCGCTTGGGCGCGAGGCGTGCGGCGCTCCGCGCGCACCGGGGAGGAGCGGGCGGATGGGGTATTTGGCGCGCTTAGTAGGGCGAAGCGTGCAGCGCTTTGCGCGCACAGGGCTTGCGGGGTGAGAAGAGGCGCCGTCTTCGGTGGGGACTGCATGGAGCGACTTCGTGTGACTGTCGCGGGGGCAGTTTTCAGCTTCGAATTCGAGCTGGGAATTCGCTGACGAACGGGCGCGAGGGCGGCGTCTCGCCTGGGCGCGGTTTTCGAGCTGCGACGCCGAAGGCTGGGACGCGGCGCAGGCGCCGCGTGACCATCAATCCCTGGCTTCTTCTTGCTTCGCTTTGGCGAGCTTGCGGCCCATCATGCGTTTTTTGAGGGCGCTGAGCTTGTCGATCATCAGCACGCCGTTGAGGTGGTCGTTCTCGTGTTGAATCGCCACGGCGAGCAGGCCGTCGGCTTCGAGCTCGAAGGCCTTGCCTGAGCGATCCAGCGCGCGCACCTTCACGCGCTCGGCGCGTTTGATCTCCTCGGTGACACCGGGGAAAGAGAGGCAGCCTTCTTCCCAGGTCTGCACGCCGTCCTTCTCCGTGATCTCGGGATTGATGAACACGAGGAGCTGGCTCGGCTCGTCTTCGCCGGCGCAGTCGATGACGAAGATGCGGTGCGCAATGCCGAGTTGAGTCGCGGCCAGGCCGCAGCCGGGGGCGTCGTACATGGTTTCGGCCATGTCATCCACCAGGACTTGAATTTCCGGCGTCACTTCCGCAACGGGCTGAGCCAGTTCGCGCAGGCGCGCGTCAGGATATTCGAGGATCTCACGGATCATGGCGCTTCCCCGACAAGGTAACACTCGAGATCAGGTGTCGCAACCTGGCGAGCCGCACTTCCGGCTCAGTTTAGGAGCCGCTCAGCGTTCGCCCGGTTTTCTTCGGGTAAGCGAGCGGTCCCCAGACGTAAGCGTCGGTGCCGCACAGCTCCCAGCGCGCGGGATCGATGCGCGGCGCGTCCGCCGGATTGTCGGGGCCAGCCCAGTCCACGGCGCCCGGACGGCCGCGCGGACCGAGCAGCAGCGGCGCCATGAAGACATGCAAATGATCCGGCAAGCGATTGGCGAGCAAGCTGCCCGCGAGCTCGGAGCCGCCTTCTGCCATCACGCTGACTACTTCGCGAGCGGCCAACTCGCGGAACATCACCACTGGATCGCAACGCCCTTCAGCCGTAGCAGGCACGCGAATCACGCGCACGCCGAGCTGCGCCAGCGCTGACTCTGTCGTGGTGGGTGCCAGGAGCGTGGTCACGACGCAGGTCGGGACCTCGTGTGCGGTCTGCACGACTTGGCTCGTGAGCGGGATGCGCAGTTTGCTATCGACGACGACGCGGATTGGGCTGCGGCCTGGCACGTCGCGCACGGTGAGCCGCGGGTCGTCCGTGAGCACGGTGTTGATGCCGACCATCACCGCGTCGTGGTGAGCGCGCAGGTTCTGAACTTTGATGCGTGATTCCGGACAGGTGATCCACTTCGAGGCACCAGTGCGTGTCGCGATTCGGCCGTCGAGCGAGATGGCAAGCTTCAGTGTGACGAAGCTGGTGTGCTCGGTGACGTACTTGGCCCAGGGCTGGATCAGAGTCTTGGCGGGGGCTTCCTCTACGCCGACCGTCACGTCCACGCCTGCGGCTTGCAGCCGCTCGATGCCGCCTCCCTGCACGCGCGGATCCGGATCGCGGCAGCCGATCACGACGCGGGCGATGCCAGCAGCCAGGATCGCGTCCACGCACGGCGGCGTGCGCCCCGTGTGGTTGCAGGGCTCGAGGGTGACGTACAGCGTGCTGCCGCGCGCCGTGCCGCCCGCCTTCTTTAGGGCGACGATCTCGGCGTGATCGAGGCCGGCAGCCTCGTGAAAGCCCTCAGCGATGACTTTGCCGTCGGCGGTCGCAATCAGCGAGCCGACGTGCGGGTTGGGGGTAGGGTCCCCCCCGGCGCCGAGCTCGATGGCCCGTAGCATTAGCTCGCTATCGAGGTCCTTCACGGCTTCACTCCGCGTCCTTAGAGCGAACGAGCTTGCTCATCTCGACCATGAACTCGTCTATGTCGCGGAACGAGCGGTACACGCTGGCAAAACGCACATAGGCGACGTCGTCGAGGGTCTTTAGGCGTTCCATGACTCGCTCGCCGATCACCAACGAGGGTACTTCCTTTTCGCCGCTCTCTGCCAGCTCTCGCTCGAGCGCTTCGGCGTGCTCTTCTAGTGTGTCCGCCGAAACGGGCCGCTTGTTGCAGGCGATGCGCAGGCTGCGCAGCACCTTTTCGCGGTCGAATGGCTCACGCTCGCCGTCTTTCTTCACGACCGTCGGCAGCGTGTGCTCCACGCGCTCGTAGGTGGTGAAGCGACGCTTGCAGGCGTCGCACTCACGACGCCGCCAAGTCACGGTGCCGCCTGCGGCGAGACGAGAGTCCACCACGCGGCTATCCATTTCGCGACAATATGGGCACTGCATGAGCAGGGGACTCGATGCGAGCGCGCCGACTCTCGTCAGCCTTCGAAGGCCGAGAAGATCAGCGTCACGTTGGTGCCGCCAAAACCGAACGAGTTGGACATGGCGCGCTTGATGCGACGTTCGCGCGCCTTGTTGGGCACGAACTCGAGCGGCACGTCCAGGTCAGGGTCGTCCATATTGATCGTCGGCGGGATCATGCCCGTCTCGATCGCTTTGAGGCAGACCGCTGCTTCCACGGCGCCGGCAGCGCCGAGGAGATGCCCCATCATCGACTTGGTGGAGCTCACCCACAGCTTCTTGTCGAGCGCGTGCGCGCCGAAGGTGTTGGCCACAGCGCGGGCTTCTTCGACGTCCCCGATGGGGGTCGAGGTGCCGTGCGCGTTCACGTATTCGATTTGCTCGGGGTTGAGCTTGGCGTCTTTGAGTGCGTTGCGCATGGCGCGCGCTGCGTGCGCGTGGTCGGGCGCAGGTTTGGTGATGTGATAGGCGTCACTCGTGGCGCCGTAGCCCACGACTTCGGCCAAGATCTTTGCGCCGCGCTTTTTGGCACGGGCTAGCGTCTCGAGCACCAACGTGCCGCCGCCTTCACCGCATACGAAGCCGTCACGGCCTTTGTCCCAGGGGCGGCTAGCCGCTTCCGGTGCGTCGTTGCGCCGGCTGAGCGCGAACATCGCGCTGAAGCCCGCGATGCCGATGGGCGTGATGGTCGATTCGGCACCGCCGGCGATCATCACCTCGGCATCACCGCGTTGCATCATGCGGAGGGCCTCGCCGATAGCGTGCCCGCTCGACGAGCAGGCACTCGTGTGTGCCAAGCTCGGTCCGCGAAACCCGAACGCGATCGACACCTGGCCTGCGGCCATGTTCGCGATCAACGACGGAATGAAATAAGGGCTGACCTTGCCGGGGCCCTTTTTGTCGAGCGTCAATGTGCAGCGCTCGAGATTCTCGAGCCCGCCGAGCCCGACGCCGATGAACACACCGGCGCGATCTCGCTCGTCCTCGGTCAAGTCCAGCTGGGCCTGCTCGAGAGCCATCTTCGTGGCAGCCATCGCAAAAGTCGTGAAACGCGAGACCTCTTTGATCTTTTTGCGCTCCATGAACTCGGCGGCGTCGAAGTTCTTCACTTCGGCGGCGATGCGAGTGGCGTAAGCGTCAGTGGCCTCGAAGAGCGTGATGGGACCCACGCCGCTCTTGCCGCTGATCAACGATTGCCAAGATGGCTCGGTCCCGATGCCATTTGGCGTAACGAGACCGATTCCTGTAACGACGACGCGCTCCATCTCTTCCTCAGACACAAAGGGGCCAGAGCCCGGGCTTCTCCAAGCGGATCGACCGGGCGGACGATCTTTGGATCATCCTGGAGCCCGTTGAATCAGCTGGCCAGGTGCTTCTCGATGTAATCGACGGCGTCTTGGACGCTGCGGATCTTCTCGGTGTCTTCGTCCGGGATGTCGATCTCGAACGCTTCTTCGAAGGCCAGCACGAGCTCCACGAGGCCGAGCGAGTCTGCACCCAAATCGTCGATGAACGTGGACTCGGGCTTGATGTCTTTCTCATCGACATCCAGCTGTTCCTTGATGATCCGCTTCACTTCGACGGTTACGTTGCGACCTTCAGCCATGATTCCTCCAGGGGCGCCTCTACACCAGGGGCGTTCCCGATTGCACGTGTTTCTATCAAACGGGGGCGAAACCCCCAATCTTCTACGGAGTGAAAACTCCCAAATTTACATGTACATGCCGCCGTTGACGCGCAGCGCTTGGCCCGTGATGTAGCCGGCTTCATCCGAAGCCAAGTAGGTGATGGCGGCAGCGACTTCCAGGGCGGTTCCAGTACGACCAAGCGGAACGGCCGTCAGCATGGAGCTCTTTTGCTCCTCGGTGAGCCCGCTGGTCATGTCCGTATCGATGAAGCCCGGGGTAACCGCGTTCACGGTGATGCCCCGCGAGGCGTACTCACGAGCCAAAGTTTTGGTGACGCCGAGCAGCGCGGCCTTCGAGGCCGAGTAAGTCACTTGGCCGGCGTTGCCCATCTCGCCGACGACGCTGGACAAAAACACGATTCGCCCGGTCTTGGCGCGCATCATGGTTCGGATCGCGGCGCGCGCGCAGTACACGGCGCCCTTGACGTTGATCGACAAGATCTTGTCGAAGTCTTCGTCCTTGAGGCGCAGGAGTAGGCCGTCGATGGCGATGCCCGCGCTCGCCACGAGGATGTCCAAGCGGCCGAGCCTCTTGGCGACCTCGGTGATGGCTCTTTCGGCGGCTTCCCCATTGGCCACGTCGAACTGCACGATCTCGGCTTTGCCGCCCGCGCGCTCGACGGTCTCTGCGACTTCGCGGGCTGCGCCCTCGTTGCTGACGTAGTTGATCACGACGTGAGCGCCGCGCTCGGCGAGGGCAATCACAGCCGCGCGACCGATGCCTCGCGAGCCGCCGGTGACCAATGCTACTTTGCCGCTGAGATCGAACATGAGAGGGGATTAAGAGCCTAATCGTCAGCTCGGGCGCCGTGTTTAGCACGGAGCTGCCGACGTTAAAGCGGGAAATTGGTTTCGCGCCTGGACCGAACCGAGCCTGCGCGCCGCGAGCAGGCCAAGCCGGCAGCGCGTCGCGTCAAATTACCCCAGAAACTCGGGGATTTTAGCAATGCTGTCTGGGTCGCCGACGGACAAAACGCGGATCTGCTTGGCGATGCGTTTGACCAGCCCAGCCAGGACCTTGCCCGGGCCGATCTCGAGTGCGTGCGTCACCCCGGCCTCCGCCATGAGCGCGATCGTTTGTTCCCAGAGCACGGGCCCGTCGATTTGGCGCACGAGCAGGCTCTTGGCTTCCTCTGCGTCGAGGTTGGCCTGTGCGCTGACGTTCGCCACGACCGGGAAGCGCGGCGCTTCGAGCGTGAGCTTGCTCAATGCGGTTTCGACGGCACGCGCGGCGGGTGCCATGAGCGCGCAATGGAACGGCGCGCTCACCTTGAGCGGGATCGCCTTGAGCTTTTTCGAACCAGCGAGCGCCGCGGCACGATCGACCGCGCGCTTGTGGCCCGAGATCACGATTTGGCCGGGCGCATTGAAGTTTGCGGGCGACACGATGTCTCCCTGCGCGGCTTCGGCGCACAGGGCTTCGACCGCAGCTCGGTCACCACCCATGATTGCTGCCATGCCGCCTTCGCCTTCGGGTACGGCGTCCTGCATCGACTGTCCGCGTAAGTGCACCACGCGGACGGCGTCTTCCAGAGTGAGTGTGCCGGCGGCGACCAAGGCGCTGTATTCACCGAGCGAGTGGCCCGCGGCAAAATCAGGGGCTGGTAAGTTCGGGTGGGCGCTCTGAATCGCAGCAAGCGCGGCGATACTGGCCGTAACGATGGCTGGCTGAGTGTGCTGGGTGAGCGTTAGCTCGGCGATCGGGCCGTCGAAGCACAGCGCGCGGATCGAGTAGCCGAGCGCCTGGTCGGCACGCTCGAAGATGTTTGCGGCTTCCGGGAACGCGCTTGCCAGCGCCTGGCCCATGCCGACTTCCTGCGTACCTTGACCTGGAAAGAGCCACGCGGTTTTCACGCGCGCGGCTTAGCACGCTCCTTGGCGCCGCGTGAAGGGGGAGCGCCCGCGGTCCCGCTCGAGACCAGAATTACATTCGAACTAGAGCGCTGCCCCAGGAAACGCCTGCGCCCAGCGCGCACATCAGCACGGTGTCACCGGGCTTGATGCGACCGTCGCGGAAGGCTTCGTCGAGCGCAATCGGGATCGAAGCGCTGGACGTGTTGCCATAGCGCTCGATGTTGATCACGAAGCGCTCCATGGAGATATCGAGCCGCTCAGCGATTTGCGAGATGATGCGCAGGTTGGCTTGGTGCGGGACGACCCAGCGCACACTGTCGGCGGGCATGCCAGCGGCGTCGAGCGCCGCGCGCGACGCCTGACTCATGTTTTTGATGGCGGCTTTGAAGATGTCCTTGCCGACCATCTGCACTTTGTCGCGCTTGGCCTGCAGAGACTCGGCGGTCACACGCTCTCGGCTGCCGCCAGCGGGGATGCACAGCGACTCGGTCAGAGAAGCGTCCGTGTACAGGCGTGTGGTGATGATGCCGCGACCGTCGGCGATGGCAGGGCCGATCACCGCAGCGCCGGCGCCGTCTCCGAACAGCACGCAGGTCGTGCGATCTTCCCAGTCGACCAGGCGGCTGAGCAGCTCGACGCCGACGATCAGAATGTTCTTGTGCACGCCCGTGCGGATGAACTGATCGGCGATCGACATCGCATACAGGAAGCCGGCGCACGCGGCAGACACGTCGAACGACGGGATGGGCCCAGCACCGAGCTTGCGTTGCAAGTACGCCGCACACGCGGGCATCGGTACGTCGCCGCTGATCGTGCCGACGATGATCATGTCGAGATCGGTTGGGCTAAGCCCAGCCATCTCGAGCGCGCGCTTTGCGGCGACCAGCGCCATGTCGCTCGCGGTTTCGTCCTCGCGCGCGATGTGGCGTTGCTTGATGCCGGTGCGCTCGGAGATCCACTCGTCGGAAGTGTCGACGAGCTTCTCGAGGTCCTTATTCGTAAGCACCCGCTCCGGCGCGTACGCGCCCGTGCCGAGGATTCGACTTTGAGGGCCCTGCTCAGACGCCATGGTGTTTCGTACGATCGCAGCCGGAGGCCGTCACGCAAAATGGTAGAACCAGTCGGCCAAGGCCGGCAAAGCGCGGGCAAAGCTCCGCTGAGCGCGCTGCGAAAGCGCGTTCGCCGGACCCGCGCTTTGGCGCGAGGCGGCTCAGCTCTTGTCCGACGGATCGGCTTTCAGAACGGCGCGGCCCTTGTAGAAGCCGCACGACGGGCATACCCGATGCGACACGGTGGGGGCGGAACAGTTCTGGCAGGGCACCACGTTGGGCGCGCTGACTTTGTCGTGATTAGCGCGACGCATGTCACGCTTGCTGCTGCTCAAACGGCGCTTCGGTACGGCCACGAGGCGACTCCTTACTCTTTGCTTTCACGCAAGCGGCTGCGAAGCGCCGCTAGAGGTTGTAACCGGGGATCGATGGCGGGCTCCAGCCCGTCTGACTCCGCGGAGGGCGGACCGATAGCGGGACCTTCGGACGAAGGCAAGTCGGAACGCCGAGGGAACATCGGAAGCTCCAGGACCAGGAACTCCCGAAAGAACGGATCCAGCTCGATTTGGCTGCCTTCGAAGGTATCTCGCGCGGCGGCGTGCTCATCTAAAAGCTCGCCGTCGTCGTCCTCTTCCCTGCTTGGGCGCTTGCGGGTTACGGCGCTGCGGCCTTCCGCGGGCGTTGGCGCGTCTTTCGTGTCCTTGCCGGCGGCCGCCGCGCGAGCCTTCTTGGCGAGCTTGGGACTGGCATCTGACGCGGCGGGCGCCAGCATCAGGAAGATCTCCGGCTGCAAGTCGAAGCTGAGGGGGTCGAGTGTGACGACGCAGCTCATCGTGACCGGAGCGGCAACCTTGCCCCGAACCATCACGCTTTTGCCGCTTTTGCTGAGCTCCACGGTCGCACTGCCCGGCCCGCTCGGTGTGGCGTCAGTGCCTTCGAAAGCATCGCTCAGCCACGCCTCGTCGAGGGTGAAAGTTACGGTGCGAGGGCCTCGCTCGATATCAGCGAGCGGGACTACAAAAGCGGCTTTGGTCACGGCGGGGCGCGGAAGCTAGCGCCGCGCCGCGCCTTTCGCAAAGATCTCCCGGATCCCGCCAAGAATCAGGGGCTTCGGCGCGATCGGGCCTTCAAGGGCGCTCACTTCTTGACTAACTTGGCCCAACCGATGCCGTCCGGCGAGAGCACTCCCAAGCGTCGGCTGCTGATCGCCTGCGCACTGTACCTCGCGGTGACGCTCGTCTTCTTCGTGTTCGCAACGCCCTGGGTCGTGCACGACCACACGCCGTGGAATCACTTTGCGCTGCTAGCCGATGCTTGGCGCCACGGGCGGTTGGATTTGGGCGGGCCGCCGCCGGCGTACACCGGCAACAACGATTTCAGTCGCTTCGGCGGCAAGTGGTTCGTGGTGTTCCCGCCGTTCCCGGCGCTGCTCTTGGTGCCGCTCGTCGCACTAGTGAAGGACCCTGAGCGGGTACACGACGGCCAATTCTTTTTGTGGTTGGCAGGCGTGGCGCCCGCGGTGCTGTTCTTGGGTCTGGAGAAGCTGCGTCGTTTTGGACGCAGTGAAGTGAGCGAGCGCGGCAACATCGGCCTGTGCTCGTTGTTCGCGTTTGGCAGCGTTTATTTCTTTTGCGCCGAACAGGGCACGGTCTGGTTCGCAGCACACGTGGTTGGTGCGGGGCTCGCGGCGCTGTACCTGCTGTTCGCGCTGGAAGCCGAACGACCGTGGCTGGCGGGGCTGGCGCTCGGTCTCGGTTTTGCCACGCGCACGCCGTTGCTGTTCGCCGCGCCGTTGTTCGTGCTCGAGGCCTGGCGCACGGGCCGCGCCGAGCGTCCGCGCTTGCTTAGAACGCTGCTCGCCTTTGCCACGCCGGTCGCCGCCGTGCTCGCGCTCACGCTGGTGCACAATCAGCGCCGATTTGGTGATCCGTTCGAGGTGGGCTACCGCTACCTGGGGATCGCTTGGCAGGTTCGGATCGAGAAATGGGGGCTCTTTAGCTATCACTACCTGGCCAAAAACCTGGGCGTCATGCTGACCAGCTTGCCGTTCATGACACCAGGGGGCCCGGCGCCTTTCCAGATCAACATGCACGGTCTGGCGCTCTGGCTGACGACCCCCGCGTACCTGTGGTTGCCCTGGCCCGCGCGGCACGGCGTGCCGCACCGTGCGTTGTGGATCACCGTGGCCTGCGTCGCGTTGCCCACGCTGCTTTACCAAAACACGGGCTGGCTGCAGTTCGGCTACCGCTTCTCTACTGATTACTCGGTGTTTCTGTTCGCGCTGCTCGCGATTGGTGGCTACCGCTTCGGCCGCGCCTTTCAGCTCGCCGCCTGCGCCGCCGTTCTGATCAACGCGTTCGGCGCCTGGACCTTTGGTCGCTCGGAATACGCCGCGTACTACTTCCAGGACAACACGCAGCGCATCATGTACCAGCCGGACTGAGCGCAGCCGGAGTATGATTTTTGTAGACTCGTCTGACGCGTCTCGCGTCTCACGCGTCCGGTTGAAACTGCCGTCCGCCTGGTTCCGCCAGCTCTCGTGGGTTAATTCCTTATTGGAAGATCGTGATCTGATCGTGCCAAAGTCAGTGAGCTCGACGTATTTCCGGGCACGCGACTGAGCTGCTTGGCGCGCGCTTCGGCGCGAAGCGTGCGGCGCTCCGCGCGCACCGAGACAAGAAGGCAGAGAGGAGCAGTCGGCTGAGTTGCTTGGCGCGCGCTTCGGCGCGAAGCGTGCGGCGCTCCGCGCGCACCGGGGATGGGCGGTTCGTCTCTTCTCTCGAGGCGCACTTGGACGCCGAAGGCTGCGCCGCGAAGTGACGTGGTGCATGACCATCAACCCAGATCAGGCCCTCGCCTGCCGCGAGCTCACTTCGCTTTGCGCGAGACGGTGATCTTTTTGATTTTCGTCGGCTTTACCGAGTGATCGCCTTGGACTTCTACGCTGGCGAGCTTTTCGATGACGGCGTCGGGGCTGCACATGCCGAAGATGGTGTAGCCGTGGTCGAGGTGTAGGGCGGCGCCGTCCATGATGAAGAACTGCTGGCCGTTGGTGTTCGGGCCGCGGTTGGCCATGCACAAGAGGCCGCGCTTGTCGTGCGTGGCTCCGGGCCAGATCTCGTCCGGGATCACGTAGCCGGGCTCGCCCGCGCCGGTGCCGCTTGGGTCTCCGCCCTGGATCATGAAGCCCTTGATCACGCGATGAAACGTGGTGCCGTCGTAGGCGGGCTTCTTGGTCCACTTGCCGTCGGGTGCTTTGAACGGGCGCAGACCGCGCGCGAGCCCGACGAAGTTGGCGACGGTGACCGGCGCTTTGTCCGAGTACAGCTCGCAATCTAGCTTGCCGAGGTCGGTGTCAATCTGGGCGCTGAGCGCGCCTTTGCCGGCGAGACCTGCGGTCGCGTCGTCGAGCGTGAACTTGCCGTTGAGCGGATCGCCGTTGCTCGGCGCAGCGGCTTCTGCCGCGGGGGCGGGCGGTGGAGTCGGTTCAACCGGAGGCGGAGTTGGCGCGGCTTCGGGCGTCGCGACGGGCGCGGCGCTGCCCACGGCCTGTGGCTTCGAGGTTGGATTCGGCTCGGGCTCCGGGACACTGGAATGACAAGCTCCAAGCAGCGCGCCCGCGAACAGGGCGGCCAAGCCGAGACCGAGCGAGGGAGCTGCGTTGGCGAGCGCGAGACGAGGACGGTAAGACGCTGTGTTCTTCAACATGGTGGCTCTCTTTGCGATGATCATTCGACGTGCACCGTAGTGCCGGGTTTGACGCCGTGAGCGCGTGACCAACCGGCGTTGACCTCGAGCACGTAAGCGGCGGGGCAGGGTACACCACGCGGCTGGTCATTCAATGTCGGTACCTGCTCCAAGATCCCGGTGATGGTGCCGTCGCGCGCGATGAACATCATGTCCAGCGGGATGCAGGTGTTGTGCATCCAGAACGTGCGCGGCTCTTCTTGGCCACCCCACGAGAACAACATGCCCTGCGCGTCCGGCAACTTGGTGCGGTACATGAGCCCGCGTTCCTTCTCGGCCTCGGTGCGCGCCAGCTCGACGTTGAGGCGCGGGCTGCCGGGCGCGTCGTTGAAAACGACGTAGCCCTGCGCGAGCCCAGGTGGGCCATCGGGATCAGGGGGGCAGTGCAGCGCGTTCGGGGATCGACGCGCCGGCTCATCTGCCATCGGAACGACACACGCGGTTACTTGCGGTGCGGCGCCCTGGCTGTTCGGCGCGGACTTTTCCGTTGCGGCGGGCGGCTTCGCCAAAGGAAGCACCGCGGCTTGCGCATCGCCCGACGAATGCGGCTCTTCGGTCCGATTGCAGGCACAGGTAGCCGCCAGCGATAAACACAACCCAAAGAGAGGCCACGCGCGCATCGAGCCTGGTTCTCTAGCATTCCCGCAGCCTGGGTGGATCCGCGCAATCTTGCCCACGCGGCAGAAAGATTGCGACACACTTGCACTGGGGGTGACAGTGCTATCCTCCTCCTCACACATGAGCGGGCGATCCTGGGCCATCGCGGCATTCGCTTCGGTTTTCGCATTGCTTCACTGCGGCGGAACCGTCGAGGTTGTGCCTCCTGGCAGTGGCGGTGCGGGCTCCTCGAGCAGCGGAGGCCGCGGCCAGGCGGGGCACGTCGGGCTGGCCGGCGCGGGCC
>OLLW01000645.1_pt1 | contig 17421 bp, 15 predicted proteins | sample 1604611 | NCBI WGS metagenome assembly OLLW01 (sample SAMEA104055725, study PRJEB20765) | soil metagenome | biome: Arctic tundra; feature: Polygonal ground; material: soil | place: USA | collected 2011-09 | depth 0-0.5 m | reverse complement strand
GACGAGACGAGACGAGACGAGACGAGACGAGACGAGACGAGACGAGACGAGACGAGACGAGACGAGACGAGACGAGACGAGTGAGCACGACTGCCGAGCTAGCACGGCAGGTCATTTTGGAGCACGCGCTGAGGGAGAGTTGACTCGACGGGTAGCCTGGTTGGCAGCGCGTTGTGCGTACGATTTTGGTGAGGCCGCGGACTTTGCGTGGCGCGGTGAAGGCGTGCTCGGGCGTGGCGGCTGCACCAAAATCGTCCGCCTTATTTCTGGGCGGGCGGTTGAGTTTGTTTGTTCTAATTTGTTGACACGTTTCTGTGGAGACAGAGGCGCTCGGCGACTGGTTGGCTGAATTGCTGAGCGTAGTGGCGCGTGGTTGCGGCGGTTCGTGCGATTGACGAGCCGACGAGTTGAAACGCGTTTCGGGCTTGGAAACGGCTCTGAGCTCAGTTGTGAGGCATCAGAATCATCGTGTTATGCAAGAGGCATGAGCGATCGATATCGTTTGGTTGCACTGGGGAATGATCAACTCGTCGCTGCACTCTCGGCGTTGGTGCGGCGCGAGAACGACGCGCTGTCGGATCTACTCGCGCATTTGGCCGAGCTCGACGAACGGCATCTTTATCTCGACCTCGGTTTCACCTCTTTATTCGCGTACTGCACGGAAGAGCTTGGCTTGTGCAAGTCGGCGGCGGGGCGGCGCATCACCGCAGCGCGAGTGTGTCGGAAATATCCGGAGGCATTCGAGCGTGTGGCGCGGGGCGAATTGCAACTCTCCGTGCTGTCCATACTCAACCAACACTTGAACCCCAAGAACGCGACAGGGTTGTTCAACGCCAGCAGCAACAAGAGTTACGAGCAGGTCGAGCTGTTGCTCGCGGCTCGCTTTCCGAAACCAGATGTGCGTGATCTGATTCGCCGCCTGCCGGCAAAGTCCGAGGCGCGCACTGCCAGCACTCCCGATATCGGGAGCGGACTGAATGCGACGCCCTTAGCGAGCTCGTTGGCAGCGGAGCGCGTGGCGGGGGCGTCGGATCGGCAACAAACACAGAGTGAAATGGCCCCCGCGATCCCGGCAATGCCGGAGCGGGGAAGAATCGAGCCATTGTCGCGCGATCGTTTCGGCGTGCATTTCACCGCAGACGCGGCGTTTCGTGAGCTTGTCGAAGAGGTGCGGGCACTTGCCAGTCATGGGCAGCCGAAGGGCGAGCTCTTGCCTCTAATGAAACGCGCACTGGAGGCTTATCGTTCGGAGCTGCGGAAGAGTCGATTTGGTGTGGGCAGGAAGCCGCGACGGGCTCCCAGCGCCAACGCCAAGACACGGAAGGCTACGACGCGCTCGCGTCACATACCCGCTGATGTAGCTCGGGAGATCTACCGGCGAGACGGCGGTTCTTGCACGTTCGTATCCGAAGACGGTCGGCGTTGCGGGACGAAGCGACTTTTGGAAATCGATCACGTGAAGCCCTGGGCGGAGCAGGGCGAGTCGACGGTCGAGAATTTGCGGCTCCGTTGCCGGGCTCATAACCTGCACTCGGCACGAAGTCACTTCGGCAGGGATCACATTCTGGACGCGGTCGCCCGAGCGCGGAGCGGAGTGCGAACGCCCGCGGGAGGCCAAGATTGAGCAAGCCGCTATTTTCAGGCCTGGGCGTGCGATGCGGTGCGGGCGCATTGGAGCAGTTTCGTCGTTCGAGACGACCGCTCACTGCCAACGCTGGACACTGAAAGGCATCTGCGAGAGCTCGCGCTGCCGCGCGAACTTCAGCGAGGCACAGCAGCCTGCGCACAGCGCCCCGCAACATGCCATCATGCGCCCATGCTCGAAGTACTGTTTGGGATTCCGATAGGCTTTCTGCTCTGGTTCTTCGTGCGTTATGGCGTGGGCGGCTTCTATACCGTCGGGCCCAACGAGCGCGCGGTGATCAGCACCTTTGGGCGCGCGCAGCGGACTGGGGGCAGCACGCTGGACGAGCCGATAGGGGCAACGCTCCGGGCAGACGAGCGGGAGCGGTATGCATATCCGCAGGTCAAGGTGACCGAGCCGGGTTTCTATTGGAAGCTGCCTTGGCAGGACGCGCGCAAAGTTTCGGTCGCGACGAACACGGTGTCGATCGCTTATGACCCCGAGAGCATGAGCGCGAACTCCAATGGCCAGATTTTGGAGGCGGTCACCAAGGATCAGCTCAACACGGGCTTGAACGGCCAGCTGCGGTTCACGATTTCGGACCACAACTTGTACGCCTACATCTTTGGTGTAAAAAATCCGGTGGCGCACATCATGGGCTATTTCGTGTCGGTACTGCGTGATCGCATTGCCAACTTCGAAGCGCCGGAGGCGGCTGGCATACTTGCAGGCGCGGAAGCCGGCGGCGAGGTCGGCGCGAGTGTGCAGGGCATCTCTATTAACGACTTGCGCAAGAATTTGCGTGATCTGAACGACCACATGGCCGAGGACTGCGCGTCGGCGGCGGCCCGCTATGGCATCAGCTTGGACGCAGCCTTGATCACCGGCATCGATCCGCCGCTCGACGTGGACTCGGCGTTGGCGGCCATCAATACCGCGCACAACCATGTCTCGAGCGAGATCAGTTTGGCGCAAGCCGCTGCCGATCAAAAGATTGTGCAGTCGCGACGCGCGGTCGAGATCGAAACACTCAATGCGCAAGCAGAGGTCGAGCCGCTGCTCACGCTCGCCGCCCAGCTCCGCACGTTGCGCGCGAGCGGCGAGGCTGCGCTGCCTGCTTACGTGAGAAACGCGAAGCTTGGCCTGCGCCGCAAGGCGCGCCAACTGGTGCTTACCGCAGAAGGAGACGTGCGCTGATGGTCTTCCTCACTACTGTCGGCATTACGTTTCTGGTCTGCTTGATCGGCGTCCCGGTGTTCTTGCTTTTCGTCCGCCAACTCGGCGTCTACGTCGTGGTGCAGGAACGGCAATGCGTCGTTTTCGAGCTGTTCGGCAAGGTGCGCTTGGTCGAAAATCAGCCGGGGCTACACTTTCCGTGGCTCAGAATGGGCCTTTTCGCGCCGTTGGTTTCGTTCTTCGGCAAGAAGCGCGTGGTCGATTTGCGGCTCGACCAGACCTACCTGCGCAGCCAACCGGTAAACTCGGAAGAAGGCGCGCCCATGGGCATCGGCGTGTGGTGCGAGATGTTCGTGAGCGACCCGCTCGCGTACCTGTACAAGAACTGGGATCCGGTCGGCTCGCTGCGCGCGAACGTCTCGAACGCTACTGTGCGCTGTCTGAGCAACATGAAGCTGTCCGAAATGCTCGAGACCCGCCATGCCATGAGCCATGTGGTGCGTGAAGAGGTATCGCTGAAATCGCGCGAGTGGGGCTACATGCTCGGCAGCACCTACATTCGCAAGGTGCACTTTCGCGACCTCGGGATGATTCAACAGATCGAGCAGAAGGTCGTGAATCGTTTGCGCCAAGTGACGGCCGCGATTCAACAGGACGGAACCAACCGCGTGAACGTGATTCGTTCCACCGCGGAGCGCCAAGCCGCCGTCGCGTTCGCGCAGGCCGCTGCAACTCGGCCGCAAATCGTCGGTGCGGCGCTCAGCGAAATCGCAAAAGACCCGCAGATTTCGTCGGTTTTGTTCGAGCTGCTCGAAACACAGAATCTGCTCGCTGCGCCGGGCCTCGAGGTCAGCGTGCTGCCGCGCGGTACGCAGTTCGTCGCAGCGATTCCCGGCACGGCGCTCGTCCCGACGTCACGCTAGCGCCCGGCGGTGGGCTGGGCACCAAGCTCTGGCAGCGGGGGCCTCGCACCAGGAAGTGACGCACTGACTGGAGACGGGTCCGCTGAGCGCGTCCAATGTGAAAGTTTGCATCGGACGCAGCGCGCGCGAAGGGGCGCGGTCAGCCAGCGCGCGGCGCGGCCAGCGTCTTGGCCAAATCCCCGCTGTCGCTGAGCTTCACTAAATCTTGAAAGCCGCCGATCAGCACGCCGTCGACGAAGATCATCGGAAACGTGGGCCAGCCGGTCCACATTTTCAAAACGAGACGCCGACGCCACTCGCTCAAGTAACTACCAATGCCGAGGTACTCGTAAGGAATGCCTTTCTCATCGAGGAACTTGCGCGCCTTCTTGGGGAATGGGTTCTGCGTCATGCCGACGACCACCACGCGGTGTGCGGCGATCAGCGCCTTCAACGCGTCCAGTTCCTCCTTCTTGTAGCTGGCGATCTTTTCGCTGATGGCGGGGTGGACTTTGGCTTCGGGGAAGGTGTCGCGCATGGCTTGAATGCTTAACATTGCAGGCACTACGTGGCGGCCACCACGCAGGTTTCTCGCGTCTCGCCGGGCCATGCTAAACCCCGGGCGCCTTGTCCTTGCTGGAAGTCAATAACCTCGGTTTTGGGTACAGTAACGAACGCCTGTTTCAGGGCGTCGGCTTCCGCTTGGAGCCAGGCGAACGCGCCGGTCTGGTAGCGCCGAACGGAGCGGGCAAGAGCACCCTGCTGCGCGTTATAGCCGGTGAGCTGGAAGCCGACGAAGGCACCGTCACGCTGAAGAAGGCCGCCACGCTTGGTTACTACCGGCAGGGCCACGAGGTGCGCGCCGAAGGCAGCGTCATGGACAACCTGCTCGCCGGCTTCGGTGATTTGCTCAAGCTGCGTCACGAGCTCACGCACGCACAAGAAGCCGCCGCGAGCGGCGAAGAAGCCGCGCTCGATCGCTTGTCCACCGCGATGGATCGCTATCAGCACGCGGGTGCGGATCAACTGGAGCGCCGCGTCGAGATGATCGCCATGCGCCTCGGCTTCACGCCGCGCGACTTGGAGCGCGACGTGCGCACGCTGTCCGGCGGCGAGCGCGGACGCTTGTCGCTGGGCGTGGTGCTCGCCACCGAGCCTGAAGTGTTGTTCCTGGACGAGCCCACGAACCATCTCGATCTGGAGACGATCGAGTGGCTGGCCACGTACCTCGTGAGCTGGCGCGGCGCGGTGCTCGTGGTGTCGCATGATCGCGCATTCTTGGACGCCACGTGTCCGATCACGATGGAGCTCGGACGCACCACGTTTCGCAGCTACCCCCTGCCCTACACGCGCTACTACGAGGAGCGCGCCGAAGACATCGAGCGTGAACGCCGGTTGGCCGAGGAACAAGCGACGTTCATCGCCAAAACCGAGGATTTTATCCGTAGAAACATCGCCGGCTCCAACACCAAACAAGCGCAATCTCGGCGCCGAATGCTAGAAAAACTGGACCGGGTAGAGGGACCGGAAGACGTCTGGGCGCGTGCCGAGCGCGTGCGCTTTCGCTTCGCCGAAGTTCCGCGCAGCGGCGACATCGTGCTCGACGCGAAGGGCCTGGCCGGTGTGCGCGGCGATCTGGAGCTGTTCTCGGGTTTCGATCTACTGCTGCGGCGGGGGGATCGGCTGGGTATCGTCGGGCCGAACGGCTGCGGCAAATCCACGCTGCTGAAGTTGCTCGCCGGGCGCGGCGAAGCGAGCGACCGCGGGGACGTGAAGCGCGGCACCAACCTGTACGACGGTTACTTCGATCAGCATCTCGGCTCGCTCGACCCGAAGCGAACCGGCGTCGACGAAATCCGCAGCGTGCGCGGCGATCTGAATTCAGATGGCGCGCGCCAATACCTGGCGCGCTTCCGCTTCTACGGCGACGACCCGCTGCGCAAAGTCGCGAGCCTGTCGGGCGGCGAGAGCACGCGCCTTGCTCTGGCCAAGCTTTTGCTCGAACCGCGCAATGTGCTGTTCCTCGACGAGCCGACCAATCACTTGGACATTCCCGCCGCCGAGATTTTGGAAGAAGCGCTGGTCGGTTTCGAGGGCACAGTCGTGCTGGTCTCGCACGACCGCCGCTTCTTGGAGACCGTCACCACGCGCACGGCCAGCTTTCCCGTTTCCGGGAGCACGAAGCGCGCCGGACCGACCGGCATCGACTTGTACGACGGCGGGTTCAAAGACTACGCCGAAGCCCAGCTTCGGAAGCAGGCCGCAGAAGCCGAGCTTGCAGCTGCGCGCGCCCACAGCCAGGAATCCAACCGGCCAAAGGGCAAAAGAAGGGAGCGTTCGTCGTGATGGAGCTTGTTTGGGGCCGGGGCCCCAAACTCGGGGGTGGGCCCCGCTGGATTACGCGCTTCGTGATCCCCGAAAGGGGGCACTCCAGCGGGTGCGGGGGAGAATCCCCCGATGACGGAAGAGCATGATCCGCCTCCTTTCGAACGCTGCGCTGAGCGCTATAATGAGGCGCGTATGAGTCGCTCTTTACGTTCCCGAGTGTGCTGGGTGCTGGCAGTCGGCGTTCTTTTTGTGGGGTGCCATAAGCAAGCCGCACCGACGCCCAGCGACGACACAGGCGCCACCCCGCAGGCGAACGAGCTGCCCCCGCTCGAGATCAAAGACGACACCCCGAACCTGCTTCTGACCTGGATCGACGACAAGGGCGATTTTCACGTCGTGCAAAAGCCCTCCGACGTGCCCAAGGAAAGCCGTGACAACGTGCGCGTGGTCGTGACGACTCGCGAAGAGGGTACCGGCAAGCTCGTGTACGTCTCGAACATGAATGAAGTGACGCCGACCGGCAGCTACCGCGTGAAGACCATGACGCGCGCCGCATGGGACGAGCTCGGAGCCGGCAAGCGCAAGGCGCGCTTGGAAGCGCTCGCACCAAGCGCCGTGCCCGCGCCGTCAGACTCCGCACCCAGTAACGCGCCCGCTGATGCCAACGGCGCACCGACAAAGGCCGCCGCCTCCGGCATCAGCGCTACCATCTACGGCGCTTCATGGTGCAAGCCGTGCCACGACACCGCCCGCTACCTGAAGCAACGCGGCGTGACCGTGATCGACAAAGACATCGACGAAAACGAAGTCGCAGCCGCCGAAATGCGGCAAAAGCTGGCGCGCGCCGGCCGCTCGGGCTCGAGCATCCCCGTGATCGACCTAATGGGGCAGATCTTGGTCGGCTTCAGCCCGATGGCTTTAGACCAGGCGATCGAAGCGGCGCGCTCAGCAAAACCGCTTTAGATCGCCGTGGCCGGAGACGCTTGAGGAACACCCGCCCGCTAAGTTCTGTGTTTTGGCGAGGTTTTCGCGAGCAGCGCAGCGGAGCGTACTTCCTATACGTGAGCAGCGGAGCGCGAGCGCCACGCTTCGTGGTACCCGAAGGGGTGAAAACGCCGCGCTTCGTGACACCCGAAGGGGTGAAGCCAAAACCAGAAATCGGCGGGCGTCGCTACTGCTCAACATACCGGCGATGCGGCGAGCGCTTACTCGAAGACGACCGTCTTGTTACCGTATACGAGTACGCGGTCCTCGATGTGCAGGCGCACGGCACGCGCTAGCACCACCTTTTCCAGATCTCGGCCCTTGCGCACCAAGTCGTCGATCGAGTCGCGGTGCGAGCAACGCACGACGTCTTGCTCGATGATCGGACCTTCGTCGAGCACCGCGCTAGCGTAGTGCGCCGTCGCGCCGATCAGCTTCACGCCTCGTTGGTAGGCCTGGTGGTACGGCTTTCCACCCACGAATGCGGGCAAGAACGAGTGATGGATGTTGATGATTTTGCCCGGGAAAGAAGCGACGAAGTCCGAGCTCAGAATCTGCATGTAGCGAGCCAGCACGAGTAGATCGACGCCGCGCTCCCGCAGCAAGCCGAGCTCTACCGCCTCCGCTGCCGGCTTGTTCTCCGCCGACACGGGCACGACCTGAAACTCGACGCCGAACTGCTGCGCGACGCGCTCGAGCTCGGGGTGATTGCTGACGATCAGTGGCAGCTCGCAGCGCAGCTCCCCGCTCTGATGGCGGAGCAGCAAATCATACAAACAGTGATCGTAGCGAGAGACGAACAGAGCCACGCGCCTGGCCTGCTTCTGATAGCGGAGCTCGTAATGCATGCCGAAGCGCTCGGCGACTTCCGAGATGGCGCGCTCCAGAGTCCCGCGGTCGCTCTGCAGGTCGCTGAGGTCGAAGTGCAAACGCTGGAAAAACAGGGCCGCGACCGGATCCGTGTGTTGGTCGGAATCGAAGATATTCGCGCCGTGTCCGTACAAAACCTGCGCCAGCGCCGCGACGATGCCACGCCTGTCTGGGCAAGAAACCAGCAGGGTCGCTCGTTCGGATTCCGGAGAGCTCATGACCGCCTTTATATAGCGCGGAACCCCAAACGCGTCCCTGCACCACTGGACCCTCGGCAGATCAAGCATTAGATTTACGCGGTGCCCGAGCCCTCCGACACCGTGCTGCGCGCTATCACCGACGACGGCGCTTTTCGCGTGATTACCGCGCGCACCACCCAAACCGTGCGCGGCGCGGTCGAGGCGCAAGGCGTGGCCGGCCTCACCGCTCGGCACTTCGGGGACCTGCTCACGGGCTCGATCCTGTTCCGTGAAACGATGGCGCCCAACTTGCGCGTGCAAGGCATCATCAAGGGCTCGAACGGCAGCGGCAGCGTGATCGCCGACTCCCACCCTTCTGGGCAAACGCGCGGGTTGATTCAGCTAAAGGGCAGCGCCAAGCAGATCGAGCTTGGCGACGGCGCGGTGCTGCAGTTGATGCGCAGCTTGCCCAACGGGCGCATCAACCAGGGCATCGTCGAAGTTCCGAAGGACGGCGGGATCTCGCATTCTTTCATGGCCTACCTGCAAACCTCCGAGCAGGTAGTTTCGATGATCGCAGTCGGCACGCTGTTCGACGGCGATCGCGTGATCAGCGCCGGCGGGTACATGGTGCAGCTCTTGCCAGAAGCCGCGCGCGGTCCGTTGCTGATCATGACCGAGCGCCTGCGCGAGTTCGAGTCGATCGACCCGCAGCTCGGCGACAGCGCATTCACGCCCAGCTGGCTGCTCGATGAGCTGCTCTATGGCATGCCGTTCACGCGCTTGGAGGAGAGCCCTGTTCGCTTCGAATGCTGGTGTGACGAAGTGCGGGTCGTGTCGGCGCTCGCCAGCTTGAGCCGGGACGACCTCGAGCACCTGCTGTCGACCAACGACGTCCTGGAAATCGCATGTGAGTATTGCAAGCGGGATTTCCGCATCGCCCCTGCCCGCCTGCGCGGCTTGCTCGAACAGAGCTGAGCCAAAGCGTCCCGGCTTTCATGCGCAGCTCAGCGACTCGCTCTACGACTGCCTGCTTACTGGCGGCTCTTTCGGCGGGTTGTGCCGGAGGCGCTGCGCCCGAGCCCATCGTGCAAGCGACCGCGGAGCACGCGCCGAGTCCCCCGCGCCGCGCCGCGCAACCGGACTTGACGCTGAGCTTCTTGGGGCTGAATGACCTGCACGGCCGGCTGCGGGCTCTGCCGGGCTTTGCCGGCTACGCCACGAATCTGCGGCGAGTGCGCGCGGCCGACGGCGGCGCGCTCGCGTTGGTCGACGCGGGCGACATGTTTCAGGGCACGCTCGAGTCGAATTTGACCGAGGGCGCGTCCGTGATCAGCGCTTACCGCGTGCTGGGCATGACAGTCGCCACCCTCGGCAACCACGAATTCGATTTCGGCCCGGTTGGCGACTCGATCGTCGGTGATCCGCAGGGCGCCATCCGCGCGCGCATTAGCGAGGCGGCATTCCCGATTTTGTCGGCGAACCTGGTCGTGCGCGGCAGTCACGAATCGCCGAGCTGGGCGCACCTGCGACGCTCGGTGATCGTCACCGTCGGCGGCGTGCGCGTGGGCTTCGTCGGTTTGCTCACGCGCGAGACGCCAAGCATCGTGACCGCAGCCTGGTTCGCGGGGCTGGACGTCGACCCGCTCGCGCCAGCCCTGCAACATGAAGCCGAAGCCCTGCGCGTTCAAGGAGCCGAGGTCGTCATCGGGGTCGCTCATGCGGGTGCTGATTGTAAAGATTTCAGCGATCCCAACGATCTGAGTAGCTGCACGCCCGACGCCGAGATCTTCCAGGTCGCGCGTGCGTTGCCACCGGGCATGGTCGACGCGATTTTTGCCGGGCACTCGCACGCCGGCGTCGCGCAGGTCGTCAACGGGATACCAATCGCCGAAGCGTATGCGCGCGGTCATTCTTTTTCTCGCATCGATCTGCGCTTGGACGGCGCGACTCACTTAGTGCTGAACAGACACGTGTTTCCGCCGCACGACCTATGCCCCAGGCTCGTCGACGGCGGAGACTGCCCGCTCAGCGACTACGAAGGTCAGGCGACGATTGAAGACCCAGAGCTGCTGGCGGAAATTGCCCCGGCATTCGAGAAGACCGAAGCGCGCCGCAAAGTACCGCTCGGCAGCACACTCAGCGAGCCATTCCGCGGCGAGCACGGTCAGGAATCGCCCCTCGGGAACCTCTTTGCGGACCTGCTCCGCGAAGCCGTGCCCGGCGCGGATGCAGCGATCTTGAACGGCGGTAGCCTGCGCGCAGACTTGCCCGCAGGACCAATCGATTACGGCGAGCTGTACGAGGCGATGCCGTTCGACAACGCCCTGGCCAAAATTCGCATCACGGGCGCCGAGCTGAAGCGCGTGCTGGCAGAACATTTAAGTCACGACGCGCACGGCTTCGTCTCGATCAGCGGACTGCGAGTCAGCGCTCACTGCGGGCACTCCGGCTTGGAGGTCTCCTTGCGACGAAGCAATGGCAAGCCAGTGTCCGATCGCGAAACATTGCTGGTTGCCACCAGCGATTACCTAGCGAACGGCGGAGACAGCCTATTCTCCCTGCTGAATTTGGCTCCAGATCGCATCCAGATCGAGCCGGGCAGCTCCTTTCGCGATGCCCTCGCCGCTTCGCTTTCGCGCCACCCGCGGCTGTCGCCGCAAGATCCGGCGATTTTCAACCCAAAGAGCCCGCGGCTCGCCGTGAGCGCGCCGCGCCCGCTGCTTTGCACGCATTGACCGACTGGCGCGGTGGCACTACGAGTATCTGCCCCGGGGCAGGGCCCCGAGCCAAATCTATAAGGAGCAATCATGGCAATCTCTAAAGCTTCCGCCAAATGGACCGGCACTCTGAAAGAGGGCTCCGGCTCGATGAAAGGCGGCACTGGCTTCTTCGACGCGCCGTTCACCTTCCTGTCGCGCTTCGAGGGTGCTCAGACCGGAACCAACCCGGAAGAGCTGATCGGCGCGGCGCAAGCCGGCTGCTTCTCGATGTTCCTGGCCGCTCAATTGACGACCGCGGGTCACCCGCCCACCAGCATCGAAACCACGGCCACCGTCGAGCTCGGCGCCGGCCCGGCGATCACCAAAATCTCGCTCGTGACGAACGCCGTGGTGCCGGGCGTCTCAAAAGAGACGTTCGACGAGAAGGTGAAGTTCTCCAAAGAGAATTGCCCGATTTCGAAGGCACTAGGCGGCGTTCCGGAAATCACGATCGACGCGAAGCTCGGCTGATCGGAATCCGGCCGTAGCGGGTCTCAAACGGCGTAGCCCGCTTCCGCGTCAAACCAATAGTGGGGAGCACCGGGAGCACCCACTATTGGTCACTTTCGCAAGCGGACATCTCACGGCGAAGCTGCAGGAGATTTATTGATGGTCACCGAGCTCGTCACGGACGGCAAAGCCTTCGGCGTCCAAGTGAGCTTGAGAGAGTAGAGCGAGGAACCGCCGAGCCGCGGAGAACGCCGCCGAGATCTGGGAAGGATGAGATAAACTGCGAGGGCTGACCGAAATCATATTTTACATGCCAGGTGAGACGCCCTTCGTGCCCATCAAAAAAGGAACCGCGTCGACTAAGCCTCCGGATCCCCGCGGCGCTTCTTCAGCTTGCCCGCCTCGAACTCGGCCTCGACGTCGAGGTCGACTTTGACCGACTTTTTGGTCGGGACGGGGGCGTCTTCTTCGTCCTCGTCGTCTTCCTCGTCCTCGTCGTCTTCTTCTTCGTCCTCGTCGTCGGACTCGACGGCGGCCTTGGGCTTGGCCTTGGCAGCGCGGACGGGCGCTGCGTCGTCGCCTTCTTCGTCCTCGTCGTCGGGTTCGTCTTCGTCGTCCAAGTCGGCGCGCGCACTGTCGTCGACCCAGCCGACGGGTTCCCTGCGCTTGAGCGAGCGCCAGACGCCGTACCAGCCGAGCAGCGCCGGTAAGATGCTCAAGTATTGGCCCATGCTAATGGCCGAATCCAAGGGCAGCGCCTCGATCTCTTTGTAGTTCTCGGTGAACAAGCGACCCGTGAAATAGAGCGCGAAGAACCAGGAGATCATCGCGCCGCGCGGGCGCTTTTCTTTGCCCATCACGCGGTCGGCGATCAAGAGACCGACGAACACGCCCGTACCCAAGAGGATTTCGTAGATCTGACTCGGGTAACGCAGTGGGACGGGATTCAGCCCGTGATCCGGGATATTGCGCGGGAAGCGAATGCCCCACGTTTGGCCCGGAACCTTGCGCCCGACGATCTCCGAGTTGAACAGATTGCCGATGCGCACGACGGTCGCGCCGAGCGCAGCGGAGAACGAGAAGCGGTCCGAACCTTCGAGGAAGGGCACCCCGCGGCTCTTCGTGAACAGGTACATGGCGACGATCAGGCCCACGACTGCGCCGTGGCTGGCCAGACCGCCCGTCCAGATCTTGAGCACCCAAATCGGATCCTCGAGCGCGTGATCCAGATCGTAAAAGAGCACGTGACCGAGGCGCGCACCGATCAGCACGCCTAGCACGCCGTAAACAATGAAGTCGCCGGCGACCTCGGGGCCACCGCCGCCGCGCTTGATCTGCCAGTTCAGGAGCGCGTGTCCGCCCAAGAACACGACCACGAAGAGCAAGCTGTAGTAGCGAAGCTCGACCATCGGGCCCATGAACTGAAAGATCAGCAAGCCCGCGGCTGCGAAGAACGCGCCGGTGAGTATTTGCTCACGCTCCTTCTTGGCTAGGCCGTAGAGCACCATCAAGACGCCGATCGCACCGATGGTTGCGGCCACACCGGCGCGCGGAATGCGCAAGAAAACTGGGTCGACGTTCCAAGTGTAGCTAGGCAGGAGCAGCATTGATTTCGGGGCGGAGCCTAGTACTACTTGATCGGTCTTGGCACCTACAGCGCGCCAAGTGCGCGCAATTCCTGCTCGGCCATGCCCGCCCAGCCGCGATTTGCCTTGGGGCTCGCGGGGCTCGGGTGCAAAACCGTCCCGATCTTGCCTTTGAAGTCAGGCAGCGCGCGCTCCGCTCGATCGCGCGCAAACGCGCCGACGCCGATCACTAGGTCCGGCCGCAGGCTCCTTACGATCTGCCGCAGGGCGTCGTCGCATGCCAGAAACAGCGGCTCTTGTTCTGCCTTGGGCAGCTTGTCCGGCGTCAGATTGCGCGCGCCGTCGTCCATGAACACGAGTGGGCAGTAGTTGACCACGAAGAAATTCTCGAAGAAGCGCGCTGCGGTCTTGAAGTGCGCCTGCGCAAAGCCCCACAACCGCGAGCCGCTGACCTCAGAGCGCGTGCATTCGAAACCGCTGATGGTGCGCTTCGGGTGCTCGGGGTTCGGCTTACCCACGGCACCAGTAACGCCCAAAAAATCGCGCACCATTGCCACATCGCCGAAGGGCACGCCGGTCTGCGCCATCCCGAACGGCCCCGGATTCATACCCAAGAGGAGCGCGCGCTTGGGCGCCTTGCCGTAGCGCTTCAAGTACGCCTCGTGAGGCACGCGGGCGTATTCGAGCGGGTTGTAAACATACGCGACGGGCGCTTCGAACGAGAGCTCCGACACGCGCTCCGAGAGCGCGCGGCTGACCTGCACCAAATTCATGTGTCGGCAGCGTGCCACGAGCCTCAGAAGTCGTTCAAGGGATTGGCCTGAATCCGCCGAGCGGTTACTCCGCGGGGCCATCGCCCGCCGCAGCCAAAAGTGCGACGCTTGTCGGAAACCCTCTTGGAAGCTTGCCCTGTACGTTCGCTCGGTTACACTCGCCGCACGCTCGGGGCGCGGTTCCTAAGAACCGCTGAGAAGCACCCGTAGAACCTGATCCGGTTTGCACCGGCGTAGGGAAGCACGCCGAGAATTTCGGCGTTCGTCCCGTCGCCCAACGAAGGAAGAGACGATGTCGACGAGAACCCTACCGCTGCGCGGCGCCGCAAACCCTTCCAGCCTTCGTGACGGAACCAACCCGGGCTCCTTCGCCAACGCGCCGAACCTCGGTGGCGCGATGACGTTCTCTTCCCCCGACACGCCCGGCATGCCGCAACCGAGCGACAAGACAGCCTGGGACTTTCTGCCCACAGGCTTTCGCCGTGACGGCGATCGTCTGATCGCGCCTGCGGGGTTTACACCCGTCACGCAACTGGAGCACGCGCGAGTCGGTAGCGTGACGCCAGAGATGAAGCGCGTCGCCGAGCGCGAAGCCCATCTCTCCGCCGAGCAAGTGCGGAGCGAGGTCGCCTCGGGTCGCATGATCATCCCGGCGAACATCGAGCACCTTCGCCATGCGCTGGAGCCCATGTGCATTGGGCGCGCGAGCAAAACCAAGATCAACGCCAACATGGGCGCTTCGCCGGTTTCTTCGAGCACGCTCGAAGAGGTCGAAAAGTTGAAGTGGGCCGAGCGCTGGGGCGCCGACACGGTCATGGATCTGTCGACCGGCGGCAACATCGACGAGTGCCGGCAAGCGATCATCAAGAACTCGCGGGTACCGATCGGTACGGTGCCCATCTACTCGATGATCATCGGTCGCAAGATCGAGGATCTGACCGAGAAAGCGATCATGGAGGGCCTACTGCATCAGGCCAAGCAGGGCGTGGACTACTTCACGATTCACGCCGGCGTGCTGCGCGAGCACTTGTCCTTTGTCCAGCGCCGTTTGATCGGCATCGTCAGCCGCGGCGGCTCGCTGCTCGCCAAATGGATGCTCGTCCATGGCAAGCAAAACCCGATGTACACGCACTTCGACGAGATTTGCGACATCATGCGCGAGTATGACGTCTCCTTCTCGCTGGGTGACGGCCTCAGGCCCGGTGGCTTGGCGGACGCCAGCGACGACGCGCAGCTGCGTGAGCTCGAAACTCTAGGCGAGCTCACCGAGCGTGCCTGGAAGAAGGGCGTGCAGGTCATGATCGAAGGTCCGGGTCATGTTCCGTTCGATCAGATCGAATACAACATGAAGCTCGAGCGCAGCCTGTGCCATGGCGCGCCGTTTTACGTGCTCGGTCCACTCGTGACCGACGTGTTCCCGGGTTACGACCACATCACTTCTTGCATCGGCGCGACCGCAGCCGCGTACCACGGCGCTAGCATGCTCTGCTACGTAACGCCGAAGGAGCATGTGGGCTTGCCCAAGAAGGACGACGTCAAGCAGGGCTGCATCGCCTACAAGATCGCCGCCCACGCGGCGGACGTCGCGCTCGGCATTCCAGGAACGCGTGATTGGGATGATTCGCTGACCAAAGCGCGGGCCGCGCTGAACTGGGAGAAGCACTTCGAGCTGGCGTTCGACGGCGATACCGCGCGCGCCTTCCACGACGAGGATCTGGACGTCGACACCGACTTTTGCGCGATGTGCGGGCACGACTGGTGTTCGGTGCGCATCTCCAAGGAGATCGTGGAATTTGCCAGCGGCAAAGCCGACGGCTTCGAACGCGACAAGGTCGTGCAGTCCGCCGCGCTCACGGCCGAGCAACGCGAGATCTTGGAAAAGCGCGGCGTGCTCAGCCCCGACGAGATCCACCGTTTGGCGTCGAAGACGCGCAAGGCCGTCGGCGCCGAAGGCAACAAGGCCTCGTGTCACTCTGATTTGGTGGAGCCACAAACCGCACAACAGATTCAGGAGCAGCGCTTAGTACAGCTCCGAACTAAGCCTGAGGTGACGGCGGCGGAGTGACGGCGGTGCTAACCGAAGACGGACCCGAGCACATCTTTCACATCACCGAGCGCAGCGCCTTCGCGGCCTCGCTCGAAACAGGGGCCTACGAAACCGACAGCTCGAAGAACGAGGGCTTCGTGCATTGCTCGACGCGCGAGCAGATCGCGCGGACTGCAGCGCGTTTCTTCTCGGGTCGATCGGGGCTCGTCATCCTGTGCATCGAGGCGGCGCGCCTGGGCGTACAGCTCCGCTACGAGGGCGCTGACGACGAGACCTTTCCGCATTGCTACGGCGCGATTCCCCTCGACGCGATTGTGGCCGTGATCGATTTTCCGTGTCGACCGGACGGCGCGTTCGAGCTACCGGAAGAGCTGGGGATGTTGAGTGACTAGTTTGAGGCCGACAGCACGTCTCCGTTGTCGAAATAGTAGAGCGTGTCGCAGGCGCTGTTCGGTATTGCGCCCGCGCGCTGACCCAAGTCGAGCAGCGTCGCGAGCGGGGCATCGGGACGATCGCGAAAGCGTGCGAGCTCTTTCGAGGTTGCCTCGTCGAAATAGAACAAAGTTCGCGAATCGGCGGAGAGGCCAGTCGGCAGCGGACGGGCCAGCGTCGTGCCATCGAACAGATACTGACTGATATTTTCAGGCCGTTCCCAATGGTCACTCGACCACGGCGATTCATGGACGCTCGCGGTACCCTCAAACCCCTGCGGAAATCCCTGCGCAGGCTCCGGCGTGAACGCGGTGAAGATTAACGTTTTACCGTTCGGTGCGAGCACGGGGGCAGCGTAGTGCTGGAGAATCTCCGCTGCGAGTTGGTTCAGCAACTCAAAAGCGCTGACGTCGGCGGTCGTGTCGAATGCGTCCGTGCGAGAGCCACGGCTCAACGACCCGAGACTCTGCCCGTCGCTGCTGACCAAGATGAGCGTCTTGCCGTCACTGCTGAGCGTGGCTCCGGCGCTCGCGTCGTACCCAGCCGGAATGCTCAGCAACGTGGGATCGGCAAATGCGTCGTGCGTTCCCTGGCGGTGCGCCAGCAACACGTCTTGATCGCGCATGAACAGGATGTCGAGCTCGTCGGCGCTGATCGAGAGTAGCTTTTCGTTGGCGGCGCTCGACACCCCCGGGACTGCCGTGCCTTCCGCCCAGACCGCGGACTCGGAACAAGTACTGGGTGTAACGGGCACGACCATGCCCTGCTCGAGGCCAGCCTCGCCGCCGCCACCACCGTCGCCGGCTTCACCGCCCTCGTTTGCTTCGCCACTCGCTGCCGCGTCGCCCGCGCTCCCTGCCTGAGCCGAGGCGCGCCCAGCGGAACCGCCGCTCGAGCGCCCGGGAACCCCTGCGTCGTCCGCGCTAGCGCCGCCGGAGGAGAAGCCCGGCGGGCGATCGCTCGTCCCTGACGAACAAGCGACGACGCACAGCAGAAATGCCAAACCGGTGGAGCTGAGCCGTTTCATTCTGCGGGCACGCAGCTGTAGTTTTGGCGCCAATTGGTGAGTGTAGGACTTGCAGTCAGTTGGTCGTTCGGCACCAGACGGATCGTCACCTTCAGGTATTGTTGTGACTTGAGCCCAGCGGTAATGAGCATCGCTCCGACGTCTCCGCCCACCCAGCTGGTGATTGGCGCGCCGCTCGCGGTCCCCACCGCCACCACGCCCGCGGTCGAAACCGCTGTCGGAAAGACAGGCAGGGTCGCGAAATCCGTGCCCGTTGCAGACGTCTGCGCGTAAAATTCGAT
>OLLW01000592.1_pt1 | contig 17449 bp, 16 predicted proteins | sample 1604611 | NCBI WGS metagenome assembly OLLW01 (sample SAMEA104055725, study PRJEB20765) | soil metagenome | biome: Arctic tundra; feature: Polygonal ground; material: soil | place: USA | collected 2011-09 | depth 0-0.5 m | reverse complement strand
GCAACGCTCGAAGAAACGGCAAACATGACGATCAACCTTCTCCGAGCGCGCTCCTTCCTTCAAATAAAAAATTGTTGTGCGCGCCACAACTTCAACTCATTGTGTGAGCAAAAGTTCAGCGCGCTTCATCAAACGTCGGCTTTACGTCAATATCGCCTCATACGCAGCCCACGCGACATGCGACTCGTGCAGCGTGACGCGCATCGAAACCAAACGCTCGGAGCCTGGCCCAAGCTCGCCGCGAGCACGTCGCTCTGCCATGCGTTCGAACACGGTGCGCGCCAAAAACTCGGTCGTGGTGTTTTGGTTGGAGAACGCCGGGTCGTCGTCCAGGTTGCTGAAGTTGAGCCCTTCCAAGATCGCTGTCAGCGCTTGTGTGGCGCGACCGATGTCGACCACCACGCCCTCTAGGCTCAGTTCCGGCGCGCGAAACTCCGTGTCCACGACGTAAGTTGCGCCGTGCGGGCGCTGCGCGGGACCAAACAGCTCACCGCGGAAGCTGTGGGCGATCATCATGTGGCCGCGAACGCAAACGCTGTACATGGTGGCAGCTCCTTCAGGGCTCGTAACGCAGGCGATGGCAAAGCGCGCCGCCAGCCGGCGAAACCAAGCCGCGCATTGTTTCGGGTAGGTCTTCGAACGCGCTTTCGCCGTCTATCAACACATCCAACAGCGGGTCTTGGCACAGCTCGAGCGCCAGCGCGAGGCGCGCTCGATGATCGAAACGCGCGCGCGCCCGCGGGCTCACTGTTCCGACCTGCGACGCGCGCAGGCTGAGCCGCTTCTGGTGAAATGCGGCGCCCAGCGGCAAGCGCACTTCAGTGTCGCCGAACCAGCTCAGCTCGAGCACCGTGCAATCCGAAGCGGCGAGCTCGAGCGCAGTGCGTAGCCCGCTCTCGCTGCCGCTCGCGTGGACCACCAAATCCCGATCGCGCTCGGCGTGCGCGGGCAGACTGAAGCCAACGCCGAGCGCGTGCGCGGTACGCTCGCGCTCGGCGCGCACATCGACCAGCCGGACGTCAGTGCCCGGCACGCGGCTCAGCAGATAAGCGCACAAACAGCCGAGCACGCCGCCCCCGACCACGCTGATGCGATCGCCAAGCCGCGGCTCGGCGTCCCAAGTGGCGTTGAGCGCGGTCTCCAGGTTGGCAGCCAAGACCGCGCGCTCGGGCGGCACCCCCAGAGGGATCGCCAGCACTGCCCACTCCGGCACGACGTACGCGGATTGATGCGGAAACAAGCAAAATACCCACTGCCCGAGCAACGCCGCGCTGCCCGCCTGCACCTTGCCCACGCTCGAGTAGCCGTATTTTACCGGTCCCGGAAATTCGCCCGCTTGCCACGGGCAGCGCATGCGTCGGTATTCGCTGGGCGGCACGCGGCCCTGAAAGACCAGCGCCTCGCTGCCGCGGCTGACCGCGCTGTACTGCGCGCGCACCAGCACCTCACCCTCGCCTGGCGCTGCCAGCTCTTCGGAGAGCAGCTCGCCGCGCCCTGGGTTCAGCACCCAAAATGCGCGCGCGTTTTCGGTCACGGCTTTCGCCCGCGCTTGAGACAGCCCACGATGCCCGTCTGATAGCATGGCTCAGCCGAAAATCGCACCGCTCAGCGCCTGGAGCCGCGGCCAAGCCCTGGCCATGGCTGCCGCATTACTCCGCTGTGCCGAGTGGCATGCGGCTTGGCCGGTAGCGCTGTGCGCCGCGCTATCTTTTTCGTGCCTAATTTGGCTCGGTCGCAGCTCGTTCACGCCGAGCGGCCGTTTCGGCGTGGCGAACGCGATCACGGTGCTGCGTTTGTTCCTGATGCTCGCGCTGGCAGCCCCACCGCGCACGTTGCCGCCGCTGCGCGCGCTAGGACTCGTCGCCGTTGTCCTGTCGCTCGATCTGCTCGACGGTTGGTGCGCGCGACGCTTCGGCGACGCTTCGCCATTCGGCGCGCACTTCGACATGGAGACCGACGCGCTCCTGGTGTTGCTGCTCACGTTGCGCCTGTGGCTGGCTGAAGGCTTCGGCGCTTGGGTGTTGTGGGCCGGGCTGCTTCGCTATCTTTACGTGCTGTGGCTGTGGCTGTGGCCCGGCACTGGACGCGAGGCGCCGCGCTCGCTTTTCGGCCGCCTGGCGTTCCTGTTGCTGATGCTCGGGCTGTGCTGTGGGCTCGTTCTGCCGGGTGCTTGGGGCATGAGCGGGGTCGCTTTGGGTACGCTGATTGTGACCGCGTCGTTCGCGCGATCTGGCTATTTTTCCAGGCTTGCGACCTGAATCACGAATTCTCGCGCGGCCTCGGACCAGCTGCGCGCGGCTGGCGCACGAAGCCGCGCGCTGGCGATTCGCTCGCGAAGTTTCACCGGCGCTCGAGCTAGCTCGAGGCAGGCACGGACCAGCTCGGTCGTGCTTGCCACCAACTCTCCACCGGCGCTCACAGCCACATGCGAAGCCACGTTCCCGCCCGCTCGCGCCAAGATCGGTACGCCGCTGACGCGCGCTTCCGCGAGCGCCATACCGTAGCTCTCCATCGCGGACGCAGAGAGCAGCAGCTCGGCCTCCGCCAACTCCGAGAGCGCCTGCTCTGGCGTGAGCGCGCCGCGCCACGTCACGCGCTTGGCCAAAGCGGGCGACTCGGAGACCAAGCGCTGGCAGCGCTCGGCGTACCCCGGATCAGCCTCCAAGCTGCCGATGATTGACAAGCACAGCTGGTCGTCTTTCGCTAAGGATAGCGCTAAACCCGCTAAAAATGGCTCGATCCCTTTGCCGGGGACGACATTGCCGACGAGCAGCGCGCGCAGGCCGAGTGACGGCTGGGGCGCGGCGGGAGCGCGTTGCGCGCGGCAGCCGGGGGCCACGACGAGTATTGGTTTGGGGGTGGCCACGAGCGGCTCGAGTGCCTCGCGCATGAAGCCGCTCGTCACCAGAAACAGGTCGGCCGCGCGGAGCGCGCTCTGCTCGAAGGCGCTCAGCTCGGAAGCGCGCGCCGCGCGTCCGAGCCGCACCATGGTCGGCAAATAGTGTAGCACGAGGCCGACCGGACACGCTGCCGCGCGCTTCAGCTCGGGCAGCACGTCCATGTACAGGCTGTCCACCCAGACGCGCGGCGGCTCACTGAGCGAGCGCCGGAGCTCGGCGAAGCCCAGCTCGCCCAGCGCGATCGAACGCGCCGCACCCGCGAGCGCCGCGACCAGCTCACGATTGTACAGCGTGCCCCCAGTCACCGGACCGTTCAGCGCCGGCACTACGAAGCAATGCTCCACGCGGGCGCCTTGGCTCATCAGTGGGATAGCCGGCAATCGAACAGCACGTCTTCACCGAGCGTGAAGCGGCGCACGGCGGGGCGCAAGGCTTGGTCGAGCCGCTCAACACCCGGCAGACAGATCCCCGGTCGACCGCGGCCGATCAGGATCGGACACACTGCGACGTGCAGTCGGTCGAGCAAGCGCGCTTGGATGAAGTGTGAAATCGTGACGCCGCCGCCTTCGACGAAGATGCGGCGGAGGCCGCGCGTAGTGAGCGCCGCCAGCAGCTCGGTTAGCGAAAGCAGCGCATTTTCCGTGGAAATCTCCAGCAACGGGACGCGCGCGGGGCCGCCCGGTGTGGCGCGTCCGCGTTCGCAGGCGATCAGTGTGGGCGCCATGCCGTCCGTGTACAGCTTGCGCGCGTGCGATAGCCGCAAGCTTGGATCGATGACGACGCGCGTGGGGTGCTCGCCCGGCACGAGGCGCGTGGTCAGCTCTGGGTCATCCGCCTCCACCGTGCTCGCACCGACCACGACTGCGTCGAACAGCGCGCGCAAACGGTGCATATGCACGATATTTTCAGGGCCCGTCACGTAGCGCGAAGCGCCGCCTTGCGTGGCGATCTGTCCGTCCAAGCTTTGCCCCACGTGGCCGATCACTAGCTGATTGGCCTGCTGTCCCACGCACAACGGCAGGTACAGCTCGAACAGCTGGCGCACGCTTGGGGTGAGGCGCTGCGCTGTTTGGAAGCAGGGCTCGCTCGCGGGGTCAAGCACCAGCTCCGCGCGCTCGATAGCGACCTCTTCCAAGCGCCCGTTGCCGTCGAATTCCAAGCCGGTGCGTTCTTGTAGGGCCGCGCCCGCGCAGGCTCGCCTGCCGAGCGCGCGGATCAAGCCCCAGGCCCAGACTTCGTCGGGCAGCAGAGAGCTCTGCGAGGCGAGCCGAATCACGGCGAGCTCTCGGCGCGGCCGACCGAAAAATCCGTGATCAGATCGAGCATCAAGCTATCCAACCCTGCCCGTGGCAACGCTTCGTCAGCGACCATGCCCGAAGTGTAGCCGCGAGCTCGAAATGGCGCGATGAATGCTCGATTTCTGCTCAAAACATGTACCGGAGTGCCGCGCTTCGGGCTTCGATCGGTAACTTCGGAGTGCGGTTGGTGATCGCCGAGGATGATTAGCAGCGAGTCGTCCCGCACGAATTCTACGATGTAACGCCTGAGCACCTCCAAATCATAAACAATGGATTCCGCATAGGCGTCGCTGGCGCGGCTCAACGCCAGCCAATTGCTGGGGAAGTGCTGGTGCGGGAGCGTTCGAAATTCGGAGCCATCGCCAATACTCGACCAATCTTGCACTAGGGGAGGCAGGTCGGACCAGGGGATGTGACTCGAGACGAGCGCGTAGGCTAAAAATAGCGGCTGCGGCTGTGAGCCCGTCAATTCTTTGCGGCGCACGGCGTCGAGCACGAACTGATCGGGCATGGTGGCCCAGCCGAAGCGTGGGCCCGCGTAACCGAGCTCACGCGCGAAGTAGTGTTGCTCGAAATGAAACAGGTCCGGCTCTGGCAAATCGCGCACGGTGCCCGGTTGAATGAGCACCGTGCGATAGCCGACCGCGCGGAATGCCTGTGCCAGCGTGCGCGGTTGGGCGGCGCGCAGCAGCTCCAGCTGGAGTTGGTCTTGGGTTTTCACCGAGGTCAGCAGGGTGGCTTGAGCGAGCCACGATCTGCCGCCGTAGGTCGGTGAATCGAGCACGCGGGAGGCGATCTGGAAGCCGTGGCGCCCGAGCTCCGCCTCGAAGCGCAGGTACTCGGGCAGGACGCGCGTCAGCAATGCTGGGCGGTCGAGCACGGCCTGGCCGTAGGACTCGATCACGAACAGGTACACATTTCGTTTGCGGAGTTTTTGCAAATCATTGGGGCGCGTAGCGAGCTCGCGTTGCACCCGCGCGATGCGAGCCTGTGCCGCTGCCCGATAGCTCGGCAGCAGTGCCGCGAAGCGCGCCTCGCTCCCGATGCGCAGTAACACACTGTCCGAGAACAGCGCGCGCGGCCGGACTATCGGCGAGGCCAGCGCGAGCAGGCCAAGCAGCACGGAGAGCACCTGCGCGTGGCTCTGCCTCGGCGAACAGAACCCGGCCTCGACCACACGCAACGCACGCGCGATCAGAAACGCGAGGCCCGCAAGCAACAGCGCCAGCGCAGCTACAGCCAGCAGGAACAGGGGTAAAGATAGCGTCGCGTAGAACAGCCGAACGAATTCGGGCAAGAGCGGCAGGTCGATCGACCAGTTGAAGTCGCGCAGGTACGCGCCCTGTTCGATGCCGTCCGCAATGCGCAGCACGCGGCAAGCGAACAACACGCCGACCAGGATAGTGCGCACGACCGCCGGCAATTGCTTGTGCCAGGCCCCGAACAGCGCGCACACCACGAGCAACAGGACGGTATCTAGTGACGGCCTGAGGTAGGCGAGCCAGGGCACGCGCTCGGGAAAGCGCAGACCGAGCACGGCATTCAGGAAAATGACGGCTGCCCAGAAACGCGCCGGCCCAACACTTCGCACAGGCCTAGATACACCTCAAATTCAACCGCTGGCGACTCAAATAGCCGCCGATCCCCGCGCGAACTGGGGCTTCAAGACCGCGCGCCCGAGCCGTGGTACGGCTCCCGACGCAAATGAGCAACCCCGACAATTATCTGATTATCAAGTCCTCGGCCAAAGACAGCCCGCGTGGCGCCACCGCCACCCGCTTGTACCTTCGCAAGCGAGGCGCCGCTAACTGGTCCTTGCCTGTGCCCGAGGCATCCTTCGATAGTGAGGACGCGACCTGGGAAGCCAGCTTCGCCATGGCCGTCAAGCGCTCCGGCGAGTCGGTCGAGTTCTCCGCCAAGGATCTCGAACGTCTACGCGCGGAAGCAGCGCGGATTCTGCACCCGACGCCCAAGACCAATCGCATGAACGACTGATCGACAGACGCCCCTCTGGAACGCGGTCACTCTATCCAGAGAAGACCGCGTTTTTTTGTGCGCCAGTCAGCCTTTAGGCTTAGTCGACGGCGATGACTCGCCGGGTCGCGATGAAGGCGCCGGCTTCGAGTGGGCGAGCGATGGCATGCTGATCGGGAAGGGCATCGACGGGGCGGGCATCGACGCGGGGAAGGGCATTGACGGCGCAGGGATGGACGCGGGAAACGGCATGCCCGGCGGCCGCACTGAGCTGTGCAAGGCCGCTTCATCCGCGGGGCCCTGGTACATGACCACCGCGTTTCGACCGTTGTTCTTGGCCTCGTAGAGCGCCAAATCTGCGGCCTTCACCAAATCCTCCGGTTGTCCCGAGGCGACGTCTGAGTTGCCCGCGCAGCCGATGCTCGCGGTGACCCGCACCAGCTCACCGTTGAACGTGAATTCTTGCTTGCGCAAATTGGACAGCAAACGCTCGGCGACGATGCGCGCGTCTGTTTTGCTGGTGTGCGGCAGCAAAATCGCGAACTCTTCCCCGCCGTAGCGAGCGGCCAGGTCGACTTCGCGCAAGCTGCCCATGATTCTGCGTGCGACTTCCTTGAGCACTTGGTCCCCGGCGTCGTGCCCGAAGCGATCGTTGATCTGCTTGAAGTGGTCCAAGTCCACCAGCAAACAACTGAGTGTGTTGCGATAGCGCCGAGTTACTGCGAATTCTCGCTTGAGCACGTCCGCGAAGCGCCGGCGATTGAACAGCCCAGTCAGCGCGTCGGTGATGGCCAACACTTCTACGCTGCGCAGCATGGATTCGAGCTGTTGGTTGCGCACGCGCAGGTCCGAATGCGTCGCCTTGACCCGCAGCGCCGCGAAGATGCGCGCCTCCAGCTCCTGATCGTCGAAGGGCTTGGGCAGGTAGTCGTCTGCTCCGATGTTCAAACCGGCGATGCGATCGGCGACAGAAGTGCGCACAGTGAGCATGATCACTGGGATCTCGCGCGTCTCGGCGCTCATCTTGAGCCAGCGACACACGGCAAAGCCGTCGATATCGGCCATCACTACGTCGAGCAGCACCAAATCGGGTGCGGCTTCACGCGCCAGCCGTAGCCCTTCCGTACCTGAGGACGCCCTCCTCACGGAATAACCCAAGCGTTCGAGCGTCTGCGTGATCTGCGAGCTCTGAGCCTCGCTGTCGTCGATCAGGAGCAGGTTGGCTTTCATTCGTAACCTTGTCGGTTGGTGCGGCCGGACGATTGCCGCACGACGAACTCCCAACGCTAGACCTATGGGGCGGCCGGGACAACGGGCAACGACTTTGGGCTCAAATGCCCGCTATAGCCGCTTAACCGCTTCAGCGTTCTGATGTAGGCAGCTCGCGAATGTACTGCAGCCCGGTGTCAGTCAGACGCCAGGCAAACCCGCGCGGCGTGCCGAGCACCTTGTGCAGGAGCCCGAGCGCGGCCAGTTCATCGAAGTCGGCTCCGGAAAGCCCAGCATAGAAGTGCCGAGCTTTGGGCTCGAAAGACCCTGCGTGCGCGAGCAAGGCCTTGATTAGTCGCATGCGGCGCGACGCTTCGGCGCTCATACGTCGGCCCTCGCATCACTCGACGCGAACACGCCAGCCGCGGCGACTTGTTGATTGGTAAAAGTACCAAGATACGGGAGCTTCGACCTGTTGCGATTCGGTCGCGAGGTACGAGACCATGCCCGGCGAAATCAAGTCGCGGTAGCTCGCTCGCGACTCGCGAAAATCGCAAAGTAACCAAGAGCAGCGGCCGCGGCGAGCATGGAGGCGTGGTGAAAGCGCGTTGCGGCAAATGCGCCGACTGTCGCGCCTGCGAAGAAGCTGCTAGCGATGGTGCCGAGCAGAAAGAGCTTGGGCAGCGCGGGGCGCTCCGCGGCGTGGGCTCCGAAAACTTGAGGTAGCGGGCCGCCTTCGGTGGAGGATTTGCCCCAGAAACGGAACCAGCGCGCGCACTCGATACCGAGATCGGTGATCACACCCGTCAGGTGGGTGGTGCGCACGACCGCGCCCGACAAGCGGGTAACGAGCGCATTCTGGATGCCCATGGCGGCGCACAGCAGGGCGGCTTCGGCGTCTTGCACTCGTGGGTGAGCAGCGGTGGTCACGTAGGAGAGCGCGGTGAAGAGCACTAGCAGGAGCGCTTCGACTGCGAGCGCAGAGGCGTAGGCGCGCGAGGCGGGGCCGCCTAGGTGGCGACTCTCGACGATCATGCTGGCGCAGAATGCGCCGCCGAAGAAGAAAAGCACCATGTTTAGCGCTGCGACGGCGGCCGCGTAGTGACCGAGCGCTGCGTCGTTGGCGAGCCGACCCACGTTGCCCGTGACGTGCGAAGTGAAAGTGCCGATCAAAACGAAGCCGCAGGAGTTGACGAACCCACCGACGAACGCCAAATAACCCGCGAGGCGCCGGTTTTGGCCGTCCGTACGCGCGCTGCCTTCACGAGAAAACATCGCGCTTCACTCGCCTATTCTGAGTCGCCTAGGCACAGGTCTGTCGCTGGTTTCAGCAGCTTCCCCGCTTGGATCTTGGCCAGCGCGGCCTGCCGGTCGGCGCCCGCGAGGCTGCCGTCCAGGCAGCCGATGGCCGCGTCGAGCGAGCTGAGATCGTCCGCGTCGAACAAGGCGACGTCCGTTCGGGTTCGCGCCCAGACGCCGAGCATCTTGAGGCGAGTGAGGTCGCGGCGCTGCATGGCGTCAATGGCGGACTCGAGGCCGACTCGTCGCGCGGCGGTGCGCTGCATGCCGTCGAGAGCCGAAAGATCACGCTTTGGGTCGGCATCGTGATGGCAAGCGTTGGCCAAGCCCGCGACGCACAATAAGGCCAGGCTCCAAACCCGGCTGAGGCGCGCGTCGTTCATGGCTATCGTTGGAGCATAGCCGCTTATGTTCTACGCTGGCACGCCTTTCGCTAGGTTGCCGGGGCCGAGTCTTCGCCTCCATATACAGAGAAACCTTGTCCAAGACCACGCACGCGCGCAGCAAATCCTTCGACCGTCGGCTCTGGCATCGCTTTTGGCGCATAGCGAGGCCGTTTTGGTTCGGCGATCAGAAGTGGCTCGCCCGCGGGATGCTCGCGTTGCTCGTGATTCTGCTCTTGGGCCGCACCGAGTTCACGGTGGTGTTCAATCAGCAGTCCGGCGAATTCACCTCCGCGCTGGCTGCCAAGGATTCGCACCGCTTCTGGAGCTCGATGAGAGTGTTCGGCGCTGCGCTCGTGGTCGCCGTGCCGATTTACGGCTTCTACTACTACGTGCGGGACCGGCTGGGCATCGCTTGGCGGCGTTGGCTGACCGACAACTTTCTGTCCAAGTACCTGAGCAACCGCGCGTTCTACGACCTAACGTCGAATCACAGCATCGACAACCCCGACCAGCGCATCGCGGACGACGTGAACTCGTTCTCGCAGAAGTCGCTGATGTTCTTGCTCGAGATGGTGAGCGCGGTACTGCAGCTGATCGCCTTCAGCGGCATCCTGTGGTCGATCTCGAAGACGCTGATTTGGGTCCTGGTTCTGTACGCGCTGATCGGCACGACAGTCACCTTTTTCGTGTTCGGTAGGCCGATGATCGGCCTGAATTTCCAGCAACTGCGCAAAGAAGCTGATTTCCGCTTCAGCCTGATTCGGATCCGCGAAAATGCCGAAGGCATCGCCTTTTACCGGGGCGAAGAGCGCGAGGGAGCGCACGTGCGAGAGCGCTTTGCGGCCTTGTACGAGAACTACACCAAGCTGCTCAAGCGCACGCTCGGCCTGAACCTCTTTCAATACCTGTTCAGCTTTTTGACCTACGCACTGCCCAGCGTGATCATCGCGCCGCGTATCATCTCGGGAGAGCTGGAGGTAGGCCGCGCGGTGCAGGCCGGTGGGGCGTTCGCCGCCATGCTCAGCGCGCTCACCGTGTTCGTCGACAACTTCGAGAGCTTGAGCGCGTTTGCAGCGGGCATCGAGCGCCTGCATTCGTTCAAGAAGGTGTTGGACGCGGAAAACAGGGCGCCTGATCCGACCCAGTCATGGATCGAGCGGCAAGAGAACCCCAGCCTCGAGCTGGAGAACGTCACGCTGCAAACGCCGAACCACGAGCGCACCTTGATCAAGGGTGTATCGCTCAGCGTGACGGACGGGCAAGGCTTGGTGATCGTGGGCGCGAGCGGCGGCGGCAAGAGCTCTTTGTTGCGCGCCGTGGCCGGCCTGTGGCGAGCAGGCACAGGCACGATTCGCTATCCAGATCTCAATCACATGTTGTTCTTGCCGCAGCGGCCATACATGATTCTCGGCTCGTTGCGTCAGCAGCTGCTCTACCCGCGAGTCGAGCGCGAAGTGACGGACGACGAGCTGCATCAGGCACTAAAGACTGTGAATTTACCCGATCTAGCTGAGCGTTGCGGCGGTTTGGAAATCGAGGTCGACTTTGCCAAGGTGCTCTCTGGAGGCGAGGCACAGCGCTTGGCCGTCGCGCGCGTGCTGCTCGGCAAGCCGAGCTACGCCGTGCTCGACGAAGCCACGAGCGCGCTCGACGCCGAGAACGAAGCGGCGCTGTATGACGCGCTGCGCGCGCTCGGCATCACGCTGGTCAGCGTCACTCACCACCCCGGCTTGCTCAAGTATCACGCGCGCGTCCTCACGCTCACCGGCGACGGCGGCTGGGCAGTGCGCGACGCCGAGGGCTACCAAGTAGACGCCGCGTTCGAGGTCGAGATCCCGCTGCCGAACGGGGCCGAGTAATTCGTCCCCACAGGCCGATCTCGACTCAAACGAGGGCGCCTCGCAGGCCAATCTGAGAATCCAGAGGGGGGCCAAAACCCCGTTTTCGCGTTGTATTCAAACTTTGGAATTGGCAATCAGCGCCAAGCAGCGTCGCCGTGCGTCCGTTTCAGAGCGGCGCTTGAACCGGCATTTTCCGGCGGTTCGGCCCTAATCGTTTAAGGCAACGGCGGCCATGCCGTTCACTATTTCATGACCTGCGCGCCCAGCCAGACGACCTTCGGTCGGCGAGCCCTGCTCGGCGCGGGCGCCTGTGGGCTGTGCGCGCTGCTCTTGCCTCGTCGGGCCGAGGCGTCACTGTTTCGAGGTCTCTCGCTGTTGGATTTGAGTCAAGTGAGCGAGCTGATTCTAGTCGCCACGCCGCTTTCGGCGAGCTCACACTGGGAGACGCTGGGGGGTCGACGGCGGATCGTGACTGACACGCGTGTGCGCGTGGAAGACGTGGTCGCCAAATCGGTTCCGGCGGACGGCGAGCTTTTGGTGCGCACGCTCGGTGGCACTGTCGGCGAACGCGCTGCGCTGGTTTACGGCGAGGCCGCGCTGTTCTTGAATCAGACGAGCGTGCTGTTCATGGTCCAGAGCGCGGGTGCGCTGCGCGTGACGGGGATGGCGCAAGGCCATTACCCGTTGCTTGCCGACCCGAGCCAGACGCTGCACCTGACGCCAAGCCCGCGCGCGCCGGAGCTGGTCGGTGACGCCGAGCCCGCGATGCACGTTCTGGCCGGGCAGGAGCTCGGTCACGCGCGCGCGCTGATTCGGGCAGCGCTCGGCCAATGACCCGCGCGCTGTGCCGCTGGGCTGCGCCGGCTGTGTGCGTGGCTTTGAGTCTCGTCAGCGGTTCGAAAGCTTGGGCCTTCTGCCGCACGAATACCTGCGATCCGGCTCGCGGTGAGAACTGTACCGTGGACAAGGACGGCTGCCGCCACGGAGGCAAGGCCTTGTATTGGGGGGTCCCGACGGTTCCGTTTCTCGTGCAGGCCGACGGTTCCCCCAAGAATCATATCGGAGCGTCCGCGTTCGAGCAGGTCATCGCCACCGCGTTCAGCACCTGGACGTCGGCCAATTGCGGCGCGGGCACGCATCCGAGCGTCGGCGCGATGAACGGTGGACAAACCCCGAGCAGCCTCGTCGAATACAACGTCGGTCAGCCTAACGCGAACATCTTCATGTTCCGCGACGACGAGTGGATGGCCTCCATCCCAGGCAGCGCGCTCGCGCTGACCACGGTGTCTTATGACTCCAACACCGGCCAGATCCTCGACGCCGATGTCGAGGTGAACGGAACGGGCGGCAATATCACCAACGGCAGGCCGACTGACGGCGCCGATCTGCCGTCGATCATGACCCACGAAATTGGCCACTTTCTCGGCTTAGACCACTCGCCGAAGCCGTCGGCCACGATGTTCATTACCTACAAGGCGGGCTCCGGTAATCTGCGTGTGCTAGACCCCGACGATGTTGAGGCCATTTGCGCGATCTATCCTCCGGCAGGGAGATACGTTGCCGTTCCCCAGACCGTCGACATCGTGACGCCGCCGCTCGCTGGCTGTGCCGTTTCGGCGGCCGCCAAGCCTAGCAACCGTGCGGCCTTGCTTTTTGCGGCTTGGTTGTTGGGCGCTGTGCGCGTCAGAAGTCGCAACCGAAAGCGGCGCGCGTGTCGTTGTCCGGTGCGCCCGGCTTAACGTCGACGGTGAAGTCTGCGGGGCCCGGCGCGGTTCCCGGAGTCATGGCGTCGTTGTTCCCGTCGCAGTCGAAGAAGTCGGTGCCGTCGTCGCCTTCGAGCACGTCGTTGCCATCGCCGCCATGAAGCGCATCGTTGCCCGGACCACCGATCAGCGTGTCGTCGCCTGAGCCGCCGTACAAAGAATCGTCCCCGACGAGACCGAGCAATCGGTCATCGCCGGGGCCGCCGCTGAGCGCATCCGCTGCGCCGCCGCCGGTGAGCGAATTGTCTTGGCTGTCGCCGGTCAGAGTGTTGCCGGCGGTGTTGCTACCAAGCACGTTTTGGCAGCGAACTTCGTCCTTTTCGGGTCCCGCGTCCTCGGCGAAGGTCCACCGAGCGGTGTTGTCGTTGGCCCACGCGGCGTTGGCCGCCGTGTCAGCCGCGTTCAAGACGACGGTCGTGGCGCTCGTGACCGATGCGATTCGGTAGGAACCGTTGTCGTGGGCGGCGGCCGAGCCGTTGATGATCAGTCGATGGCCGACCGAGCCGGCGTTCATGTTGAGCAGCCCAGTCACGGTGTCCGTTGCCGCGGTGATCGTAGCGCCGCCACTAGCAAGCGTCGCGTTTTGCGCGTGGCGCGTCGCGGCCTGGTCCCCGTCGTTCGCGTCCACACCGCCCATGCCGGCTGCGTTCACCGTTACGATGATCGGCCGCGTGCGCGCGCTATACGTCACCGTCGATTTCGAGCCGATGAAGATGTCGTCACCATCGACCTCGTTCGAGCCGTTGCCACCGTCCAGGGAATCGAGACCGTTGCCGCCAATCAGCGTGTCGTTGCCCGGGCCGCCCAGCAACGCGTGCGGGAGAAAACTGCCTGCGGCAGACAGAATGTCATTGCCCGACCCGCCATACACCTTGGACACGGTGTCCGGAATCGAATCGTTTTCGCCGGCTTCGCCGCTGCTTGCGCTGGCGTCGAGCAGTGCCAACACCGGGTTGAAGCGTTGGCTGTAGTCAACCGTATCGACCGCAGTCGCTGTTACGGTGATGACGTCAGTGCCGTCGTTCGTGCTGCCGCAGGCGTAGGTATTGGCGCCCTTGCCGCCGCTCAAGAAGTCGTTCCCGGCGTCGCCGCTCAACGTGTCGTCTCCCGCGCCTCCCACGAGTGTGTCGTTACCCAGACCGCCGAACAGGCTGAGCGCTGTCGGATAGGGAAGGTTGGTGCCGAATACCCCGCTGCCGTCGATGATGTCATCACCGCCGCCGCCGTTCACTGTGACGTGCTCCGCGCCCGAGATACTGACATCGACCAGCGAGTCGTCCCCGGTGTTCGTGCCGCCGTTGAAGTTGAATAGGTAGGTGTTGGGTGTCGTGCCCTGCCCGAAGTAGAAGTGGTCGCTGCCTTCGGTGCCGCGCACGGTCAACGTGTCATTGGTTCCAGGGCCCAGACTGACCCGGATCTTGGGACTGTTGTAGACCGTCGCATTCGCGAACAGGCCATTCGTGAAATCGAGGTACACGCCGTGATCACCGGGGGTTCCAGGGAGGATCGTTATCGGCAGGGCTGTCGCTGATTCGCATGGCGAAGCGTCGGCCGCAGTCGCGTTCAGCGCCACTTTCCCCGTGGCTAAGTCGAGAGAAACCACCGCGACTTCTCCGGCGTCCACCGCGATGCTCATGCCTCCGGCGTTGACCGTGCAGGTCGTCGAAAGCAGCGCGGACTGGGCTTGGCCGACGTCTGGAGTGGTGCTGTCTGGGAGCGCGTCGCTCTTCCGGGCCGCTGGGGCTCCGCACGCGCTCAGCGTTAAGCTCAGGCCAAGCAATAACTTCAGCGAGCGCCTCGGCTGTGCGGCGTATGCTTGCCGCGAGGCTTGTCCGACGTCGAAACGACTGCTCATTGAGAAGGTCCCCGTCTACGCAGGAAAACTCCCCTCGTGAGCCGGTCGCGGCAACACCAGGGGAGTCATTCTAGAACCTGACCGAGACAGTGAGCGGGGCGCGATGGGTCGCCCCCCGCTCACTCAGACTTCTCAGAAGTCGCAGTCGAGGGGCTTCGGCTGGGGAGCGTCGGCCACGTTCGACATCGTTGCGGCCATGGTCGTCGTGTAGTCAACCGTGAGGTCGACGTTGCCCGGCGCAGTGCCAGGGACGCCAGCAGAGTTGTTGCCGTCGCAATCGAACGTGTCGCCACCCGCGTCGCCTTCGATCAGGTCGTTGCCGTCGCCACCGGTCAGGTGATCGTTGCCGTTCCCGCCGACCAGCGTGTCGTCACCGGCGCCGCCGAAGATGGTGTCGTTGCCGTCCATGCCGTAGATGGTGTCCGCGCCAGAGCCGCCGGTTAGGATGTCATCCGCGATGCCGCCAGTGATGCGGTGTGTATTCGAGTCGACACCGGTGATGGTATTGATCCCAGCGCTACCGACCACGCTTCCCGCCTGAACCACGTCGGCTTCGACCACGTTGGCCTGCTCAGCCCAAGTGAAGGGACCCACGTCGCTGACGAAGCTCGCGTTGGTGCTGGCGTCGATGACCACGGTGTTCGCGTCCGTGAAAGAGACGATCTTGTAGCCGAGCGCGTTTGGCGAGTTGTCGGTGCCCGCGGTCGTGACCGTGAGCATCAGGTAGTGACCCACGTCGTGTGCGGTCATGTTGCTGAGGCCGGTGACCGTGGTCAGTGCCGTGCTGGCGCCCACAGTGAGCTTGCCGGTCGAAACCGTGGCAGCTTGGATGGTGCGGATCGGCGCGATCTCGGCGAAGCCGTAGGTCGCCAGGGCGTCCGCCGCGAAGTTGGGGTTGCTGCTGGTGTTGATGGTGCACGCCGTTGTGAGCGTGCAGCCGATGATCGGGTAGCTGCCGTCGTCGATGCCGCCCGTCGTACCGCTGAGAGTCAGGATGTGTCCAGCGGAGTCGGTCGTGCTCATCGTTGCCAAGCCGGTCAAGGCCGACACGTTTGCGACTGGAGCGCCAATCGCACCTGCGGCGGCGTTCGCGGTCGCTTGGACCGTGAACGGCGTGCCGGTGACGTCACCGCTCGTGGACATGCCGCTCGAGTCGAGATTGACGGTGAGCGCCGAAGTTCGCCCGCTGTAGTCCACCGTCGCTTTGGCGCCGCCGAAGGTGTCGTTGCCGTCGCCGCTCGAAGCTGTGCCCGTGCCGCCGATCAGTGTGTCGAGGCCCGCGCCGGTCGAGCCGGTCAGGTGGTCATCGCCCGGGCCGCCTTTGAGCGTATGATTGAGCACGCTGCCCGCCGCGGAGATGGTGTCATTGCCCCAGCCGCCGATCACGGTTGAAACGGTGTCGGGGATCGTAATGCCTTCCGGCGCCTCGCCGCTCGTGGCGGCCGCCATGGTTGCCAGGTTGACAGTCACGTCGCCTGTACGTTGGCTGAAGTCGACGGTGTCGACCGCGTACACACCTTTCGTGTCTTTGTAGACGGTGATCACGTCTGCCGTGCCCGTGCCCGAGATACTCGACGGAGCAGAGCCCATCAGGTAGGTATTGATCCCGGGGCCGCCCGTCATGGTGTCGCCGCCGAGGTCACCGCTCAGGGTGTCGTTGCCGAGGCCGCCGGTAAGGCTGTCGTTGCCAGCGCCGCCGAACATCTGGATCGCCGTCGGATAGCTGGCCGTGGTGCCAAACGAGCCGTCTGCCGCGATCTTGTCGTTACCCGGTCCGGTCGAGACGACGAGGTCCTGAATGTTCTTGAAGCTCACGTCCGGAATCGCGTCGACCTGAATGTTCGGAAGCGTCGGGATCGGCGTGACCGGCGTGCCGGCGTTGACGTTGAACAGCCCGGCCGCGGTGGTCCCAGTGCCCTTGCCGAAGGTGAAGGAGTCGTTGTTCACGGTGCCGCGGATCTTGAGCGAATTGACGACGCCGGCCATCGCGCTGCCGAGGTCGATGCTGATCACGCCGGCCGCGCCCGACGTCGATTCTCCGAACACGCCATTGACGTAGTCGAGGATTACGGAGCGGGTGTCATTGTTGGCCACCGTCATGCCGGCGTTGATGGTGATCGTCTTACCCGCCGGGAACGCGCCGGGGTTCACCGCTGTGGGCGCCAGCTTGAGCTGGCAATTGTCCGCGGCCACGCCGTTCACGACGACCATGTTGTCGGCGGGGCGCAACGTTAGATACGCCGTCTCGCCGTTGGCGACGGTGATGGTCAGGCTCCCCGAGCCGTCTGGCAGGCCGCCGGCGCACGCGCCGGAGTGGAGCAAGGTCGCGGAGGTCGAACCGACATCGACACCCGGAAAGTCAGTCGCCGCCGGAGCCGGCGTGGGGCTCGAGCTAGTCGACGGCGTGCTTGGGGCCGAGCCGCAGCCTGCCAGGGCGACTGCACCCAAGACGCTACATAGCGCTGTGAAGTGCTTCGAACGCGAGGAAACGGTTTTCGTGGAAGGACTGGATTTGGACATTTGACGCACCTATCGCTCTCAATATGGATAAAGCGGCGAAGGTTGTTCGCCACGTGATTGCCCGCTCGCCCTCGTTGATTGATAACGTCTGGCGTCGTGTGCAACCTGAACGGCGACGTAGTTGGCAACTTTAGTGTCACGTTGTGACTGACCGCGCAGAGCGAGACCGAAGTGCTTGCTCGTGTCTCAGATTAGTCACTCGCCGAGCGTTGGCACTTCCGGCTAAACCCCGCTATTTCGAGTGAAAGCGCGACTCGCCACTCGTTCGCGATCCGAATTTGGGACAACGCTAGAAGCGTCGATGTTGTTCGCGAACGAATCAAAAAAAGTTTCGCGCGCGATCCTTTTTCGAAACGCGAGCTTGATCTCGTAAGTCGTCGCTAACGCCTGATCAGCATGGACCG
>OLLW01000157.1_pt1 | contig 17512 bp, 14 predicted proteins | sample 1604611 | NCBI WGS metagenome assembly OLLW01 (sample SAMEA104055725, study PRJEB20765) | soil metagenome | biome: Arctic tundra; feature: Polygonal ground; material: soil | place: USA | collected 2011-09 | depth 0-0.5 m | reverse complement strand
TGGACGAGGCCGCGACGCACAAATTCACGCGCCCCAAAAAAAGGCCGCGCAATGAGGGGATCCTTCAGGTGCTCTACGGGTACCTGCGCTTGCGTAGCGCGGGGCCAAGAAATTCCATCGTATTGATAGATGAGCCGGAACTTCATCTCAATCCTCGCCTAATTTCTGGCCTTGCGACGTTTTATCATCGCCATTTAGGTTTGGAGTTGAGCAACCAGCTTTGGCTCGTTACGCACTCCGATACTTTGATTCGGGAAGCAGTAACAAGAGGATCATTCAGTGTGTTTCATCTTCAGCCGATTGCTGCAGGGCAGGGGGGGAATCAAGCGACGCGAGTACAAGCGAAGGCGGAACTAGAAAGCCTGGTCATCGATTTGGTCGGCGACCTGGCCGCCTATCGACCCGGCGGCAAAATGGTGATCTTCGAGAGTACGGAAGATGCCGCCTTCGATGCCAAGATGACAGCTAAGCTATTTCCAGAGTTTGAACAGAGGATCAACTCAATCTCGGCCGGGGACAAAACGAGGGTTGCGAGCCTCTATAGTTTGTTGGAGAAGCTAAAGACTGACGGGCAGGTGCATCAGAACTTTTTTGCCATTACCGACCCAGATGACGACTTAGACGCACCGGGACCATCGCCGAGGTTCCAGTGGGACGTATATCATATCGAGAACTACCTGTTAGTCCCGCGGTACATACTCCAGGCGTGCCGCGACGTCGGAATGGCCGAAAACCAGCTTGCAAGCGAGGAAGCCGTGCACGACTTGCTCCTGAGTTGCGCCAAGGACACCATCCCGAGTCTCGTCTCGCATAAGCTTCGGCTGTACGCAAATCGACATCTCATGTCTGCTGTCGAACTAGGCTTCGACCCAAATGCTAGCGACCTAGCTCGGGCGTTGGGAGATGCGGTTGACCGCTGTAACGCACGACTCCAGCAACACACGCTTAACGAGCTTAGCGACGTTCAAATTTCGAGAGAGCGGGACGAACTTGTGGCGGGATACGAACGCGCGCTCGTGGACGGAACTTGGCGCACGCGTTTTCGCGGTCGCGATGTACTCAAGCGATTTTCGGGGCGCGTCGGGTTCAAGGCCCCGTACGAATACCTTCGAGACTTAATATTATCCAAGATGCACGACGACCGATATCAACCCGCTGGGATGAAAGTTGTGGTCGACAAGATCCTGAGGACCTAGGCCCAAGTGAACTTCCAAATTCCCACGATCGGTTGGGTAACCCACGGAAACGGCTTCGGACGCTGCTATGCACGGGCCAAGCCAGCCGACACCCCTCGATGAGGCGATCGAGGTCCGCGGGCGCGACCCGACCCGCCCCCGTGCGGTCAGGGGCGACGAGGAGCCGACGGTCACCCACATCGCGGTTGTAATCGGCTTCATTCGCGTGACGATGCCGAACAACCCGCTCCGGAAGAACCGGCCCTATGCAGCGGATACCAACTTCTATTTGCTGTCGAGAAACCCCCGTTACTAGAATCGCTCGAAGCCTTCAACGCTCTTGCTCGATTGAGCTGCTGGACCTCCGAGGCGGGCACCAGCGGCTTTTCGGCGTGAAGCCCGGTGGTCGCTTCCCGGAGGCCTGAATGCCACCGTGGCTTTCCATCACCGGGCGTTACGCTATGCTCCGTCTCGTCACGCATGAGCAGGCGCCCACGGAGCAAAATCCATGGGAAAGCTGAGTAACGGTGTTCAGAAACGCAAGCGGGATGGCAAGCCCCGCCTGGTCATTGATTTTCGATATAGAGACAAAGACGGACGCGAGCAGCGCTACCGGAAGGACGCCCGCATTCAAACGCGCGCGGGCGCAGAAGCCGAAGCGCGGCGGCTGATGGAGATCGCGCACACGACCGGAACTCTCGAGCTCCGGCCCGATGCGCCAACTCTACGCGCCTTCGTCGACGATACTTTCAAGCCTCTCTTCCGAACGAAGTTTCGGCCGGGCACTTGGAAACGGTACGAGGGAATTCTCAGCCAGGGTCTTCTCGACGAGCTTGGTGACAAGCACGTCGACGAGATCACGGCCCCGACGGTTCGAACGTTCATGGCTTTTCTCGGAAAGCGCGGTGTCCAGTCGCGCGGACCGGTGAACTTGCTCCGCACGCTCTTGACCGCGGCGGCCGAGACGGGCGCGCTCGAAGCGATGCCCGACCTACCGAAGGCGCCGCCACCGGGCAGGAAACTGCCCAGCGCGCCTTCGACCGACGAGGTCAACGCCATGCTCGCGAACGCCACCGGATGGCTGAGCGTGGCCGTAGCACTTGGGGCGCTTGCCGGACTGAGGCAAGGCGAGGTGAGGGCTTTGGAGGTTCGTGACGTAGACCTCAAACAGGGCATCATCACGGTTCGCTGGGCGCTTTCGGAAGACCAGCCCGTTGCCCCCAAATCAGGGGATGAACGGGTCGTCCCGATCGGCGCCCCGCTGGCCGCGGTCCTGACGCAGGCGATGCGCGGGAAGCTCCCTGCGGCCCGAGTCGTCCTGAACTCCAATGGCCGCACACCGTCACGGCAAGCGGTGCTTAGCGCGCTCAAGGAGGTCCAGAAGCGGCACTCGTTGCCGCCGCGCAGCTTCCACTCGCTCCGGCACTATTTCCTGTCGGCGCTGGTGCGCGGCGGGGCAAACCTCGAAGCGGTCCGCGAGCTCGCGGGCCATTCGAAGCTGCTGACGACGCAGCGTTACCTGCACGCTTCAGGTGCAGACCTTCGTGACGCCGTGTCACGGCTTCCGGGTAACGCGAAGCCTTTGGGTAACTAGTGGGAAACGACTCGCGTCCGGGCGACTAGACACGGACCACAAAAGCGAAAACCCGGCTTCGGGTGCCGGGTTTTCAGTCTGTCTCTGGTCTCTTTCGTCGGGGCGGGCAGATTCGAACTGCCGACCTCTCGGACCCGAACCGAGCGCGCTACCAAACTGCGCTACGCCCCGAAACGGAGGCGGCGGACAATGGTCCGCAAGAAGCGATCTGTCAAGGCTGAGAAGGGCGCTCCATGCGATTTTCGTTCGACAAATCGGGGCTGCGTCACGCGGCTAGAACCGCGATTTCGGGCCCCGATCTGAGACGCGGTCGCGAGGGCGCGCCGTTACGTGCGCTTCTTCAGCTCGGTCACCAATGCGGGGACCGCGGTGAACAGATCGGCCACGAGGCCGTAGTCGGCGAGCTGGAAGATCGGCGCTTCGGGGTCCTTGTTGATGGCCACGATCACCTTGGAGCCCTTCATGCCCGCGATGTGTTGGATCGCGCCGGAGATACCGACCGCAACGTACAGCTTCGGTGCGACGATCTTACCGGTTTGGCCGACCTGAAAGTCGCCGGGGGCGTAGCCCGCGTCGACCGCGGCGCGGCTGGCGCCGAGCGCGGCGCCTAGGGCGTCCGCAAGCGGCTCGAGCACCTCCATGAACTTCTCTTTCAGGGCGCGACCACCGCTGACGACGACGCTTGCTTCGGTGAGCTCGGGGCGCGCGCTCTTCACGGCCTCGAGCGACACGAACTCGACGCGCCCGGCGGCCGCAGAGGGCGCTGTCTTGGTCACGCTCTCGATCGGCGAAGAGCCGCCGCTCTCTGCCGCGGCGGCGAATTCGCTTTGACGCGCGGTCGCTACCTGAATTGGTGTCGACAGTGTGCAATAGCCGAACGCGTTGCCGGCGAACATTGGGCGCTTGTAGACGAGCTTGCCGCCCTCGGCGGCGACGCCTGAGCAATCACCGGCGTACGCGGCGTCCAGCCGAGCCGCCACTCGCGGCAGCAAATCTTTGCCGAAGCTGGTGGCTGTCGCGACGATTAGCCCGAAAGCTTTGGCGACGGCGGCGACCGTGGGTGTGAACTGCTCGGCGGTGTACTGGGCGAATGCTGGGTCGTCACAGGTTAGAATTTTGGCCGCGCCATAGCCCGCGAGCTCAGCGGCCGCAGCTTTGGCATTCGCGCCCAACGCTAAGATGGAGAATGTGCCACCCAGAGCGGGTAGGGCGCGTTGCGCGAACGTGATCGCGGACAGCGTGGATTTTTTGACTTTGCCGTCTTCGGAGAGCTCGGCAACTACGAGTGCGTCGGACATGGCTTCAAATCACCTTCGAAACAGTGGCGAGCTTTTCGACCAGCTCCGTCACATCTTTGACTTTGCCGCCGCCGGCGCGCTGCGCGGGACGCTCGAACTTGACGTACTTGGTGGCGAGCGTGGCGCCGCCCACTAGCTCTGCCAGCGGCTTTACATCCAGCGGCTTCTTCTTGGCGGCCATGATCGCGGGTAGCGGAGCGAAGCGCACCCCATCGCCATGCTTGAAGCCGGCTTCTGCAGCCGTGAGCTTCGAGAGCACACTGGCCGGCGCAACGATGCGTAAATCCACGGTGACGACAGCGGGCAACTTTACGCGCAGCGTGCTCACGCCGCCGTCGACTTCACGGCCAACCAGTAGTGATCCGGCTTCTTCGTGAATCGTCGCGGCAAACGTGGCCATCGGATAATCGAGCAGCTCGGCCAGGCGTTGCCCGACTTGATTGCTGTCGCCGTCTACCGCTTGCTTGCCGAGCAAGATCAGATCCGGCTTTTCGGCATCGACAATCGCCTTCAAAGCGAGCGCCACGAGCCGGCCGTCCAAGTCAGCGTCGTTGGCCTCGACGCGAATTGCGCGATCCGCGCCGGTCGCGAGGGCAGCGCGCAGCATTGTCTCGCATTCCTTCGGACCGAGCGTGACCACCACGACCTCGCCCTCACGCTTCTTGGGTGTCTTGCCGTTTTCGGTTAAGCGAAGCGCGGCTTCCAAAGCGTATTCATCGAACGGGTTCGTCTTCCACTCGAGGCCCGTCGTATCGATGGCGTCGCCAGTGGCGCTGACTTTGACTTTGTTGGCGTTGTCGGGATCGGCAACGCGCTTCAATGCGACCAAGACTTTCAATTTGTTCTCCTGGATTGAAGGTTAGGCCAAGGATGCAATGCGTCAACTTGGCTGCAGGGTCGGGGCACGGGACGCGCCGCCGAAGGCTGTGACGCCACACCTCTGCCGCGTGACCATCAACAAAAACACGGACAGTGCTCAAAAGGGTCTCGGGCCCTTGCCGTCATGGCACTTTTGTACGACATAAACCTACGGAAAAAGCATGCAACTCACCACGGATTATCTGGTCCTCGGCAGCGGTATCGCGGGCCTGACCTTTGCGCTCCGGGCTGCTGAATTCGGTGAGGTGCTAATCATCACCAAGCGTGAGTGTGATGACTCCGCGACCAACTGGGCTCAGGGCGGCATGGCAGCCGTGCTCTCGCCGGATGACTCGTTCGAGAAGCACGCGGAAGACACGCGCTTCGCCGGCGCGGGGCTGTGTCACGACGTCGTGGTCGACATCTGCGTGCGTGAAGCGCCGGACAGCATCCGCTGGCTGAGCGACATGGGCGCGAAGTTCTCGCGCTCACTGAGTGGCGAGTTTGATTTGGGGCGGGAAGCTGCGCACACCGAGCGCCGTATCGTGCACGCCGGTGACATCACCGGTCGCGAGATTCAACGCGCGCTCTTGGAGGCCGCGCGTCAGTCGCCCAACATTCGCATCCTCGAGTGGCACATGGGCGTCGACTTGATCACCATGAGCAAATTCGGCGGTCCGGATCAATGCGTCGGCGCCTATATCTTGGATGAGAAGGCCGGCGTCGTGCAGACCATTCTCGCGCGCGCGACCGTCTTGGCCACGGGCGGCGCCGGCAAGGTCTACGTCTACACGTCGAATCCGGATGTCGCGTCGGGGGATGGCGTGGCGATGGCGTATCGCGCCGGCGCGGAGATCGCCAACATGGAGTTTTACCAATTCCACCCCACGGTCTTGTACGAGCCCAAGGCCAAGGGCTTTTTGCTGAGTGAAGCGCTGCGCGGTGAGGGCGCCGTGCTGCGTTTGCCGGACGGCGACGCGTTCATGCCGCGCCATCACGAGCTCAAAGATCTCGCCCCGCGCGACGTCGTAGCCCGCGCTATCGACTATGAGATGAAGCGCACTGGCTCCGAGCACATGCTGCTCGACATCACGCACCGCCCGGCGGCTTTCGTGCGTGAGCGCTTCCCCAATATTTACGCCGAAATCAAAGCCTACGGTTTCGACATGACGACCACGCCCATCCCGGTGGTGCCCGCGGCGCACTACATGTGCGGCGGCGTGACTTCGGATTTGCACGGCCGAAGCTCCTTGCCCGGCTTGTGGGTGCTCGGCGAAACCGCCTGTACGGGTTTACACGGTGCCAACCGCTTGGCGTCCAACTCGCTGCTCGAGGGCTTGGTGTTCGCGCGTCGCGCCGCAGACAAGCTGTCACAGCAAGCGAAAGAGCTGCGCTCCATCCCGTGGCCGAGCGTGCCCGAATGGCAGACGGGCTCGGCCGCGCCCAGCGACGAAGCCGTCGTCGTATCGCACAACTGGGAAGAGATCCGGCGCTTGATGTGGAACTACGTCGGCATCGTGCGCAGTGACGCACGCCTGCGCCGCGCTGCGCGTCGCATCGCGCTCTTGGAAGAAGAGATCCGCGAGTACTACTGGAAGCACTTGGTCACGCGGGATTTGCTGGAGCTGCGCAATTTGGCCGACGTCGCCTCGCTGATCATCGCCTCCGCCGCCAGCAGGAAGGAAAGCCGCGGCCTGCATTTCACCATCGACCACGCAGAAACGCTGCAAAGCTGCGCCGAAGACACCGTCACCAAGCGCGGAGTGCTGCCGCACTTGCGCGGCCGCTGATGCAGCTGCCGGCGTCCGCACGCTTCTCGTGGCCGCTGGCTTTCGGTTGGACCGCGCTCATCACCAGCGGTCTCTGGCTGGGCCTGACTGCGGTTTTTCTGGCCTTTGGGCGCGGCGCGAACGACATCGTGCTGCTCGGTCTGACGCAGGTGCTCGTGTACCTGATCGTGCTCGCGGCGTTTGGCTACGCGCTCGGCACGCCGGTTAGCGAGCTGCTCGCGCTGCGCCGCGCGTCGCCGGTCTTGTGTCTCACTGCCGCCGCGCTCGGCGCCGCGCTACAAATCCCCGCCAGCTTGCTCTCGGATCTCGTGGAGCATTTTTTCCCCACTCCAGCGGCCGAGCTCGCCGCGCGCCTCGCGCGCATCACGCCGCATTCCACCGTGCATGGCATCGCCATCTTCTTGGTGGTGGCCGGCCTGGGCCCGTGCGTGGAGGAATTTTTTTTTAGGGGGGCGCTGTTCGGCGCGTTGCGGCGCGGCCATGGCGCACTGACCACTATCTTGGTGGTGTCGTTGTGCTTCGTGCTGGGGCACCTCGACCTGCGCTTGTTTTTGCCACTTTTGATCGCCGCCTGGGCGCTTGGCGAAGTGCGCGAGCGAAGCGGCTCGATCTGGCCCGGGTTGGCGCTCCACGCGGCCTTCAACGCGAGCACCCTGAGCTTCGTGTTCGCCGGCGCGGCGCCCAACGGCAAGCCGCCAGATTTCCCGCTGTTTGCCGCAGTTTCCGGCTGCGCACTGACGGCTCTCCTGTTCAGCCTGACGCGGCGCCTTTCGCCCCGCCGCGCCGAAGCCAGCCGCTGACTCGTTGGGTTCAGCTCCCGCATGGCCTCAGCCTCGCGCGAGCCCTCAGCCTCGCGCGAGCCCTGAGGACGACATCGTGCGTCGCCGTGGGGCCGATCCACGTCGGCATTCCGACGTGGATCGACGGTCGCTGGGGGCACCCTAGACGCGCCATTGAGCCGTTCTATGTAAAAGTTTTGCATCCAGCTCCCGCGCGCCAGTCCGCTTTCCTTCCAGCTTTGTGCCAATTGGCTCTAAGGTGGCGCCGTTCCGAGTCCCCGAGCCAATCAGTCGCGTCCCCATGCAGTCGAGAGCGGAAACCGAACCGAAGATCGCCCTGTGCTTGCCTGGCGGCGGCGCAACCAGCGCCATGTTTCAAATCGGCGCGTTAGCGGCGTTCGAAGATTCAGTCGAAGGCCTCGACGTGAACGGCTTCGACTTCTACGTGGGCAGCTCGGGCGGCGCGAGCGTCGCGGCGGCGCTCGCGGGCGGCTTGCCCGTGCAGCGCATCTACCGCGCGTTCCTGGACCCGGCGGACATATACTTCGGCCTCGAGCGCAAGCACTTGCTGCGCGTCGACTTGGGCGAGTGGCGTCGCACCTTGGTATCCGCCCTCAGCGCCATGCGTCACGGCGCGGCTTCGCTACTCTCGCGCACCTCGGCGCCGGCCCCTGCCGCGCTCTGGGAGGAGCTCGACCGTCTGTATGATTCGCTGCCCGCCGGTCTCTTCACGCTCGATGGCTATGAGCGTTTTTTGGAGGATTTTTTCGTGCGTCGCGGCGTGCCCAACAGCTTCTACAGCATGCCGCGTCCGCTCCGGATCATGGCCCACGACCTAGACTCCGGGCAGCTAGCGATCTTCGGCGGTGAGCGCTCGGCGGATGTCTCGGTGACGCGTGCGTGCATCGCTTCGATGGCCGTTCCGCCCTTCTTTTCGCCAGTGCGCATCGGTGAACGGCACTACATCAACGCCGGCGCCGGGCAGATCGCGCATCTGGAGGTCGCGATCGAGCAGGGTGCCAACGTGCTCGTCGTCGTAAATCCAATGGTCGCTTCGTCCGTGACCACCGTGCCAACGGGTCACGGGCACCGCGACAGCCTGCGCGACAAGGGCATGATGTGGGTGCTCAATCAGGCGATGCGCATTGGCATTCACAAGATCGTGCGCGAAGAATGTGCGCGCATCGCCAGCGAGGGGCGCGCCAAAGTGATTTTGATCGAGCCCTCGCCGGAAGACTGCATTCTGTTCATGTACAACCCGGCAAGCTTCGACGCGCGCCGCGCGATCCTCGAATACGCGTATCGGCACACGCGCTCCGAGCTCGCCAAATCCTTCGCCGGCGGCAACGGAGCGCTGGCCGAAGCCGGCTTGCGCCCACGTCCCGCTCCGAGCTCCGTCTCTCCGGCGAGCCAGGCGTAGCGTGCGTTTTTGGGCGCTGCTCGCCGTTGTCCCGCTCGCGCTTGGCGGCTGCAAAAAGCCGTACCGCGTGGGCGAATACGTGATGGTCGACTGGGAGGAGGAGCGCCCGTTCGCGGCCTACATCATAGACAAGCTCAGCACCACGCGTTACCGCGTGCACTTCGACGGTTACGATTGCGATCAGGACGTGAGCTTGGAGCGCATCAAGGGCCGTGTGCAAGGCCCGGTGCCTCCGCCAACGCCCGGCAAATTGCCGTGCGCGCACGCAGCGCCCGCGCCAAGCGGCTCGGCTCCGGTCGTGACGATCGCCGCCTTCAAAGCCAATGATCACGTGCGCGTGACCTGGCGCGGCACGATCTACTCTGCGATCGTGCTGCAAGTGATCGACAAGAATCGCTTCCTCGTGCACTACGAAGGCCTCGAGTCGGCGTGGGACGAAACCGTCACGCTCGATCGAATCGTCGGAAAGCGACCGTAAGCCTTGCGAAAACGACGATCCGTCCTAAACATCGATTTCGATCGGGAGCCGTAAAAATGAGTTTACTCGGACTAATCAAGGGCAACGGCCCCAGCGGCTTCGGCTACGGCTCGACCGCGGAGGTCGTGACTCAGGGCATCGCGCTCAAGGGCCGCAATATCCTGGTCACCGGCAGTACCTCCGGGCTCGGGCTCGAAACGGTTCGCGTGCTCGCGCAACGCGGCGCGCGCGTGTTTGCCACTGGTCGCACGAAGGAAAAGGCCGCCGCGGCGTGCGACCGCGTGCCCGGCGTGATCGTGCCTGTCGAGTGTGAGCTGTCGACGCCTTCGTCAGTGCGCGGCTGCGTCGCGTTCCTAAAGGCAGAGGGCGTCAAGCTGGACGTGATCATCGCCAACGCCGGCATCATGGCGCTACCCGAGCTGAAGCAAGCGCACGGCTACGAACTACAATTCTTCACCAATCACATTGGCCATTTCTTGCTGATCACCGAGCTGCTCTCGGAGCTCAAAGAGGACGCGCGCGTGGTCGTGCTGAGCAGCGGCGCGCACAAGGGCGCTCCCAAGGCAGGTATCGAGTTCGACAACCTGTCCGGCGAGCGCGGCTACAAAGCCTGGCAAGCGTACGGCCAATCCAAGCTCGCCAATTTGCTCTTCGCCAAACAGCTCGCGAAGCGCCTTGCCGGCACGAAGCTAACGGCAAATGCCCTGCACCCGGGCGTAATCAAGACCGAGCTTTCGCGCAACACGTCGCCCGTGGTGCGGCTCGCGCTCGGCGCCGCGTCGCCCATCGCGCTGAAGAGCGTCGCCGAAGGCGCCGCAACTCAATGCTACGTCGCGACACGCCCCGAGCTTGCCGGCGTGAGCGGCGAGTACTTCTCCGACTGCAACATCGCTAAGCCGAGCGATCTGGCAACGGACAGCGCCCTCGCCGAGAAGCTCTGGGAAGAGTCAGAGCGCATCGTCGCCAAGCTCGGCTAGCGCGCGGCAGTTACCGCGGGCTCTGTGCTCGGAAAGCCCGGCTCGCCGGGCATGTGACCCATGCTGCGCCAAACGGCGACCAGCGCGCCGCGCTGTCGTTCGTTGAACAGCGTCGGGTCGCGGTCGGCGCGCTGCTTGGCGTAGCCCAGCCAGCGCGACGCCGCGCGCGCATCACCCAAGGCGAGGTGAGTGAGCCCGCGATACAACGCGTAGCTCGCAAAATCCCTAGGCTCGAGCTCGCGCGCTGCCGGTTCGAGCGCCCGAAACTGAGCGGCGGCCGACGGGTAGCGCGCGTCCGTGTACGAATCCATCGCGTCGTCGAGCGCTGAGTGACAGGCAACGACGTAGGGCAGGGCGAGCAGGAAAAGCCAGCGCATTTTCCCCCTTCGGGATGCCGCCGCCGCCAGTTGCTACCAAAAAGGGCCGAGCCGGCTCGGGTCGCGCGGCCGATCTTGTGCCCCTCTCACCCCATGTTAATCTATGAACATGGCGGACCATACGTCAACCATGCTGGCCGCCAACCTGCGCCGGCTGCGTGAACGTCGCAAGCTCACTCAGCAGGATCTCGCGGAGCGCTCTGGTGTGCCGCGCCCGACGCTCGCGCATCTGGAGTCCGGTGAAGCGAACCCCACGCTCAGCGTCCTCGTGCGCGTCGCAGAAGCGCTCGGCACCAGCATCGAGGAGTTGATCGGTCGAGTGGAGCCGGGCGTCACTGTTCATCAGGCGAAATCGCTCGGCGAGCAGCGCCGGGGCAAGGCGCGTTTGGTGGACCTGGCTCCGGGGGCGTTTGCCGGTTTGAGCTTCCAGCGCGTCGAGCTGCCGGCGGGCGCGCGCTTTGACGCCGCTCCAGAAGCGCGGACGGGCCGCTGCTTCGTCACCCTCGAGGCGGGGGAGCTCACCCTAGAGGCTGGAGGCGAAACACACCGTCTCAACCGGGGAGATGTCGCAGCAATCCTGCGGGAAGTGGGGCATCGCTGCACCAATTCGGGGCGCGCGCACGTGGTGCTGTACAGCGTCACCGAGGGTTCCGCTGCGGGCTGAAAGACAGCGCGAATAGCGCACGTTTTGGGGTCGGGGCCCCAAAACTCAGGGGTGGGGCCCCGCTGAATTCACTTCAGCGGGGCGGGGGTGAAACCCCCGGCGAGGGACCCTGTGCCTTGCGCGTGCCCGGGTTCCGGGCTAGCGATGCGCCGCCAATGTCCGCCGAGAAGCTCCGAAACATCGCCATCATCGCCCACGTCGATCACGGCAAAACCACTTTAGTCGACGCCATGTTGCGTCAAACCGGCGTGTTCCGTGCCAACGAGGCCGTGACCGATCGCGTGATGGACTCGAACGACCTCGAGCGGGAACGCGGCATCACGATTCTCGCCAAGCATTGCAGCGTTAAGTACAAAGACTACACGATCAACATCATCGACACGCCCGGCCACGCCGACTTCGGCGGTGAAGTCGAGCGCACGCTGAAGATGGCAGACGGCGTGCTCCTGTTGGTGGACGCCGCAGAAGGCCCGCTGCCGCAGACGCGCTTCGTGCTGTCCAAGGCGCTGGAGCTCGGCATGACGGTGATCGTCGTGATCAACAAGATCGACCGCCAAGACGCGCGCCCGGACGACGTGCTCAACGAGGTGTTCGACCTGTTCTGTGAGCTGGAAGCCAGCGACGAGCAAACCGAGTTTGCGACCTTGTACGCCGTCGGCAAAGAGGGTATGGCCAAGCGCGAGCTCTCGGATACGTCCAATAGCCTCGAGCCGCTGATGGAGACCATCGTGCAGCGCGTACGCGCGCCGAAGGTCGACGAGAATGGCCCGCTGCAGGCGCTCGTGCACAACACCGAGCACGACGACTACGTCGGCCGCCTGGCGATCATCCGGATCAATCGCGGCAAAATCGCGGTCAACCAGACCGTGGCGCTCATCGGCGAGAAGAGCACGTCCACCGTGCGCATCAGCGCCATCTTCAGCTTCGAAGGCACCAAGCGTGTCAAGGTCGAGTCGGCCGAGGCCGGCGACATCGTGGCGCTCTCGGGTATGGACGAGGTGCAAATCGGCGACACCATCAGCGCGATGGACAAGCAGGAGGCGCTGCCCCGCATCACCGTGGAGGAGCCAACCATCAAGGTCAGCTTCATGGTCAACACGTCGCCGTTCGCCGGCAAATCCGGCAAATGGGTGACGTCGCGCCACGTGCGCGAGCGCCTGTACAAAGAGGCGATGAAGAACCTGGCGCTGCGCGTGGAAGACACCGCAGAGCCCGACACCTTCCTGGTCTACGGCCGTGGTGAGCTGATGCTCGCGATCTTGGCGGAGACCATGCGCCGCGAGGGCTACGAGTTCTCGCTCGGCATGCCCGAGGTCGTCGTCAAAGACATCGACGGGGTGAAATCCGAGCCGGTCGAGCTCGTGATCATCGACGTACCGGATCAGTACGTCGGTGCCGTCACCACGCGCCTTGGCGAGCGCCGCGGCCAGATGATGAAGATGGCGAACCTCGGCTTTGGCCGAGCGCGCATGGAGTTCAGAGTTCCGTCGCGTGGGCTAATCGGCTTCCGCTCCGCGTTCCTCACGGAAACGCGCGGCACGGGCCTACTCAACTCGCTGTTTGGCGGTTGGCAGCCCTACGGCGGTCCGATGCTCCGCCGCTCCAACGGCGCCATCGTCTCCGATCGTCAAGGCACGGCCACGCCGTACGCCCTGTTCCACATCCAGCCCCGCGGCACGCTGCTCATCCCCGCCAGCGCGCAGGTGTACGAGGGTATGATCATCGGCGAGCACAACCGCGACAACGATCTCGATGTGAACTGCGTCCGTGAGAAAAAGCTCACCAACATCCGCGCTGCCGGCAAAGACGAAAACGTCGTGCTCATCCCGCCGCGCACGCTCTCGATCGACGCCGCCCTCGAGTTCATCGACAGGGATGAGCTTGTCGAAGTCACCCCGGACATCATTCGCCTCCGCAAGCGCGTGCTCGACACCAACAAGCGCCCCCGCCGCGACGGCGACAAAAAAGCCGAAAAGGAATAGGGCTGCTCCCCGCACGCCGCGTCGTTTTACGGCCCGGCGTGCTCGCCCGCTCCGCGTGCTGCGCCGCCGGAGTTGCATCGTGCGCGAAGCGTGCTCTGCGTTCCGCGTTCCGCGTTCCGCGCGTTTAGCGGCGCTGCCCGTGTCGCGTTCGATGCCTCCCACGCGCCCCAGAGCCATGCAAAACTTTTACATAGAACGCTCCCGCCGGCGGCAGCGCTCTGTGCTCGAGATTTCATGTCGGAAGGCCGACATGAAATCTCTCTTACAACAGCGCCGTCCACCAGTCGTTCGCGACGTTGCAGCACTTCGCGCGCGCCGACTGGCCCGGCCCTGCCGCTTCCTCGCGACGTGCTCCCAAACGCCATTCCACGTACGAATTCGTACCTGCTATTCCCCGACGCGAGAGCCACCAGCAGGGCTTGGACGCCAAGTCGGGCTGCGACGCCGAAAACTACGCCGGCTGCGCGCGAACGCGTGACTATCAACCAAAAACCAAAACCGGATCCCACCAATCTGGTAGCTGGCTAACTCACAGACTCAGCTCGTTTTTCGCAAATTCCGCGTACTGGGCGGCCTCGCGCGCTTCCCGCGCGCGCTCACTCAGCACTCTGACGAGCTCCTCTGATACGCGATCAAGCAGTTGTGTCGTGGTTTCTCGCTGTAGCGCAGAGATGCACACTGAGTTCGGCTCGGCTTCGAAGCCCGCGACTTCTTCGGGGGGGACGCGGTCGATCTTGTTGTAGACGCGGAGGCGCGCGGCGCGGTCTAGATCGAGGGCGCTCAGGATTCGGCTCGTGGTGTCTGTGTGCTCTTGTTGTTCGGGGTCGGAGGCGTCGACCACTTCTAGGATCAGGTCCGCTTCGCTGGCTTCTTCGAAGGTGGCTCGGAAGGCGGCGAAGAGCTCTTTAGGCATGCCGCGGATGAAGCCCACGGTGTCGGTCAGCACGACTTGCTTGCCGTCGGGGAGGGTGAGCTTTCGTGCGCGGGTGTCGAGGGTTGCGAACAGCTTGTCTTCGGCGAGCACGCCTGCGTCGGTGAGCGTGTTGAGCAACGTGCTTTTGCCGGCGTTGGTGTAGCCGACGATGGCGACCACGGGCACGTCGCTCTGGGCGCGGCGGTGGCGGCGCTGCGAACGTTGGCGCTCGAGATTCTTTAGCTCTTTTTCCAGGCGATTGATGCGGTCGCGCGCACGCCGGCGGCCGATTTCGAGCGTGGTTTCGCCGGGGCCGCGGCCACCGATGCCGCCAGTGAGCCGGCTCAGCGAGTCGTCTTTGGCGCCCAGACGCGGCAGCGTGTACTTGAGCTGCGCGAGCTCGACCTGCAATTTGCCGTCGCGAGTTTCGGCGCGCTGCGCGAAAATATCCAGGATCAGCTGTGAGCGATCCAGGACCTTGAGGTCGGTCTTTCCGGCGATACCGTGAGCCTGCGCGGGGCTCAGATCGCAATCGAAGATCAGTGTTTCAGCATCGAGATCGATGGCGCGCATCACCACGTCCTCCAGCTTGCCGGCGCCGATCACGAACTTGGGGTCGGGTTGATCGCGGATTTGGATCACTGTGTCCGCCACTTCCACACCTGCGGTGCGCGCTAAGCTGCCCAGCTCGCCGAGCCGCGATTTGGCCCGCAACATGGCGCCCGCGCGGCGCTTTTCTCCGACGTGAATCAGGATCGCGCGGCCGTCTTTGGCGGTCACGGTGCGCGTGCGGTCGTGCTGCGCGAACTCGGCCTCGAGAGAGCCGATCAGATCGGCGAAATTCGGCTCTTGTTGGCCGTAGGGAAGGGGGCCCACGACTTGATACGGCGTGCCTTTACCTTCGAAGGTGGGGACGTTGTACGCCCAGCTCATACGCTGTGGCTCGCTCGCTGGATTGAGCAGCACGGCTGCGACCAGATCGAGCCGCAAGCGCGTCAAATCCACCAAGTCATCCTTGGTGAGTGGCTCGTTGAATAGGTGCGTATGCACCAATCGGAGCGCGCGAAAGCGCCCTTCCGCGGCGCGCAGGCGGCCGATGTCGGGCAGCATCAAGCCCGTGGCGTGCCCGACAACGACGTAGTCGACCTGGCCGGAGCGATGCACGAGCGCTCCGACTTGCCGGCGCGACTCGCGCGATGCGTCGGCCAGAGAACGCACCAGCTCGGGCGTGGCTATTCGGTCGCCTGGCACTCTGCGACGGTAAATGCGCTCCAGCGTCTTGATGGCACTCGGCGAAAGACCGGTCGTGTTTCCGTAGAGCTCAGGCATGCGTGGGGCGCGACGCGCCGGAGAAGGCTAACACGACCGCCGAGACGCGCACGTGACGCGCCTCGGAACTACCAGAAAAATTCAGCGTGGGGCGCGGAAACGTGAGGCATAGTACGCGCGCATGGCGCTTTTGACCGAGCTTCCTCTGGCTTCTGCGATCCCGCTGGCTCGCGCGTTCGGCCTGCATTTGGCGCGCGTGGAGCCGCTTACGGCCGGTTCCGTAAACTCCAACTTTCGTCTGACCGACACGACCGGCAACGTGTTTTTCGCTCGGCTATACGAGGAGCAGGATCACGCGGGCGCAGTGCGCGAGCACGCTCTGGTCGCGGCGCTCGGCGCTGCTGGCGTGCCCGTCGTGCGCGCGCTCACGAACCAAGACGGCGGCTCACTGGCGGATTTCGAGGGCAAAGCGTTCACGGTGTTCCCCTGGGTGGACGGCGAGATCCTGTGCCAAGGGCGCGTCACCGCCGCTGCCTGTCGCGAGCTGGGCGCCGCGCTGGCGGGTGTGCACTTGTGCTCGGGTCGCGCGCCCAGCCTTCCTGAGGGTCGCTTTCGCATTCTAGATCTACGCGAACGCTTGAAGCGTGTGGAGGCCGCGGGGCGTTCTGCGCTCCTGCCGGCAGTGAGCCGGATTCGCGAGCGCTTGGATCACTACGAGGGCGTTCGCGCGCAGAACTTGGAGCAGGGCATCTGTCATGGGGACCTGTTTCGCGACAACGTGCTCTGGCAAGGCCCGCGGCTTTCGGCGTTGCTCGATTTCGAAAGCGCGTGCTGCAATAACTTCGCATACGACCTGATGGTGACCGCGTCGGCTTGGTGTTACGGCGGCGAATTCGAGCTGCCGCTGGTGCAGGCGCTGTTCGAGGGCTATCGCCGGGTGCGCCCGGTGCCCGCGGCCGAAGTCGCTGCCATGGCCGCTGAAGGCGCCATTGGCTGCTTGCGCTTTGCGACCACACGCCTGACTGATTTTTCGCTGCGCGTCCCGGACGGCGCCAAACCAGTACGGGACTATCAGCGCTTTCTGGCACGCATGTCCGCAATCGAGGGCGGCGCGTTGGACACCTGCATCGCTTCGCTCGGGGTCTAGCTTGTCTGGTTTGTCTAGCTTGCCAGGCGCGGACGGCCCGATTGCGTTCAAGCGTGACGCGTGGGGCTATCCCACGGTTCAGGCGCGCGATCTGCGTGAGGGCAGCTACGCGCTCGGCTACCTGCACGCCCGCGATCGCTTGGTGCAGATCACGCTGACTGGGCTTGCGGCTCGCGGCGAGCTGATGAGCGTGCTGGGCGATGTGCCGATCGCGCGTCTGATCGATCACAGCTCGCGCGCGCTCGGTCTAGGTCGTGATTTATCGGAGCAGGTCGCGCGCTGCGCGCCCGAGAGCCGCGATCTACTCGACGCTTACGCGAACGGCTTCAATGCCGGCGCGCGCGATCGCGGTCATCCGCTGCTGCTGCGCCTGCTGGGGCTTTCGCTGACGCCGTTCAGCGCCGAGCGTGTGCTCGAGATCTACCGGTTTGTCACGTATTTCGGGCTCACCAGCATGTCCGTTTCGACCGAGCTGTTGATCGCGGAGCTGGCCGCTCGGGGCGCGCCGCGCCGCGTGTTCGAGCGCTTGCTCGGCGCGAACGCGCGAGGCCTCGATCTCGAAGCGTTGAAGACGTTGCGCATCCCGAAAGAGCTGTCGTTCTTCGACTCGGGCGTAGGCGGCTCGCCGCAACATGGCTCCAACGCGTTCGCCGTTTCTGCACAACGCTCGAGCAGCGGCGGCGCGCTCCTGATGGGGGAGTTCCACATGGAGGTCGGGAAATTCCCCCCGCTCCTTTATGCCGCCGAGCTCGCCTTCCAGGACAACTCGTATCTGACCGGCATCACCATTC
>OLLW01000563.1_pt1 | contig 17532 bp, 13 predicted proteins | sample 1604611 | NCBI WGS metagenome assembly OLLW01 (sample SAMEA104055725, study PRJEB20765) | soil metagenome | biome: Arctic tundra; feature: Polygonal ground; material: soil | place: USA | collected 2011-09 | depth 0-0.5 m | reverse complement strand
GCGCGAGCAGACCAAGGCACGGCGACGAGGCGTACCTGCCACGCTTCGTGATACCCGAAGGGGTAGAAGGTACGTTGAGGAGGCGTAACGCAGGGATGCGAAGCGGATCTGAAGACGAGCGACGGGAGGGGTTTTAGGACTGGCTCTCAATACGACGAAGGGAGCCACCCCGAGTTGGAGTCGCTCCCTTCGATTGCGATCGGCGAGTTGCCGACCGCCCGCTGTCACTTGCCTAAGCGACCAACCATAAAGCTGACGTTCGGGTAACCCGCGAACGCCGCCGTCTGGAAGACGCTTTTCACGACCAAGGCTTGAACCTTGCGGTCGACCTGGAGCACGACCACGCCGGGAAATTCTTTGCCCGGGTTGATCTGCTTCCAGAGCTCACGCTTGTTCTTGAGCACGTTGAACAGCTCGTCCACGCGCTGCAAGCGATTGGCTTCTTCGATGGCGCGCGTGTTGCCCGCGGGCGCACCGTCGACGAGAATCTGAGTGCCGGTGATGGCAACCATCGGAGCCTCGGTCATGTCCATCACGTTTTCCGCGTTGGGCAGCTTGACGTTCTTGTCCACGGGCAACTCGCCGGAGGCGGAGAAGCTCGCGAGCAAGAAGCAAACGATGCACAACAAGAAGTCGATGAACGGAATCAACGGAACTTCGTGGTTCGTCGAACGGGCGCCGCCACCCGCCACCTTCTTACGAACGAAGGAAAGCGGGATCGCGTGCATCAGACGACGACCCGGAACCGAGATCGGCTGATGAAACCGGCTGAGAGGCTTTTCGGACATTCAGTTCACCGCGAAAGTCACGTTGAAGGACGGCACTTTTTCGCTCTTGCCCGCGAAGTCGAAGTCACGCTTCGGCGAGTAGATAGCGTCGATCACCGCGATCACGTCGGAGAACGGCGTTGTGTTGTCCGTGTGGAGGATTGCGAGATCGAACTTCTTGTCCGAACCGGCGCGATGCGCACCGTTCGCGGTCCACTCGTCTTCGATCTTCTTGGCCAGATCTGGGAAACGAATGTCGCCGTTCGAGCCGGTCGGGACCGGTTTGCGGTCGACGTCGATCGTGTTGACGACGGTGTTGCCCTCTTTCCAAACGAGTTGGAACTTGGTGTCGCCCTTCATCTCGACGTTGAGCTGCTTTTCCTTCTTCTGCTCCTCCGGCGGCTCGTCCTTCGGGGGACCTGGGACGCGTGCGTCCGCGTTGATGCGAGCCATCTGCGACCAAACGGCCGTCACCAGCAGAAACGCAACCAAGCAGAGCAGGAAGTCGATGAACGGAATCAGCGGAATTTCGTGGTTGGTCGTGCGTTTACCGCCGTGACCACCGCCAGTATCAATACCAGCCATTAGGTGCTGCTCCTCAATGCAAACTCAGATCTCACTACGACCCGCGGGCCCAACCAATGCTTTGGTGAGGCCCGCTTTTTCTAGACCTTGCCCGTCCGTCACTCACTTCGTTTTGGGGGCGGGGCCCTAAAACTCGGAGTGGGCCCACACGAAGCGGGGGCGGGGGCAAGGCCCCCGAAGACAGAAGGCAAGGCCCCCGACATCAGCCGTCGACGCCTTGGAGGTTCACCTTCTGGCGGTTGGCAACCACCAGATTGAGGACCTGCACTGAGGCTTCGTTGATGTCGTCTTCGAGACCCTGGGTCTTGCCGTTCAAGACAGAGAAGCCGATCAGCGCGACGATTGCCGAGAGCAGCCCGAACGCCGTGCAGTTCATGGCCTCCGCGATGCCTTCTGCGAGGATGCGGGCCTTCTGGCTCGGATCGACCGACTCACCACCGACCGCGCCGAAGGCCTTGATCAGACCAACGATGGTTCCGAACAAGCCGGAGAGCATGGCCAGATTGGAGAACATGGCGAGGAAGCCGGTGCGCTTGCTGATTTTCGGCATTTCGCGGAGCGCGGCTTCGTCCATGGCAGCCTGAACTTCTTCGTCCGGGCGGTTCACCTTGACGAGACCGGCTTGCACGATACGCGCGAGTGGCGCGTTGGCGGCCGAACACATCTTCACGGCCTTGGCCACGTCGCCAGCCAAAATGCACTTCTGCATGGTCGCGAGGAAGACGTCCTTGTTGATCGAGGACCCGAACAAGTAGACGGCGCGCTCGGCGATCGTCGCGATAGCGCAGATCAGCCAGAAAAGGATGATCCACATCGCCCAACCACCCGCTTGAAAGTGGTGCCACATACCAGACATTCTGATTACCTTCCTGCTGTTGCTTCTTAACGTTTGCGGCGTCGCCCCGTTTTTGACGCGCGCGCCGCAGAAACCAATTGCGACCAATGATGCCCGGGGCGCAGTGCCCGCTAACTCAAAACCACCAACATGGAATCCGAGCTTCTTGGAACGGCGACATCTTGCTGAAGTGGACCCCTTACAGTCAAGAGAGATTGGGTCCGCTCTTGCTGTTCGCGTTAAATTCGAAAGTTAGGGCTGGTCTGGATTTGGGTTGGGATTTGGCGGGATTTTGTGCGGCGTTTGACTTGTTTCGTGATGCTCGTGAGTAAAGTCTGTTTGCGCAGCCGCTGGAGCGGGGCGCCTCGCGCCGGAAGGCGAGCGAGTGGAATCGCGGGGAACCAAGGTCGCTTGGTTCAGGTTCCTCGATTGTGATCCGACGCGCCTCATGATCCCCGACGCGGGAGGCTAACAAGACTTCCAAGGTCGCTTTGTTTCCAAGCGGCCTGGGCGGGTGCTCTGGTCGGAGGCTAAGCACCGGCACGGAGCGATGGGCGCGCCCGTCGCTTTGGGGAGGTCCGGCGCACGGACCCTCCCGGCGACGGCGCACCAACGAAGTCGTCGCGGAATTCGAACGGGGCAGGCGGCAAGTGACGACAGTTAATGAAGTCGGCCTCGAGCGAGTGCGCGACAGCGGTGAAAACCGACGCTTTGTGAGTGCGCTAATGTGTGCAAATTCGTCGCGCCGAATGTGTGCTCGGATCGGCCGCAAGGCCGCAAAATCAGCTTGAGAAGCGCAGGCTTGCGCTGCGTCTTGCGGGGTGGCTATAGTCGCGATTCGACTGAGATTGGGCGTCCTGCTGGCAACGGCGTGGAAAGCCATCAACACACTGAAGAGTATTGAGAAGGGAATAGGGGAATGCAGCTCCTGCTTCTTGCAGCCGAAGGTTCCAGCGGATCCAGCCAACTTGCTGAAGCGTTCAAACAGAACCCGACCTTCATGGTTCTGAATTTGTTCGCCTCGGCCATCGTGCTGACGATCGTGGTCGAACGCCTCGCGTTCCAACTCACGAAATACCGTGTGAACTCGAAAGAATTCTTCGCCCAGGTCAAAAAGCTGGTTGCGGCCGGCAATATCGACCGCGCCATCAAACTGTGTGAGGCCAGCGATTACCCCATCCTGCAGCTCGTGAAGGCGGGTTTGACGCACGCCAACAAGGGCGGCGATGAGATTGACGCAGCCTTGAGCGAGAAGCTCTCGGAGCTCAAGCCGCAAGCCGAGAAGCGCATCGGCGCCCTCTGGTCGATGGCCAATATCTCCACCTTGATTGGCCTGCTCGGCACCGTCAGCGGTTTGATCTTGACCTTCGGGTCAATCGCCGCTCCCGGCCTGAGCCAGTCCGACAAGCAACGCATGCTGTCGAACGGCATCGCAGAAGCCATGTACAACACGGCGCTCGGTTTGGGCATCGCCGTGTTCTGCATGATCACGCACATCATTCTGCACACGCGAGCGAAGGCGATTCAGCACGACCTCGAGTCCACGGTGGAGCGCACGTTCAACATGCTCACCATCGCGCAGCGTCCCGGTCAGTACTGACGAGCTCCGCGCCACATGTCAGAGCTAACGACGGCGCAGCGCAGTAAGATCCGCCGGCTGAGTCAGCCGAAGGAGCTGGCTCCAGACGAGGAAGGTGGCGAGCTCAACATCGTCCCGTTTCTCGACATCATCATGAACATCCTGATCTTCGTCCTCGCGACGGTGGCAGTGACGTTCACGGCGACGATCGACACCACGCCTCCTGCCAGCAAGAGCTCTGGCGTTCGCGCCGAAGTACCTTCGGAGGCGCTGAACCTCACGGTGCTGATCGTGAACGACGGCTTCTCCCTAAAGGCAGCGGGCGGCAACATCGCACCGGGCTGCCAGAGCCCGGGCCCGGGCATCGCGGTGCCGATGAAGAGCGGCAAATACGATCTCGAGGCGCTCACCGCTTGCGCGGCGCACCTGAAGAGCTCGTCCCCCGACTTCGCCGACGAGAACCAGGTCTACATCACTGGCAACTTCGGCACCGACTACCAAACGATCATCGACGTGATCGACGCGCTTCGTCAGACCCCGCAGGGCGACGTCTTGTTCGATAACGTGAACTTCAAGGTGCCGAAATGACAGCGGCTGCACCGCCCGGCGGACCCACGCCCAAGAAGGGCGCATCGATCGTCACCTACAAGGCCGCGCTCAGGCGGGCTACTCGTCGCAACGCGATGGAGCCCGAGATCAACTTCCTGAACATCACCGCGATGCTCGACATCATGACGATCATCCTCGTCTTCCTGTTGAAGACGTTGGGCGAGTCGAGCGCAGCCGTTCCGCAGAGCGACGACCTCAAACTGCCGGTCTCGATCGTGAAAACGCCCCCTGGTCAGGAAGGCGTGCTGGTCACGATTTCCAAGAGTCAGATCATCGTGGGTGACGCGAAGGTGCTGACCCTGCCCGGCCGCGAATCAACGGCTCAGACCGGTGTCGGCGCTCGCTACAAGCGCGGCGGCCCGAACGACATGTATATCGTGCCGCTCGGCAGCGCCCTGCAGTCCGCCCGGCGCACAGACAAAGCCGTGCGCGTCGCCAAGGGCCTAGACCCCGCGTCTTCCGAAGCCATCATCATCGCCGACCAAACGACTCCGTATCGCCTGCTGATCGAGGTGCTCTTCACCCTAGGGCAGAGTGAGTTCGGGAAGTATCATCTGATGGTGATGCAGGGTAAAAAGAAGTAACTCTCGGTCGACGGGGGTGCTTGGGGGAGCGTGGCTGTCTGTTAGGACGCCCGGCGATTTCGGGTTTGGGCTTCACCCCTTCGGGTATCGCGAAGCGCGTCGTTTTGGCTCCGCTGCGGTGCTCACCTACAGGCAGTCGGCTCCGCTCCGGTGCTCGCCAAAGCCTCGCCGAAACCCGAACTTGCCGGCCGGGTTAGCTGGCTTCCCTGAGAGGGACAGAAGAGCCTGCTCTCTGGGTCCTTCTTCGGTGGCGAGGTGGCGAGATTGATGTCCGGCCCTTAACCCGGCCCTTGCGCGGCCCCAGATGTGCGTGCTACGAACTCCCATCTCTGGCGCACGGGTGCTGCCGAGAGTTACGCGGCGGGCCCGGGGTTTTCTGCCCCGACAAGCTTAGCTTCGTGACTCGGACCTGCAATCCACGATTGCAGGTTTGATCAGCGGCCGTTTCTGCGTTGCCCGCATTGAAGCGAGTGTTCGTGTCCCGTGGCACGCCGGAGCGTAGGGCGCCCGCGCGCGCCACGGAAACCGATCGTGACAGAACTCGGGCTGATCGTCGGAATCGACGTTGTAGGGCTGATGCTTGCGCTGCTGATGTGGCGCGGCGTGTCGGTGCGCGACTCCGGCCCTCCGGCGATTCGGCGTTTGGGCGGCGCCATGGAACGCGCCGCGCGTGCCTTCCTATGGCGCGAGTTCAGACTGATTGGCGCCGCTACTTTGGTCTTGGTCGTGCTCGCCGTGGCCCTCAGCACCTTGGTCGGTGTCAGCTCAGCGAGTCTTACGCGGCTCGAGGTCGGGTTTTGGACGGCCTCTGGCCTCTGCTTAGGCGCATTCGGCGCGACCGTTTCCGGCTACATGAGCACGCTGCTCGCCGTACGCGGTAGCGCGCGGGCCGCCGCCGCCGCTGGCACCAGCTTAGACGCCGCGCTGAATGTGGCAATGCGCGCCACAGGCGCCGCGGCGTTGCTCAGCGAAACCCTGAGCGGGCTGTGCGTGGTCGCGCTATTCAGTCTGCTTTTCGCGATAAAGGGCGGCTTTGCGCTAACCGCAGGGTCATCGTTACCGCTGGCAAGCCACGTCGTGCTGATGCTGCCGAGCTTCGCGCTCGGAGCGACGGTCAGCGCGTTGGTGCTGCAGCGCGGCGGCGGAGCATTTCACGCCGCTAGCGGCGTCGGCGCCGACCAAGCCGGCGAGCGCGACGCGGGGCTCGAGCACGACGACGCACGCAATCCGGCCGTCGTCGCCGAGCTCGTTGGGGATCACGTTGGAGCTTCGGCAACCCGCAACCTCGATGGCTTTGCCTCAGCGTGCGTCGCCAACGTCGCCGCATTGATCATCGGCGCTGCGCTGACCTCGACAATGCCGGGCAGCGATCCCCTCACCTTGCTGGCCTTGCCACTCGTCGTGCGTGCGTTCGGCGTGATCGCTTCGGCCTTCGGCGTGCTGCTCGTGCGAAGCGACGAAGTCAGCAGTCTGTCCGCCGCACTGCTGCGTGGGTATTTGTCGACCGCAGCCATCGCGCTCACCGGCGTCGCGGGCACGAGCTACTGGTTGCTCGGCGAACACTTCTTGCCGGCGTGCGGCGCGGGGGCGCTCGGGCTGGTCTCGGTGTTGCTCGCGGCGCACGCTTTGACGCCGTGGCTCGGGCGGCGGAGCCTTGCCATTCGCGACACCAGCGAAAGCCTACGCCTCGGCGGCGGCGCGACGATCGCGGCGAGCCTGGGTGCCGGCTTCGAAACCGTCCTGGTGCCTCTGGCGATTTTGGGACTCGCGGCAGGGCTGTGCGTCGCCATTGGCGCCCATTCCGGCATGCCGGCGGGAGTCGAAGTGTGTTTGTTGGTGTTTGCTTTGGCAGCGCTTTCGCTCTCGCCGTACGTCTTGTCGGTCGCGACTGTCGGCTCCGTCGCGGACGGCGCCCGCGGCGTAGCTAACATGAGCAACGCCGACGGCGAGCTCAAGCGCCGCTCCGCCCGGCTCGATGACGCGGGTTTTCTCGGCGCGGCAGTAGCGCGCCAGTACGCCACGTTCTCCGGCGCGCTGTCTTCGCTACTCGTCGCCTGGGCAATCGCCGGCGAGGGCCAGCGCGGTTCCGCGGCACCCACTGGCGCGCCGTTCAGCTCGGCCTTGGTTTGGTGTGGCGCGCTCGGCGCCGCCGTCGTGTTGAGCTACGCGGGGTCGGTCGCGCGGGCCTCGGTGCGCGGCGCCCGCGAGGTCTCGGCAGAGGTCGAACGCCAACTACGCGGCTTCCCGCGCGAGCACGGCGTGGCGCAGGTTCCCAGCGACTACACGCCGAGTTACAAGAGCTGCGTCGAGCTAACGAGCGCAGTGTCGCTGCGCGGCGTGCTCTCGCCAATTGGCGCCGGGCTCGCAGCGCCAGTGTTGTTGGGCGTGGCCCTGCGCTTGCTTTATCGCAGCTTTGCGCCGGAGCTTCCGGCGCTAGGGTTGACCTGGTTCGTCGTAGTCGCTTCGCTCAGCGGGCTGCTGGCAGCCTTGGCCGTCGATGCTACTCGAGCAACCCTGGGCAGCGTGCGCCGCGCCAACCGCGGGCGCGAAAGCGGCAGCAACTTCGCCAACTCGATTACCGCGGACGCATTGTCCGACATTTTTGCCAACGCAGCCGCGCCTGCGCTGCAACTACTCGTCAAGGCCACCGCGGCAGCGGCGCTGGTCATCACTCCTTTCCTGATCTGAATTTTCGCGCTCGTCGCACGAGCTCGCGTGTCACCCACACCTGTCATGAATGAAATGCTAGCTACCCCTGATCCGAAACGAGGCATCCGTGTCGTCGCTGTCTGATGCTCTCTCGACCCTTTCCGACCGCGGACTGAGACGCTTGCTCGGTGCGCGCACCTTCTTGCGCGGTCTCGATTACGAGAAGCGCAAGGTCGTCGAAGACGTCAGCGTCAATGAAGCGAGCGCGCAAGGCCGCGTCAAGGGCTCCGACCCCGATCCGTACGAGGTCGCGATCCGACTGGGCGGCGAGGGCATCACTTCGAGCTGCACCTGTCCGGCGTTTCAGAAGACCAACCAACACTGCAAGCACGTGGCGGCGTTGCTCATCACCGTGCGCAACAAGGCGCGTTCGCAATTGCCGCGCCGCGAAGCTCCGGTTCAACCGCCGCAGCCGCAGCCGCACGCCCCCGCGCCACCGCAGAACAACGGCAGCGCGAACGGCAACGCCAACAACGACCCGAAGGGCGGCCGTCGCCGCGACCGCCGTCGTAGGCAGCAGCAGACGCCGCAACTGCCCACGCCGGTCAGCCATTACAGCACCCCGCACGCGGCGCCGGCGCCTGCAGACATGAGCGCGCGCCCGACCGGAATCGGTGCTTGGCTTTCGCCCGATGGCACTCAGCGCACCCTGCACCTGGAGTTTCGGGTCCACGTGCGCCAAGGCGGCCTCACGGTCACCGTGCTCGACATCGACAATCGCACCCCGCTCCTGCCCAGCGTCGCGCTCAACTGGCAAGGCGTATCCCCCACTCAAGATCGCAATGCCCTGCGCGTCCTGGCGCGCTTCGAGAGCGGCAATCCGCGCCACCCCGCAGTCGATATCCGCGGCGAGGATGCGTCCGAGCTCTTGCCGCTGCTGCGCGACCGCCGCGTGCTGCTCGAGCCCGCGCTGATGCAACTGCGCTTCGCCGAAGAGGCGCTGCGCCCGCGTTTCGACCTCGAGATGGTCGGCGCCGATACCATCGTGTCCAAAGTCACCTTCGAGCGCCAGAACGACGGCCGGCGCTTTCAGCTGACGACGGGCGGCTGGTTCGAGGGCGCGCCGGGCTATCACATCGACACCAACGAAGGCATTGCGAGGCCGCTGGATCACCGAGTTTCACCGGCCGCGCTGCGCCGTTTGCTGCGCAGCCCGACAATCGCCGAACCGGCATCCGAGCTGATCGGCATGATCACCTACGGCTTGCCCAAAGTCGCGCTCGAGATTGGCGCCGAGCTCCCCGAGCTCTCCCAAGTCGCGGACGTGATCGATCTAGAACCGACCTTCCGCATGAGCGCCACGGGTTCGCTCACCGAGGCCGAAGTCTCGCTACGCGCGGCTTATGCTGATCTGGAAGTTGAGGTTCGCGCCGACGGCATTTCTCCGCCCGTCATGATCTTGCCCCCGGTAGAGGGACAAAAGCGCGCCAAGTGCATCCGCTGTGACATCGCGGCTCAACAGCGCGCCGTGCAGCTCTTGCTCGACCTCGGGCTGCAACCCGACGAGAGCGGCGAGCGCTTCGTCGCCCGTGCCGAAAGGGCGATTCAGTTCTGGTCCGAAGGCGTCGGCGCGCTACCCGAGGACTGGGATCTGTACGTTCCCGAGCATTTGGTCGGTACGCACGTCCGCAGCAAGCCGGTGCTGATGCACGCACGCGTCTCGAGCGGCGTCGATTGGCTCAACGTCAAGATCAATTACGAGAGCGAAGGCATCGGCGTCGAGCGCGAGGAGCTCGAGCGTTGCCTGCGCGAAGGTCGCAAATTCGTGCGCTTGTCCGACAACTCCTTTGCGCCCTTCGACGGCGAGAAGGTGCAAGCCATGATCGACCGCGAAATCGAGCTGATCACCGCCGCGGGCAAAACCGGCAAGATCCCGCTCTCGCAAGCCGGTCGCGTGCAAGAGCTCTTGAACCAGGCAACCAGCGCAACGGTCGCGGCCGCAACCAAGTCGCTATTTCAGAAGCTCTCGTCCATCGACGAAATCAAGGCCGCCAAGAAGCCCAAGGGCTTGAAAGCGACACTCCGCCCGTATCAGGAGCAAGGCCTGTCGTGGCTGCAGTTCGTGCACGACCTGAACTCGGGCGGTGTGCTGGCAGACGACATGGGTCTCGGCAAGACAGTCCAGACCATCGCGCTTTTGCTACACCTGAAGGCAGAGAAGAAGACCAAGGCGCTGAAGGTATTGATCGTCGCGCCGACCAGCGTGGTCACTAACTGGATCCGCGAGATCGAACGCTTCGGCCCCTCGCTCACTACCGCGCTGTGGCACGGCGCCGGTCGCCGCGAGCAAATCGCGGACTTGGAGAGCGCGAACGTGATCATCACGAGCTATGCGCTGCTCCGCCGCGACATCGATCTACTGAAGAAGCTGCCACTCGACTACGCGATTCTCGATGAGGCGCAGAACATCAAAAATCCGCTGAGCGCGACCGCCGCAGCCGCCAAGGAGCTCGACGCGGAGCGCCGGCTCGCGCTGACGGGTACGCCAATAGAGAATCGCCTGAGCGAGATTTGGTCGATCTTCGAGTTCGTTAGCCCGGGATTGCTCGGGCCACTGCAGAAGTTCGAAGAGAAGTTCGCTCGCCCGATCGACAACGGCGATTCGAAGCAAGCGGCTCGTCTGCGCGCAGTGATCCACCCGTTTATCCTGCGCCGCACCAAAAACGAGGTCGCCAAGGATCTGCCGCCCAAGATCGAAGTCGACAAGATCATTGATATGGCGCCCGATCAAAAGGCCATTTATACGCAGGTGCTTCGCGAAGTTCGGGCGCAAGTCATGGGCGAGGTCGAGCGCGTGGGCGTGGCCAAGAGTCAGATCCACATTTTGGCGGGGCTCACCAAGTTGCGTCAGGCCGCTTGCGATCCACGGCTCCTCGGACTGCCGCGCGAGTTCAGTCACGACGACAGCGGGAAGCTCGCCGCGCTACGCGAACTGATCGACGAAGCCGAGTCCGGCGGTCACAAGGTGCTGGTCTTCAGTCAATTCGTTTCGATGCTGAAGCTCGTCCGCGAGGCCCTCGACGAAGACAAAATCCGCTACGAATACCTCGACGGCAGCACGATGGATCGCCCCGAGCGCATCGACCGCTTCCAAAACGACCCGACCATCCCGGTGTTCCTAATCAGCCTAAAAGCGGGCGGCTCCGGTCTCAATCTCACCGCCGCAGACACGGTGATTCACTTCGACCCGTGGTGGAACCCCGCCGTCGAAGATCAAGCCTCCGACCGCGCGCACCGCATCGGCCAGAAAAAGGTCGTCACCGTTTACCGTCTGGTAGCCGGCGGAACCATCGAGGAGAAGATTCTTCAGCTGAAGCAGAAGAAGAAGGACCTCGTCGCCTCGGTGCTCAGCGAAGACGCAGGCGGCGCCAAAACGCTCACGCGTGATGATTTGGATGACTTGTTTAAGATGGAGTGAGCCGCCCGGGAGATCGCATTCTGATTTGTTTCTTAGGTAGTGGTGCGCGGCGCCGTTGGGGCCGATCCGCCTGCGCCGAGAGATCGCAAGCGCCTGTGCACCCCTTCGGGTATCTCGAAGCGAGTCGGTCAGTTCTACCCCTTCGGGTGTCGCGAAGCGCGTTCGTGGGTCCCCCATCTCGTTCGCTCATAGTCGTGATCTGACGCGCTTCGTGATCCCCGAAGGGGGAGTCATCCAAGACTTATCGCTCGTTTTGTTCCGGGCATGCGGCTCCGAAGCGCGAGCGTGCGGCGCTTTGCGCGCACCGGGCAGGCGGCTGTAGCGCCCCAGCGTGCCAGGCGCGAGAGCGACAGCGACAGCGACAGCGACAGCGACAGCGACAGCGACAGCGACAGCGAGCGCGCTCAGCGGCGCATGGAGACGTTCATTAGTAGGCCGAGGCCCATTAGCATCGTCAACACGCTGGAGCCGCCGTATGAAAAGAGCGGCAGCGTGATGCCGACGACCGGAAGCACTCCGGTCGCCATGCCGATGTTGAAGACCGCGTGCCAGAACAGCATGGCGCCAACACCGACAGCCAATGCTGCGCCGAAGCGATCCTTCGCCTGGGACGCGATGTGAATCGCCCAAACGCAAATGAAGGCATACAGGCCGATCAGAAACACGGCCCCGAGGAAGCCCCAATCCTCGGAAAACACCGCGAATGGGAAGTCGGAGTACTGTTCGGGCAAGAACCCAAATTGGTTCTGCGTCCCTTGCATGAACCCTTCGCCGGTGAGCTGGCCGTTGCCGATCGCGGTCTGCGATTGCAGAGCGTGCCAGCCCGTGCCCGTCTTGTCGGCTTCCGGGTTCAGGAAGCTCGTGATGCGATGCTTCTGGTAGTCCTTCATCACGTACAGCCAGGCCAAGGGCAGCGAGACCGCGCCCGTGCCCACTAGCGACAAGATGCTGAAGGCGCGAATGCGCATCATCGCGACCATGGACAGCGCGGTCAGCAGGTAGATGAGTGACGTTCCCAGATCCGGCTGCGCCATGACCGCCGCGACGGGCAGCAAAATCAGCGCCACGATCGGCGCCAGATCCACGAGTGATCTCGGTTCGGTGCGCGAGTCGTTGTGGACGTACTTGGCGACCATCAAGATCAAGAAGATCTTCATGAACTCGCTGGGCTGAAACGCGAAGCTCCCCAGCTGGATCCAGCGCGAAGAACCGCGAATGTCGCGGCCCAAGATGAATACCAGGCCGAGCGAAACCATGCCGCCGGCGTACAGTACCGGCGCGAGACGCTCGTAGTGGCGGTAGTCGATCGCCGCGACCAGAATCGCGAGCAACGCGCCAACGACGATCCAGTAGATCTGCGTGACGTAGATGTCGGCCAGCCGAGCGCGACTCTCATCGTCGATGTAGACGCTGGTTGCGCTATAAAGGTTGACCAGGCCGAGCGTGAGGATCGCGACCACCGCCAATAGCAGTGGCATGTCGACCATCGGGCCGCGCCGAAACGAGATCCCGCCGGCCACTACAGGCTCCCGCGCTTGCCGGGAGGGTGCGTAGGTACCTGCGCGGTGACGCGCTTTTCCTTCAGCTTTTCCCAGTCGCGCACGACGCGCATAGCCACGGGCGCTGCGTTCTTGCCGCCACCGCCCCCGTGCTCGATGATCACCACGATGGCAATTTCCGGTGAATTCGCAGGCGCATAACCGGCAAACCAAGCGTGGTCGCGGTTGAAGTACCAGGTCTTGTCCGGGTCTACACCGCGCGGGGTGACGTGGCTGACCTGCGCAGTGCCGGTCTTGCCAGCTAGGTCGAGACCTGGAATGCGCTCCTTGTACGCCGTGCCGTTCTTTTCGCTCACCACGCCAGCGAGCGCATTCTTGACGAGTGCCAAGTGGTCCTGATCGAGCTCGACCATGCGCCTGACGCGTGGCGGGAAATCCTGAACGACCGTGCCGTCGCTGGTCTCGATGCTGCGCACGACCTGCGGCTGGTACAGCGTGCCGCCGTTGGCCAGCGCGGCATACGATAGCGCCAACTGCAAGACACTGACCGTGGTGGCACCCTGGCCGATCGCGGAGAGCAGCGTAAAGCCGCCGCGGAAGGCTTCTTTGTAGCGGCGCGTGTACCAGCTACGAGTCGGCATGCGCCCGCGCGCCTCCGGGTTCACACCGATACCGGTCTTCACGCCGAAGCCGAAATCAAGCCCAATTGCGGCCAAACGGTCGATGCTGAGCCGAGAGCCGAGCTCGTAGAAGTACGTGTTGCACGACTGCACGATGGCAGAATGCAGGTTCACCTTGCGGTGCACTCCCGTGCAGCGGAAGAAGCGCTTGCCGTACTCGAAGCCGCCGTGGCAATCGACCTCGCGATCGGGGTCGGTCACGCGATCCGCGAGCGCCGCCAAGGCCGTGAACGGCTTATAAGTCGAGCCCGGTGGATAGGCCGCGGAGATGGTCTTGTCCATCGTCGGCTTCAGCGGGTCGGTATTTAGACGACGAAACGCGTCCCGCACCGCTTTGGTGCCGTTGCCACCCGAGACCACGTTCGGATCGAAGCTCGGCTTGGACAGCGCGGCCAACAGCCGTCCGGTGCGCACGTCGACGACGACCACCGCGCCTGCGAGCTGCCCGCGCATCCCCTTCTCGATCGACGACACCAAGTCGATGTCCATCGTGAGCGAGATATCACGCCCGGGGATCGGCTCGAGCCGCCGCGGTTCTTCCAGGTACTTTGCGTCGATTTCCGCGGTGCTCTCGCGGCGCGTCACGCCGCGCACGATCTTGCGCCAACCGCGTTGACCGCGCAGATAGCTTTCCCAACGTCGCTCGATACCGATCGCGCCGATGTGATCGCCCGCGCGGTAACCCCGCTCGTCGAGGCGCTCGAGCGCCTCGGCGTCGACCTCTTGCATGTAGCCGACGGCGTGCGCCCCGAGCTCACCGTACGGGTAGTAGCGAACCGGTGTTGGTGTGACCTCGACGCCGTCCAACTCCTTTTCATGCGTTTCGAGAAACGCCACCACGTCGCGATCGACATCGGTCTTGAGCAAGATCTGTTGGCCACGGCGCTTGTCGTCCTTGGGCAGTGCTTTGATCTCGGCAATCTTCTTTTCGATCGCCGCGCGCTCGAGCTCGTCCAACGGAACGACTTTCATCACCCGGGGCCAGGTGGCCGCTAAGTCGATCGCCGCGGGTGTAATGTGGACGCTGTACGACGGACGATTTGCGGCCAAAACGCGACCAAAAGCATCGCGGATGACCCCGCGTGTCGTGGCCAGCGAGCGCTCACGCACGATGTTTCGCCGCGCCTGGGCTCGATGCAGATCCCCTTCGACCAGCTGCAGCTGACCGAGCCGCCCAATCAACGTCCCGAACGCCGCAATCGCGACCAACACCAGCCAGCGGTAACGCCGCCGAAATTCGCCAACGTCAGAGCGCTGGACTAGCACGCGGCCCTCACGTCAGCGCCTCGGGCTGCGCGCGCGCCGGTGTCCCCCCTTGCCGCAAGCGCTGAGCGAGCCGGAACAAGAGTGGGGCGCACAGCGCAGTGGACACGGCGTGCGGCAGAACGATGGTCGCGATCTCGAGCGGCCTTCGGTTGTCGCTACCGAAGACGGCCAAGAGCACCAGGATGACCGCGCTTTGAACCAACGCAAAAATGAAGGCGAGCGACATCCGGGTGAGCACGGTTTGCGCGGTGAGCCTGACGCCGGCAACCCGCGACAGCCACCAGATCATGACATACACGAAGGTAAACAGGCCGATCGGCGCAGCGCCTAGCAAATCTTGAGCGTAGCCGATGGCAAACGAGAGCGCAGCGCCGCGCGGCATGGACGAATCATGCACGCCCAGGAAAATCACCAGAGGCAGCGCCAAGCTCGGCGTGGCGCCATGCAAGGAGTGTCCGATCAGCACACCGAGCGGCCCAATCAGCCGATACAAATTCGACTGCACCAAAATCAACAGCGCTGCGACCGCGAAGAACCCGAGGTTTCTCATGCTGGTCTCCGCTCAGTGCTGCGAACGGGCTTTCTTCGCGGCGGAGGTGGCAGCACCTGATTCACATTCTTTGGAATCGGTCAGGATGATCAGCACCTCCTCCAGACGCGAGAAGTCTACTGTCGGCTCGGCCTCTACTGATTGATAGATGCCGAAGTTGCGGCGCTCCACCTTCTTCACGCGCGCCACCGGGATGCCGCGCGGGAAACGGCAGCCGACGCCGCTCGTCACGAACACGTCTCCAACGTCGACGTCGTCGGTGCGTTGCACGTACTCGACGCGCGCCGAGTATTTTTGGCGGTCGCCAATGCCGCGCACAAAGCCGCGCGCGCCAGTGCGCTCCACCATGACGTCGACACCGAATCCGCTGTCGACGGTCAGCTGCACGTCCACCTTTTCGCCCGCCACGCGGAGTACCGTGCCGACCGTGCCGTCCACGGAGATCACCGGCATATCGGGGCGAATGACCGCGTTCTTCGTGTCCACGGTGAGGTGCGCAACGCGAAAGTATTCAGTCGTGTCTTTGCCAACGACGACCGCACTAACGAGCTCTTGAGAGATGGTGTCGCGCAGACCGAGCAAACGGCGCAGCCGGCGATTGTCGGCCTCCGTGCGCTCCAGGTCGCTGACCTTGCCGCGCAGGCTCGCGTTCTCATACGCCAAGCGATTGTTGTCCGCTTTGACGTCGACGAGATACACGTAGTCCCCGACGAGACCCGACACACCGCGCGCCAAGAGCGCGGCGAAGTACTGAAACGGAGCCGCGACGTGGAGCAGTGCTCGATCGACCCAGCTCGTGTCCTCCGGGCGCCGAATGCTCGAGCGCAGGAAGAAGAATGGCAGTGCCAAAAGCAGCACTACGATAAAGATGTCACGATAGTGCTTGAAAGAGCCCACACAGCCTCAGCCCGTCAGCCAATGGTGACTTCCCTGAGCAGCTCGATGTGGTCTAGCGCTTTACCGCTACCGAGTACCACGCAGCTGATCGGATCGTCGCTAACCATTACCGGCAGGCCCGTCTCCTCGCGCAGTAATACGTCGATGTTCTTGAGAAGTGCGCCGCCGCCGGTGAGCACGATGCCCTTGTCGACGATGTCAGCGGCAAGCTCAGGCGGAGTGCGCTCGAGCGCAAGCAGTACGGCTTCCACGATGGCGTTGATCGGCTCGGCTAGTGCCTCGCGGATCTCGTCCGAGTTCACGATCACGGTCTTTGGGATGCCGGCGACCATGTCGCGGCCTTTGACCTCCATCGTGAGCTGCGGCTCGATTGGATAAGCGTTGCCAATCGTGATCTTGATGCGCTCGGCGGTCTGTTCGCCGATCGCCAAGTTATATTTCCGCTTCATGTAGGCGACGATGGCGTCATCCATCTTGTCGCCGCCGACGCGCACGCTTTGCGAGTAGACGATGCCGGCCAGCGAAATCACGGCGACTTCGGTCGTGCCGCCGCCGATGTCGACCACCATGTTGCCGCTCGGCTCGGTGATCGGCAGACCGGCGCCAATCGCCGCGGCCATAGGTTCTTCGATCAGGTAGACCTCGCGAGCGCCGGCGCTCTCGGCGCTCTCCTTCACGGCGCGCTTTTCGACTTCTGTAATGCCAAACGGCACGCAGATGATGATGCGCGGCTTGACCAACGTGCGCCGGTTGTGAGCGCGGGCGATGAAGTAGCGCAGCATCGCTTCGGTGATCTCGAAGTCGGCGATCACGCCGTCGCGCAGCGGGCGAATGGCGACGATGTTGCCCGGGGTTCGCCCGAGCATCTCTTTGGCCTCGCGGCCGACGTTGAGCACGCGCTTCACGCCGTTCGCGTCGCGAGCGACCGCCACGACGGACGGCTCGCAGCTCACGATCCCCTTGCCCTTGACGTAGATGAGCGTCGTCGCCGTGCCCAAGTCGATGGCAAGGTCATTCGAGAACAGGCCGTAGAGCCAGTCGAAAATCATCGCTGTTTATTGCTCGTCTGATCAGCGAGCCAGGGCCCGCGAGGTCGCTGCGTTCTGGCCGAAACCGGCCAAATCGGAGGCCACGTCCTAGCACGAGGCGTCGAACGGGTGCAATCCGAGCGGACCGCAAAAGCGGCGGCTCGAGACCAAGATTGGTAGCGGCTCGAAAAGCCGCGCGATATCAGCAGGTTGCGCGCGGTATTTTGAGTGAAAAATAAGCTCGAGCCGAGCCCCCTCGGTGGCGACGCTTCAGTCGTCGTCGTCCCAATCCTTACCGAGGTTCTTCCAGGCAGCGCCACCACCGCCGCGCTCGCCCTTCTTGGGCTCCTCGGTGCCGCCGCGTGCTTTTTTCTTCTTCTTCTTGTCGTCCCAGTCAGAGCCAGCTCCCGCGCCGGGTGCGGGACGCGCACGACGACCTTCGGGAGGGCGACCTGTGGTGTCCATGCCGGGAGGCGGCATGGGCGGGAAACCGCCACCGCCACCGCCACCGCCACCGTAACCACCA